>OAWS01001540.1_pt1 | contig 10887 bp, 6 predicted proteins | sample 1517141 | NCBI WGS metagenome assembly OAWS01 (sample SAMEA2580173, study PRJEB22360) | human gut metagenome | biome: human gut; feature: human-associated habitat; material: faeces | place: Denmark | collected 2008/2010
CTTCCGTACGCGGATAAGATGTCATATAAACGGCTGTTCCGGCAATCGGCAGGGATGATTTTCCACCGCCCAGACGGTCACGGATTTCACCACCCGATCCGGTAGCCGCACCGTTGAACGGTTCGACTGTTGTCGGGAAGTTGTGGGTTTCAGCTTTCAGTGAGATAACCGATTTGATTTCTTTCACTTCGTAGAAATCCGGTTTGTCGCCGCTGGCCGGAGCAAATTGTTCGATCACCGGACCTTCGTTGAAAGCCACATTATCTTTATAGGCGGAAACCAATTTGTTCGGGTTCTCCGCCGATGTTTTCTTGATCAGGTTAAAGAGAGAACTTTCTTTCTCTTCTCCGTCGATAATAAATGTACCGCCGAAGATTTTGTGACGGCAGTGCTCCGAGTTCACCTGTGCAAAACCGTACACTTCGCTGTCGGTCAGCCGGCGTTCCAGTTTTTGGCTTACTTCGTTGAGGTAAGCTACTTCTTCATCGCTCAATGCCAGTCCTTCCTGTTTGTTGTAGGCTTCGATATCTTCAATATAAACAATCGGGTCCGGTTGTTTACTGATCGTGAAGATATCCTGGTTCAGACCGTCATAGATACGCTGTAACATCGGGTCATGCTCTGCTTCGCCGGAAGAAACGGGGAAGTATTCCTCGATGCGTGATATACCGGTGAGTCCCATGTTCTGGGTGATTTCCACGGCATTCGTACTCCACGGGGTAATCATTTCCCGGCGTGGACCAACATACCAGCCTTCCAATGTTTCAGCCTGGAGAGGTTTTGCCTCGCTAAAAGCCCAAACTAATTTTTCTACATCTTCAGGAGAGAAAGCGTGTGCAGCCTCCACAGCTAACACCGTCTTTGTTGGAGATTGAAAGAATAGAATCATATCGTCGATTTATTAATGGTATTCCGTTCATACGGGGGATAATATAAGGATACCCCTCGCTTACAAAGTGCAAAGATAGTGCTTACTAACCGAATTTCCCTTAAATCTGTTGAAGAAAATAAATTTGTTCCAACAAAGGCCTTTTTCGGTTAAAAACGGAGCCTCGCAGATGGTGCCCGATAGGGAAACTGGCGGGACTTGCGCAAAATGTCAAAAACTAATGGCCGGACGAACTGTCGATCAGACAGATCAGTATGGCAAGAATATCGAGGCGAACCAAGTGGTTGCGTATCTCGCTTAATGCTTTGGAGATATCCCAACCGGACAGCTCTGGAGCCGGGTGTCCGGCTTCTTCCGGAAGTATTGAAAAAAACAGGCTACCAGACTTGCCATATAGGAAAATGGCATGTGACAGAAAATCCATTGCAGAACGGATGGATATTAATATAGCTGGGAATCATATCGGACATCCTAAAAGTTACTTTTCTCCTTACGGAATGGAAATCTGGAAAAATGGTCCGGAAGGAGAGTTTTTAATGATCGGTTACTTCTTTCGAGTCGGTTGCTTCTGGCACAAGAATTTCCTAATATTGTGTTATTCTTGGTGGATGATATGGGAGTAATAGATACCTTTTTGCCTTTTTTTGACGGATAAGGGAAGTAATCTGGTTCGCTGTGCGTTGAACGACTGGTATAGGACACCGAATGTGGAGCGTATGGCTCGGCAGGGAATATATTGAAACCATTTTACAAATAATTGTTTATTGAAGTATGTCAAAACGGTGTTCCTCTGTCACTGTATCACTGATTCCTTTTTTATCGATTGATATTCAACCTGTTTCGTTAGTGATATATGCCCGTTTTCTCTATCACTACGGTATCACTACCCTATCACAGGCAATTTGGATGGAAAACAGAAATTGCGCTTATACACATCTGTATAGTAGCGTATTACAAATAACAAAAGCAATAAATACCCGATTTCCATCCTTATAAATCACTCGATTATTTTATGTAAAAACGGCTATAAAATAGGTAAAACCGGGTGGTTTTCATTGTCCGGCACGGTACTTTAGTTGCCGGACACCCCCATGTTGCCCCCTCTTACACCCGGGTGTACCAGTTCTCTACACCCGGATGTTAAGGATGGCAACATGGGGGTGTTTACGAAATTATGTGCTTGTCTTTGCTAAAAAAGAGAGGGCTTTTGTGGAATGAAGAACCGTATTTCGCCAATTTAACACCTATTGCATTCGTTTTTACATTTGTTTATTCGATTATTTTATATGCTTTTTCAAAGGCAAAAGAAGGCAATATATTGGTTTCCAATCATATGATAAAAACGTCCTGTTAGAGGAGTGATAGAGGCAGTGATACAGGATGTTTTCCTCTATCACTCATCTAACGCTTGAATATTAATAGCTACAACCTTCGTAGTGATAGAGTGATAGAGGATTTGCAGAAAACGTCAATCAAAAGTCTTTGTTAAGGACATAGTCTTTTGCAAATAGCAGCAAAGTAAAATCGGCAGGCAAGAAAGGAAGCGAAAATACATGGTAACCGTATCAAATAATCACTGCCGGAAAACTCCGATTTTTCCATCTTCCGTCAGAGTTTCAACCGTAATCCGGGGATATTTACAACGACTGTTGTTGTAAAAACGAATATAAGCCTTTCCCTGTTCATCCGTTGACAATGCCGGATTCCAATAAAGGGTACGACGATAATCATTTTCTTTCGGCAATACGCGATAATCGGGCTGATAGAAGTCTTTCACTTCACTATATCCTTCCAGCCAGGTTTTGCGTACGCCTTTTCCACCTTTCACAGAGATCTGATCTTCCGGATAAGTTTCGATCAAGACAACACACCGATATAATTTATCGATATTGATCGGTGTAAAACGCGGATCGGCATACCGGCAGATCGTTCCAAAGTCTTCACTGATATAAACGGATTTAATCGCCTCTAAAGGAAGTAAGCGGTACTTATTATAATCCATTTCATTGTGGTAGGTACGTTCGTAATTGATCGCAAAAAGGACCATCCGCCCTTTATAAAAAAGATATTCCTGCCCGCCTGGACTATGCTCCCGATAGAACTCAGAATTCATATTAATCATCAGTTCATGAATATCATCGCCGATAAAACCATTACGGTCCTGAATATCGTCCATTTCGGAAGCGACATCATAATAAGCGATCGACTTGGTCCGGGTTTTATAAACTTCGGCAGCTTTATCTAGTTTCTTGGCCTTAACCACCACTTCATCGATCCGATGAATCTTTTCGTCCATTCCCAGTTTTCGCAGAGAATCTTCATACGCCTTGAATAATTGCTCCATGTTTTCCTGCATAAATACCGTATCATTCAGCTGTGTATCGGGCAAAGAGACCTTTTCATCGCCTGAAATATGCACCTGCAATTCTGCCATTGGGTATCTTCGAGGTTCCGGATGAAACACCCGGTCCAGAACAATCCGATGATCTTTCTTCTTCCCCTTTTCGGAAACAGATAGAATCAGATTCCATTTTCCTTCCACCTGAGAAATAAAAGAAAACCGTCCTAAACTATCCGTAGTAAAAACATCGAAGCAGGATGTATTCTGATCCGTCGGATTGTCTTCCTCGCCTCGCTTCGTCAGAAAAGAAGTTACTTGCACATCCGGACGCGGCTTACTACGAACCATTGAAACTACCTGGCCGTGCAGTTCGATTCCCTGCTCCGGCAGATACTTCAGTTCAAAAGGTTCCACACCGGCCCAATGCTTCCATTCATAACGCCTCCAGCCCTGCACCATCAACAATTCATCCAAAGCCCGACGATGCAACGTATCATCCGACTCAAAATACCAGGAAGGACGGCGTACATACCCTTTGATTTCCGACATCAGCAACAGATCCGTCAACATCGAATGCCTGCTTTCCACTTCTTCCCGGCCATCCCGGACCGACACCGACAAGAGCGTTTGTGCCGGCTGTCCTTGCGGATCATTCACTTCGAAAGAAATACCTATTGAATCATACGGAAGATACTGTTCTTTATCCGTCCGAACAGCCAACGACAAGGTATCCGGCTTTCCAACAAAAACCAACCGGTCAGCCAAAACCTGTCCGGCTTTATCAAACAAGACCAGTTGAGACACACCCACCGGTAAATTCTTCTTATCCAGTCGAAAAGAGAAGGGCTGATTCCTCTTGACCGTCAGCATACAGAAATCATATAATTTACCCCGGCTCATAACCGCCATTCCCAATACCTGGGCCACCGTAAAACGATTCTTCTGTACCGTAATAGCCAAACTATCCGGGATACTTAGATTGTCAACCGAAAAAGCGAATCCCTGTTCCTCTGCTTCCGGTAAAGAAAAGCGATATTTCTTGTCTCGCCAAACAACTTCCGCCTTTACTTCTTCCGTATCAGCTACATAGGTAAAAACACCTTTTCCTTCGTGACTTGTCCGGAATGTCGAAACGACCTCTTTTTCCTTATTCAGGATACAACCGGAGACATCCACCGGATTACCGAAAGCATCGGTCGCTTCAAAGGCAACCCGCACCGGGACATCGCGAATCAACGTTCCGCCCTCAGGATAAAAGCGGAGATTCAGTTTCTTTTCTTTCCTGGTCTTTTCCCTTTTCTGCGGATACTTTCCCGGATGTCGGCAAATTTCTTTTTGGGTATAATCGCCTTCTGAATCCGGTTTGTCGAACACCGGGAAAATACGTGAGAAGACTGTTGCCTCTCCAAAGTTCAACATATATTTGGTATAAGCACGTACCTCATAAAAACCGGAATAGAAAGGTAAGTGCGTCAACGTAAAATTCCCCTGGCAACGACCGTTGCGGATTGGTAAAATCTGCCTGGAGACAATCTCACCTCCAGGATTCAGTAATTCCACATACAACGTCTTGCTCCACGCTGTAGGCCGATTGAATTCGGAAGTCACGACATAACACTGAAACCAAATCTGATCGCCCTGATAATAGCTGGTATTATCAAAATGCAGATATACCTTTTCCTGAGGCAAAGCCTTTCCAAACTGTTCTAAGGCAGAGACAAAACCCTGTAAGCGGACAGCAATACTGTCCGGAATCGGATATGCGTAAACCGAAACAAACCAAAGAAAGCCCAGCAATCCGATACCTCGTCTTATAAACTTACATAAAGACATCGTCGTTTATTTAATCGCTTCTTCCAATTGTTTCTTCAGTTCTTCCATCTTCTCCGGCGAAGCCGCTACTTTCTGACGTATCTTTCCATCTTTACCAATGATTACGCAATGTGGAATATACAAGGCTCCATTCGAACCAAACGTATCATAAATTTCCTGCTTGAAAGCCTCTTGAATGCGAATATGTTCCCCTTTCAGATCATAATGAGCAGCCATCTTCTTCCATTTCTCTTCAGCTTCCGGATTATCAATCGAGAGATACAGCAAAACAATATCTTTTTCCTGAGCATATTCCTGCAACGGCTTTACAAAAGCAAAGGAATCACGGCAAGGACCACACCACGTTGCCCAAATGTCCATAAAGATAACTTTCCCTTTATACGGTGCGATAATATCCTGGAAAGTTTTCGCTTGTGAGACATCCGGGAAATGAAGATCTTCCGGAATCCGGGTGTGGTTAAACGCCCGGTTCTTTTCCATTGCTTCCTGCACCAGCGGTTGCCAGGAAGTTTCCGGATATAATTGCAGGAAACGTTCGGCATAAACCGGCATCTTCGGATCGTTCATCTGCCTTTCCTGATCTTCCAGGAAAAGCTGGGCCATGGCTGCCTCTTGTGCCTTGCCCTGTAAACGATGTTCAAAATCGTAATACATCAAACCGATACCTTTTTCTACACCTTCCGGAATAGATTCCTGACGCATATAATATCGGATACCAATTTCATTGGAGACCACATCATAAAAGGCCGGACTGAAAGTACTGTTCGGATTATCCGGGATACAAAAGGCCGTCATCTGATCCAACTCGGTAAACCAATTCTGCCTTGTCGCTTCCGATGCCTGATAAAAAGCACCCATCGTCTGGTTCTGAAAAGCCAGCAACAACTGCATCCGTATATCTTGCCGGGCTTTTTCCTGTAAGTCTTCATCCAAACCCGTCAATTGCGATTCCAGAGAGACTGCATCATCTTTCAGTTTTTGGGCTACAGATGTTGCTACAGTATCTTTAGCAATCTGCCAACGGTCGCCACGGCGGGCACGCAAATCCCATACAGCGGCATTCAGTCGATTGAGCAATCGGGAAACGGCTACCGCCTTCTCATCCACTCCCTGGATAGCCAAAGGTTCTTGAGCCGTTGCATCTACATCCAATTGTATTTTTCCTCCTTTCGATATAACCGAACCCAATACCGCTTTTCCATACAAAATGAAATTCACCCGTTCATAATCTTCAACCGGTAACGTCAATGTAAATGTACTATCGCTTTGGATTTGTAACGTATCGATCGTTTTCGTATTCATCATGCCTGCGATAGATTGCTGGTAAACGATCATTCCGCCGTTCAAGTTCCGCACGGTTCCGGTGATTTGGATTTCTTTCTGATCCGAACAAGACAATAGGGCTGTTCCTAAAAGAAGAACACAAACGGACTTCGGCATTTTTCTACTCCAATTCATGGTATCTCTATTTCATGGCTTAAATTTAGAGCCTGTTTAAAAATGATTGAAATCTTTTTTTAAAGAAGTTTCCGTATTAGCCGGATTATTTCTTTTTTAAAGTGACCAAACTTAAAAAAAATGTATCAAACTGATTTAACGGAAACCGAGTGCAATATATAACAAAAGTGTTGAACCTGCAAGAAAGAGGAAATATGATTCGCGACTGATTTGGAACGCCATATTTTATTTAGTTAAGACCGGTTGTCAATGGTAGATGCTTCCCCTAGACTTTTCTAGGTGGCAGTTGGTCTATTACTACTATCGTAAATGGGCTTCCCAATTAAACTTTGGTCACCATAACCAATATGCATGACAGAAAAGCCGCATACTTACTGATAACAGAGAGGGAATTCCTAAATAAATACAAAGAAAAACAGTAACAGCCGATTTATTTTATTTGTCCGCATCTCCTTGCAGCATTGACCAAAAGCCTGTATCTTTGTAAACTATATATAATTAGGAATATGGCAAGACGCTCAGAATACAGAGGCACAGATAGATCCAGAGCCCCTCGAGGACGTAAAGTTACAGTGAAAGAAGAGAATACGTTACTTCCTTTCCTGTTCGGTCTTTTAAACGAACAAAGTAAAAGTTCAGTCAAGGCACTACTCGCCCACGGACAGATTTCAGTCAATGGCACGGTAACCTCCCAGTTCAACACGCCGCTCACACCGGGCGACGAGGTGTTAATCAGCTACGAACGGGGAAAAGTCGAGTTCAACAATCCACTACTCACAATTGTTTGGGAAGACGACGACCTGATAGTCGTAAACAAGAAAGAAGGCTTACTTTCGGTTTCCAGCACGCGCGTGAAGGAACGGACAGCTCTTCATCTGCTCAGCGAATATGTCAAGAAGACAGATCCACGTAACAAGATATTCGTGCTCCATCGCCTGGACCGCGACACTTCGGGGCTGATGATGTTCGCCAAGAATCTGCAAGTGCAAAAGGCATTGCAATCGAACTGGAACTCTGCCATCACGGCACGCACATACGTGGCCGTAGTGGAAGGACGCCCTGAGAAAGATTCCGACCTGATCGTCTCCAACCTGACCGAAAATGCAAAGATGCAGGTGTATGTGACAGCTGAAGGAGACGGGAAAGAGGCGATCACCCGCTACCGCCTGCTGCACAGCAACGGAGCCTACTCGCTGTTGGAACTCGACCTGGAGACAGGACGCAAGAACCAGATACGCGCACAGATGCAATCAATCGGACACTCCATCGCCGGCGATTACAAGTATGGTGCGGAGACAGATCCTACCGGACGGCTGATGCTTCACGCCCGACGACTCAACTTCATTCATCCGGTAACAGGCGAAGAGATGCATTTCGAAACACGCATTCCTGATAAATTTACCTCTTTAGCTAAATAACAAAAATAGTAAAAATAATATGAAGAAGCTCTTTAGTACCTTGATGTTGGTGCTCGTCGCACTGACCGTACAGGCACAGATTCTCCAGCCTGTAAAATGGAAGATACAACTGAACGACTCCGGCTCCGCAGAGAAAGAGATCGTTTTTACCGCTACTGCCGATAAAGGCTGGCATTTGTATGACCAGGACTTGCCGGAAGGAGGCCCTGTCTCCACTTCGTTCACATTCGAGACACTGAAAGGAGCCGAGCTGATCGGCAAACCGACTTCGTCTGTCAAACCGACCACCGTATACGACGAACTGTTCGCCATGAACCTGCGTTGGTATCCGGGGACCGTTTCGTTCACCCAAAAGTTCAAAGTGACTGACCCGGCCAAGTTCAAAGCCGAAGGTGAAGTGGAATTTATGGCTTGCAAAGAAGCAGACTTTCTGGCCCCCCCAAGGAGTCCAGGAATTTATGGCTTGCAACGACGGGACTTGTCTGCCCCCCGATCGCGTCAGTTTTTCGTTCGACAAAAAGAATATAAAGATGACAGCCGCCGCCGAAACAGTGGTCGAAAAACCGGAAGTCGAACAAGACGATGTGACAGCCGTGCAGCCGGATACTGAAAAAGTGATGGAAGAAGTGGCCGAGCTGAAGGTTCCCACCCCTGTTACCAACAAAGACAAAGCAGAGAACAGGCCAGTCCGCGCCTCCAACGAGCTGACCGACGACGCTGCCCTCTGGACTCCTGTCATCGACCAGTTGAAGGCATTCGGCGACACGACGGTTTCAGCAACCGACACATCTTGGTTGTTCATCTTCTTCGCCGGTTTCCTAGGTGGATTGATCGCCTTGCTGACACCTTGCGTATGGCCGATGATCCCGATGACGGTCAGCTTCTTCCTCAAACGGACGAAGGACCGCAAGAAGGCGATACGAGATGCGATGACGTACGGACTTTCAATCATTGTGATTTATCTGGTGATGGGATTGCTGATTACGGGTATATTCGGGGCAAGTGCGCTGAACGACCTATCGACGAATGCGATCTTCAATATCATATTCTTCTTGTTGTTAGTAGTCTTCGCCATCTCTTTCTTCGGGGCATTCGAAATGGTATTACCCTCTTCCTGGACGAATAAACTGGACACGAAGGCGGATTCGACGACGGGCATTATCAGTATTTTCTTCATGTCGTTCACGTTGGTGTTGGTTTCCTTCTCTTGCACAGGTCCGATTATCGGGACTTTGCTGGTACAGGCTGCTTCGATGGGAACGGCGGTAGGACCGGCCATCGGCATGTTCGGTTTCGCTTTGGCATTGTCTATTCCGTTCAGCCTTTTCGCCATCTTCCCGAACATGCTGCAAAGCATGCCGAAATCCGGAGGCTGGCTGAACTCCGTCAAGGTGGTGTTAGGCTTCCTTGAACTGGCACTGGCGCTGAAGTTCCTTTCGGTTGCCGACCTGGCTTACGGATGGCGCTTGCTGGACCGCGAAGTGTTTATCGTGCTTTGGATCGTGATCTTTATCCTGTTGGGTTGTTACCTGTTGGGTAAGATCAAGTTCAGCCACGACAGCGACCTTCCGTACGTATCCGTGCCGCGCCTGTTCATGGCGATCATTTCTTTCTCTTTTGCCGTTTATATGGTTCCGGGCCTTTGGGGGGCTCCTCTAAAAGCGATTAGTGCTTTCGCTCCTCCCTTGTACACTCAGGATTTCAACCTGTACAACAGTGAAGTGCATGCTGCTTTCGACGATTACGAAACCGGTATGGCTTATGCCAAGAAGGTGAACAAGCCGGTCATGATCGATTTCTCCGGTTTCGGTTGCGTGAACTGCCGCAAGATGGAAGCATCCGTTTGGACCGACCCGAAAGTGAAACAGATATTGGAAAATGATTATGTCTTGATCACCTTGATGGTCGATGATAAGACGAAGCTGCCGCAGCCGATCACAATCGAAGAGCATGGCAAGACTCGCAAATTGAAAACAATCGGCGACAAATGGAGTTACTTGCAGCGTAGTAAGTTCGGTGCAAACGCCCAACCGTTTTACATTCTGCTGAATGCCGAAGGCAAACCGCTCGGCCCGTCGTATGCATTTAACGAAAGTGTCCCCGACTATATCAAATTCCTGGAAAACGGGCTGAAGGTATTTAAAGAACAAGAAAAGAATAAATAACATCTTATAGGCTGTGTGTTAAAAGATAGAGAATTCAATCTCTTGCCGGGGAATTCATCTCCCGGCAAGAGAAAGATGAAATTTGACACACCTCCTTCCTCTCCAACCAAACAACTAAAAATGGCAACAAAACAAGAAAAGATGGAAGCCTTCGGACAGCTGCTCGACATTCTGGACGAGCTTCGTGTGAAATGTCCGTGGGACCGTAAGCAAACGAACGAAAGTCTTCGCACGAATACGATCGAAGAGACTTACGAATTATGCGATGCCATCATGAAAGATGACAACAATAACATCAAAAAAGAATTGGGCGACCTGCTCCTGCACATTGTCTTCTATGCCAAGATCGGTGAAGAAAAAGCGGTGTTCGACATCAAAGACGTGTGCGACAGCCTTTGCCAGAAACTGATCTACCGCCATCCGCATGTCTTCGGAAACGCTCAGGCCGAAACAGCCGGCAAGGTTGAACAGAGCTGGGAACAACTCAAACTAAAGGAAAAAGGCGGCAACAAGACAGTTCTCGAAGGTGTCCCCACTTCACTTCCTTCCGTAGTCAAAGCTCACCGCATCCAGGACAAAGCCCGCAACGTGGGTTTCGACTGGGAACAACGCGACCAGGTCTGGGATAAGGTGCACGAAGAGTTTACCGAACTGAAGACTGAAATCGACAAGATGGATGCAGATAAGATGGAAGCAGAGTTCGGAGACCTGTTCTTCAGTCTGATCAACGCAGCCCGCCTTTATAAGATCAATCCGGACAATGCCTTGGAACGCACGAACCAG
>OAWS01001548.1_pt1 | contig 10861 bp, 6 predicted proteins | sample 1517141 | NCBI WGS metagenome assembly OAWS01 (sample SAMEA2580173, study PRJEB22360) | human gut metagenome | biome: human gut; feature: human-associated habitat; material: faeces | place: Denmark | collected 2008/2010
TGCTGCTGCTCGGCGGGGGGGCGGTCAGTCTGCGGGGGATGATCCTCATGTCGGGCGGAGGCAGCGACTCGCCCGACGAGTTCAACTACGCCATGTTTTCCTGGCGCCGCATCACGCTCGCCCCGATCCTGGTGATCGGCGGCTTCATCTTCGAAATTTACGCCATTCTCAAACGATTCTGAATCCGGACTTCTCCGACCGCCGGAAGCCGGGTTGAAACCCGCGCATCCCCCGATACCGAAATATCCCCGAGAACTGTAAAATGGAAACCATTCAAGCTATCATCCTGGGCATCGTCCAGGGCCTGACCGAATTCCTGCCCGTATCGAGCAGCGGCCACCTGCAGCTGGCCAAAGAACTGCTGGGCGTCGATCCCGAAGTGGGAGGACTCACCTTCGATCTCACGCTGCACGCCGCGACGGTCTTGAGTACGATCGTCGTGCTCTGGAGCGAAATCAAACGCTTGGTCGTGGGACTCTTCTCCAAACGATTCAACGCGGAACAGGCCTACGTGCTGAAGATCATCCTTTCGATGATCCCGGTGGTCATCGTGGGCTTCACGCTGGAGCCTTTCCTCCAGTCGCTGGTCGAGGATCTTCCCAACCACGGGATCCTGCTGCTGGTCGGAGCGATGCTGCTGGTCACGGCCATACTGCTGACTTTCGCCTACTACGCCAAACCCCGCCACAAGGAGACCATCTCCTACCGCGACGCCTTCATCATCGGTCTGGCGCAGGCGGTCGCCACACTGCCGGGTCTGTCGCGCTCGGGCACGACGATCGCCACGGGACTGATTCTGGGCAACCGCAAGGAGAGCGTGGCCCAATTCTCCTTCCTGATGGTGCTGGCACCGATCCTGGGCAAGATGGTTCTCGACCTGATGAGCGGAGAACTGGCCGCCCAAAGCATCGGGACCGCACCCCTGCTCGCCGGATTCGCTGCTGCGTTCGTAGTCGGCTGTCTGGCCTGCAAATTCATGATAAACATCGTTAAACGGGGAAAACTCAACTGGTTCGCCATCTACTGTACGCTGGTCGGAGGGCTGGCCATCATCCGCTATTTCGTGATCCAATAATCCGCACATGACGCAACAATCCGAACTGAACCTACAGGGAATCGACTTCGAAGAGGGCTACATCGCCGTCATCGACAAACCGCTGGAGTGGACCTCCTCGGACGTAGTCCGCAAAATCAAGTTCGCCCTGCGCAGGGCCGGCTACCCGAAAATCAAAGTCGGCCACGCCGGGACGCTCGACCCGCTCGCAACGGGTATCCTGCTGGTCTGCATCGGCAAGGCGACCAAAATGGCGGACGCCCTGCAAGCCGAGGAGAAAGAGTACGTCGCCGACCTGATGCTGGGAGCCACGACCCCCAGCTTCGACCTCGAACACCCCATCGACAAGACCTATCCCTTCGAACATATCACGCGCGAAGCGGTCGAGGAGGTGCTCCGCTCGCTCACCGGCGAACGACTGCAAACCCCGCCCCTCTATTCGGCCAAGAAGGTCGAAGGCGTCCGGGCCTACGAACTGGCCCGCGCGGGCGAGGAGGTGGAACTGCGCAAAGCCCTCATCAACATCTACGAAATGGAGCTCATGGAATACGATCTGCCCCGCATCCGCATCCGGGTCCGATGCAGCAAGGGAACCTACATCCGTTCGCTGGCCGGAGAGATAGGCCAGGCGCTCGGCAGCGGTGCGCACCTCCCCGCGCTCTGCCGCACCCGCAGCGGAGGTTTTCGGCTCGATGCGGCGCACGAATTGAACTTTTTTCTCGAAAAACTGCAAAAAGCTGAAACAAAATAACTTATTTTTCGTATAGATAAATTGACGGTTTATCTTGCTCCGTGCCCGCAAAACTGCCTGCAGCGCTGCCCACGGACCGAAAAAATGTTCGCAAATACTTTTAGCCATGAAACTATCGCAATACGGTTACGACTTCTCCGCCGACCTGCTGGCGAAAAACCCCGCCGAAAACCCGGACGAATCCCGCCTGATGGTGGTCAATCGTGCCAAGGGCACCATCGAACACCGCATTTTCAAGGAGATCATCGAATACTTCGACGAAAAGGACCTCTTCATCTTCAACGACACGAAGGTTTTCCCCGCCCGTCTGTACGGCAACAAGGAGAAAACGGGCGCCGAGATCGAAATCTTCCTGCTGCGCGAACTCAACCGCGAGTTGCGCCTGTGGGACGTACTGGTGGATCCGGCCCGCAAAATCCGCATCGGCAACAAGCTTTACTTCGGCGACGACGACCTGCTGGTAGCCGAGGTGATCGACAATACCACTTCACGGGGCCGCACGCTCCGGTTCCTGTTCGACGGGTCCTACGAAGAGTTCAAAGAAACCCTCTTCAAACTGGGCGAAACCCCGCTGCCCAAGTGGGTGCGCGAAAAGGTCGAGCCGGAAGACGCCGAGCGCTACCAGACCATTTTCGCCAGCAAAGAGGGCGCCGTAGCCGCCCCGACGGCCGGCATGCATTTCTCCAAGCATCTGTTCAAACGTATGGAGATCAAGGGGATCGAAAAGGCGTTCATCACGCTCCACGTCGGCCTGGGCAACTTCCGCACGGTCGATGTCGAAGACCTCTCGAAGCACAAGATGGACTCCGAACAGTTCTTCGTGGACGAACCCACGGCCGAAACGGTAAACAAGACCAAACGCGAAGGACATAAGATCGTTTCGATCGGCACGACGGTCATGCGAACGCTCGAAACGGCCGTTTCGACCGGCGGCATGATAAAGCCGATGGAGGGCTGGACCAACAAGTTCATCTTCGCCCCGTACGAATTTTCGGTGGCCGATGCCATGGTGACCAACTTCCAGCTTCCCTACTCGACCCAACTGATGATGGTTTCGGCATTCGGAGGTTACGACCTGATAATGAATGCCTACAAAATAGCCAAAGAGGAGGGCTACCGCTTCGGAACTTATGGCGACGCGATGCTGATTCTTTAAGAAAAATCACTATCTTTGCAGAAGATAGGAGGCGGTTCGGCAATCTTTTGCGTGCAAGCCCGCGCGATTGCTCTCACCTTTCACTATCTTTGCGAAAGATAAACTTTCGTGAAGTGAGGTACGGCAGCACGACAAGGCAACTTTTCGCATTGCATCCGGCCCGTGCCTTCTTCGCCGAGCAAGCTAAAAAATCATCGTTTCCGACCGGCGGGCACTCCGAGCGCACCGCACCAGGAGATGAAGAAAAAATTTCAACCAATGGCATCGAACAGGATACTATACGTCTGTCAGGAAGTGGCTCCGTATGTCCCGGATACGGAGGGGGCGCTTCTGTGCCGGCGGCTCTCGCAGGCGATGCAGGAGCGCGGCAATGAAATCCGCACATTCATGCCCCGGTACGGCTGCATCAACGAACGGCGTCATCAATTGCATGAGGTGATCCGGCTCTCGGGTATGAACCTCATCATCGACGACAACGATCATCAACTGATTATCAAGGTCGCTTCGATTCCGTCAGCCCGAGTGCAGATCTATTTCATCGACAACGACGACTATTTCGCCCGCAAAGCGATTCTCCGGGATGCCGACGAAAACTATTTCGAAGACAACGACGAACGGGCCATCTTCTTCGCCCGGGGCGTACTCGAAACGGTCAAGAAACTGCGTTGGACGCCGACGGTCGTCCACTGCCACGGCTGGTTCTCGAGTATCGTGCCGATCTATCTGAAAAAGGTCTTCGCCGACGACCCGATTTTCAAGGAGGTCAAAATCGTCGTTTCGCTCTACGGCGACGGTTTCGACAAACCGCTGGATGCAGGAATGAAGGAGAAAATCGCCAACGAAGGCGTCAAAGACAAAAAACTGTCGATCCTCGACACCCCTTCATACGAAAACCTCTGCCGTTACGTTATGGAGTATGCCGACGGCATCATTCTGGCTTCCGATGCGGTAACCCCCGAAATTATCGAGTTGGTCCGTAACAGCGGCAAACCGCTCCTGGAATACCAGTCGCCCGACGCAGAGGACTTTTTCGACAACTACAACCGATTCTATGATTCGATCCAGTAAAATACGCCGGGCCGCCGAATTGGCCGCCGGTCTCACTGCCGCGGGCATCGTCTTCTTCACAGGTTGCACGAAAGTGGACGACCGGCTGGGCGCAGGCTACCAACCGGGGGATCAGCAGATGAAGATCGGTCTGAAAGTTTTCGCGCTCGCACCCGACGCCGAGCGGCCCTATTTCGAAACTCGACTCTACAAAACCGACTCTCTCAAGGCTTCCAACCTGGGAGAGGGGTATTTCGGTGTGATGCACGACGAAACTTTCGGGCGTCGCACGGCAGGTTTCCTGACTCAATACCGCGCCGTAGCCCTCTCCGATACGACCGGCTTCGGCTACCAGCCCATTTTCGACTCGATCGAACTCAAAATCAAAATCTCGAACTACGGAGGCGACACCCTCAAGCCGATGACGTACAACGTCTATGAGGTGATTTCGAACGATTACCTCGATCCCTCGCTGACGGCCCCGGCCGGAGCAGGCAGCGTCGCCGACACTCTTTTCTACCCGACCTTCGATCCGACCCCCTACCTCAACCCCAACCCGGTATTCACCTTCACCTTCCCCAACGGCACGACGACGGGACCGGCCACGGAGTACGTCACCCTGCAGCCTACGCCCGAAGGACGGGGGCTCATCAAACGTCTGATGCTGCTCGAAGGCAAGTACAAGGGCGATATGACGATCTACCGCAATCCGGAGCTTTGGGTGGACTATTTCAACGGTATTTACATCAAGCCGGCCCAGGAAGATCCATCGGGAGAAGGGAACCTGTTCGCTACGAACCTCGCGGAGTCGGGTCTTCTGATGTACACCCGCAGCCGGAACAGAACCGACCCGACGCTGATCCAGGATACGATCACGGCCAGCTACCTCTTCTACCGCGAAGACGATCCCTACGGCAATGTTTCGATCAACACCATCCGACACGATTACACCGGCTCCAAGATCAATCCGGCCGACATCGACGAGCGGAACGAACAGCGGCCCCTGAACCCCAACGTATATGTCGAAGGGATGGACGGCGTAATCACGGAGCTGACCCTCACGGACGCCCTGTTCGAAGGAATCGAAGCTCTCTACAAGGAAGTTACGGACGAATCGGGCATGCCCTATACCTCGATCGCCATCAACCAGGCGGAACTGATGATCTACCTCGAAAAGAGCGATTACGACTGGGAGAAGATCGACGTGGGAGCCATTACCCCCCTGCTCGACGAATCGTTCCAACGGCTGGGCCTCTACGCCGATTACAAGCACGTACTGGGCATTTCCGATTACTACTACACCTATGAAAAGCTCTACGCGAGCCAGAATTTCGAATTGCCGTACGGGGGTTACCTCAACCGCAGCCAGGGTTGTTACGTCATGGATATCACCAGCCACATGCAGGAAGTATGGAACGGCTACCTGAAATCCCAGGGTGTCGAAACCGGCGGCAGCCAAATGGAGAACTCCGCCCCCCGGACGATCTACATCGGACCCGAAGCCTACGGACTCTTCACGATGCCCTATACATCGGCACAAGGCATGGAAAACGCCGCAAACAACGCGCCGATCAAGCTGCGCCTGATTTACACGATGATAAAATAGCGAAGCACCTGCGGATAACCTAAGTACGAACTTAGGTTATCTTGCGTTAGTGAAAAGATACTGAATGTTATGCAGGAAAATTTAGTAATAGTCGAGTCCCCGGCCAAAGCCAAGACCATCGAAAAATTCCTGGGCAAGGATTTCGTCGTCAAGTCGAGCTTCGGGCATATCCGGGACCTCTCGAAAAAAGATCTCGGCGTCAATCTGGACAAGGACTACGAACCGGTCTATGAAATTCCGAGCGACAAACGCAAGGTTGTCGAGGAACTTTCGTCGCTGGCCAAGAAGACCAAGACCGTCTGGCTCGCGTCCGATGAAGACCGCGAAGGAGAGGCGATCGCCTGGCACCTCGCAGAGGTTCTCGGCCTGCCGATCGACCAAACCAAGCGAATCGTTTTCCACGAAATTACCAAACCGGCGATTCTGGCAGCCATCGAATCGCCCCGCACGATCGATATGAATCTGGTAAATGCCCAGCAGGCACGCCGCGTGCTGGACCGCCTGGTCGGATTCGAGCTATCGCCCCTGCTCTGGAAAAAGGTGCGGCCCCAACTCTCGGCCGGACGCGTACAGAGCGTCGCCGTACGGCTGCTGGTCGAGCGGGAGAGGGAGATCATCGCATTCCGCTCGACGCCCTACTACCGTGTCGTAGCACAGTTCTACGCCGCCACCGATCCCGATAAAACCCTTTTCAAGGCGGAACTGTCCACCCGCTTCGATACCCGCGAGGAAGCAGAGACTTTCCTGCGCAGCTGCATCGACGCCCGGTTCACCGTCGCCAAAGCCGAGGAAAAACCGGCACAGCGCTACCCCGCGCCTCCGTTCACGACATCGCCGCTCCAGCAGGAGGCGGGCCGCAAACTCGGAATGTCGGTATCGCAGACGATGTCCGTGGCGCAGCACCTCTACGAGCAAGGTTTGATTACCTACATGCGTACCGACTCGGTAAATCTCTCGAAGCAGGCGATCGGCCAGTGCAAGGAGGAGATCATCAAACTTTTCGGTGAGAAATACTCATCGGCACATAATTACAAGACAAAAACCAAAGGCGCACAGGAGGCCCACGAGGCGATCCGCCCGTCGTATATCGAGCGGCAGACGGTCGCACGCACTCCCCGGGATTGACAGTTGTACGACCTGATCTGGAAGCGGACGGTCGCCTCGCAGATGGTTCCTGCGGAGCTCGACCGCACCACGATCGTCATAGATATCTCCGGTTCGGATGCCCAGTTCGTCGCCACGGGCGAAGTGATCCGTTTCGACGGATTCCTGAAACTCTACTCGGAATCCACGGACGAGGAGCCGGGCGAAGAGGGATCGGGCATCCTCCCCAAAATGGCCCAAGGCGAGAGCGTCAATCCCGCGCAAATTACAGCCACGGAACGCTTCACCGCACCGCCGGCCCGCTACAACGAGGCTTCGCTCGTAAAACGGCTCGAAGAGCTCGGCATCGGACGTCCTTCGACCTACGCGCCGACCATCACGACGATCATCAACCGCGGGTACGTGGTCAAACAGAACAAGGAGGGCCAGAAACGCAGCTACGTGCAACTTACGCTGACCGGCAGCAAGATCGCCGAAAAAAGGCTTACCGAAACCTACGGCAAGGAGAAAAACCGACTCCAGCCGACCGATATCGGCATGGTGGTCAATGACTACCTCGAATCGCAATTCGAGCCGATCATGGACTACAACTTCACGGCCAACGTCGAAAAGGAGTTCGACCGCATCGCCGACGGAGAGATCACCTGGAACAGCATGATCGACGATTTTTACGGTCCTTTTCATAAAATGGTCGATCATGCGACCACGACCCAGACGACCAAAAACAACCAGATACGCATCCTGGGCACCGACCCCACTACGGGGCATACGGTAAAAGCCCGCATCGGCCGCTACGGTCCGATGGTCGAAATCGAAGGCAACGAAGGGGAAAAGAGCCGTTTCGCATCGCTCAAGAAGGGGCAGTTGATCGAATCGCTCACCCTCGAAGAGGCTCTGGCGCTCTTCAGCCTGCCCCGCAACCTGGGGCCCTACGAAGGGGAAGATCTGGTCATCGGCATCGGAAAGTTCGGGCCCTACGTGCGGCACGGCAAATCGTTCGCATCGCTTGCCCGCACGGACGATCCCTATACGATCGGCTACGACCGCGCTGCGGAGCTCGTGCGCGAACAGCAGGCCCGCGCCGCTGCAGCGAACACTCCGCTCAAAACCTTCGCCGAAGAACCCGAACTACTGATTAAAAACGGCCGTTACGGTCCTTATATCGCCTACAAAGGCAAGAACTACCGTATTCCCAAAGGGACCAAACCCGAGGAGATCACTCTCGAAGCGTGCATGAAAATCATTCAAACTTCTAAAAAATAACAAACCCCAAAATTACGATGAAAAAACTGCTGTTACTCGCAGGCCTGGCACTTATGGTGTGCTCCGCATCGGCCAAGAAACCTGCACAGAAGACCCAGGAGGAAGGCTACAAGTTCACCGACTTGACCACCGTACCGACCACTTCGGTCAAAGACCAGCACCGCAGCGGCACCTGCTGGTGTTATTCGGCTCTTTCGTTCCTGGAAAACGAAATTCTGCGGGCCGGCGGGCCGGAGATGGACCTGTCCGAAATGTGGATCGTCCGCAACATGTATTTCGACAAAGGCGTTAAATACGTCCGCCTGCACGGACATCTGAACTTTGCGGAAGGCGGTGCCGCCCACGACGTAATCGAAGGCATCAAGAAATACGGCATCGTACCCCAGGAGGTCTATCCGGGTCTGAACTACGGCACGGAGAAACCGGTCTTCGGCGAGCTCGACGCAGCACTGAAAGCCTACCTGGACGCAGTTATCAAGGCAAGAAACAACGGGGTGCTGACTACGGCCTGGCAGGACGGTCTGAATGCGCTGCTGGACACTTATTTCGGCGTGCGCCCTGAAAAATTCACCTACGAAGGCAAGGAATATACCCCCGAATCGTTCGCAGCGTCGCTGCCGATCAAAATGGACGACTATGTATCCATAGCCTCTTTCACGCACCATCCTTTCTACTCGGAGTTCATCATCGAAGTTCCCGACAACTGGATGTGGGGTACGGTTTACAACGTACCGCTGGAGGAGATGATGGCCGTCGTCGATAATGCTATGGCCAACAACTATTCGATCGAATGGTCCACCGACGTCAGCGAAAAGGGCTTCGACCGCATCAAGGCGATCGGAATCATTCCCAAAACCGACATCGACGGCATGGAGGGTACCGAGGCCGAGAAGTGGGGCAAATTGAGCGCCGCCGAGAAAGAGGCCGCTCTCTACAAGTTCGACAAACCCGTCAAGGAGAAGAAGATCACGCAGGAGATGCGCCAGATCGCTTTCGACAACTACGAAACTACGGACGACCACGGCATGGTAATCGTGGGTACGGCCGTCGATCAGCAGGGCAATCCCTTCTTCAAGGTAAAGAACTCGTGGGACGTACGTCCTCCCTACGACGGTTACTACTACTTCTCGCGTCCGTTCGTGGAGTACAAAACCCTGTCCGTTATGGTAAACAAGAACGCCATTCCGCAGGAGATCCGCTCCAAACTCGGAATTTAATCCAAAACACAAAATCCAAAACAGAGCCGGTGATCCACCGGCTCTGTTTTTTATTATCGTAAAAGCTCTTTCTGCGCAGATATCCCTATCGTTACGACCAACGCCCGGAGGCACCCGACACCTCCTTGCTCCGTATTCAAGCCAAATCGGACGCGTGCAACGATCCGTCCGAGAGTTCTGTCGTATTTCCCGGATCGAGCGAATGCCCCCATCAATTCACCGAAAGAGTCTGTAATCGATATTTTCAAAAAACTCAGATACTCCGTTCCGCATGGGGCCGGTGTCTGAATTTACGAACCTGGTAGAAGAGCAGCACGGCGGCCAGCAGAGAGGCCGTACCGTCGGCAATCGGCATCGACATCCAGACACCCAGCGTACCGAGATGCGGCGGCAAAACAAGGAGCAGCGGGATGAGGAACAGCATCTGCCGCGTGAGGGAGAGGAAAATCGCCTTGTGCGGCTTGCCTATATACTGGAAAAAATTGGAGGTCACGATCTGGAATCCGACGATCGGGAAAACGCACAACACGATCCGCAGCCCCTCGGCCGCCGTAGAGATCATCCGCTCGGCCGCAGCTCCGTCCGCAACATCGACGAAGAGCATCGCCACCTGCCGGGGAAAGAGCTGTCCCAGCAGGAATCCCGTCGTCGTCACGCAAACCGCACACACGACGGTCTGCCGCAGGACCTTCAACACCCGGTCGTACCGCCGGGCGCCGTAATTGTACCCCACGATGGGCTGCATGCCCTGATTCAGTCCAGAAACGATCATCAGGAAGAGCATCGCCACCCGATAAATGATGCCATACGCCCCGATCGCCACGTCGCCGCCGTACTCCCGGAGCGATTTGTTCACGACGATCACTACCGCCGAAGCACAGAGGTGCAGCAGAAACGAAGCCATGCCGATGGAGAAAATCTTGCCCACGACCGACGCCTGCAAGCGGAAAATCCCCCGTTCGAACCGGATGAAACTTCCCCGGGAAGAGAAGTGGATGAGCGAAACCGAGAGTGCCGCGACCTGAGCCAGCACCGTCGCGGCCGCCGAACCGCGAATACCCCAGCCGAACCCGAAAATGAACAGCGGATTGAGCAGACAGTTCAACACGACGGCCGTCAGCATAATCGTCATGGCTCTCCTCGGATAACCCGAAGCACGGATCACTTCGTTCAGGCTCAAATACATATGGGTAACGATCGTACCGCCGAGAATGATCTGCATGAAATCGCGTGCATAACCGATCGTGGCATCGCTCGCCCCGAAGAAGCAGAGAATGGGGTCCAGCAGCAACAGACCTACGGCCGTAAAAAGCGCCGCTACCAGAAAATTGAGCAACACCACATTGCCCAACACCCCCTCGGCAGCCTCCCGACGTCCCTGTCCCAGCCGGATCGAGGTGAGCGCCGCAGCACCGATCCCGATCAACGACCCGAAAGCCGACGCGATGTTCATCAGAGGCATCGAAAGCGCCACGCCGGAAATGGCGATCGGACCGACGCCGTGTCCGATGAAAATGCTATCGACGATGTTGTAGAGCGACGAAGAGGTCATCGCGATAATCGAAGGGATCGCATAACGGACGAGCAGCGACGAAATCCGGTCGGAACCTAAACGAAGCGGGGTGACAGCCTGTTTCATCGTTACAAAAATAACAATAACATT
>OAWS01001552.1_pt1 | contig 10834 bp, 20 predicted proteins | sample 1517141 | NCBI WGS metagenome assembly OAWS01 (sample SAMEA2580173, study PRJEB22360) | human gut metagenome | biome: human gut; feature: human-associated habitat; material: faeces | place: Denmark | collected 2008/2010
CCCCATCCCCGTGGTGTGTCCCTCGAGCTCGTGCTTCATGCGTTCGAACTCGTCGTAGAACGCGCACTTGAATTCGAGTGCCTTCGCGCCGGTGAACCCCATGGCGAGGATGCAGAAGCCTTTCTGATCCATCCAGTAGCCAGTGACGGTGCGCTTCGCACCAGAGCCGATTTCGACCTCTTCGGACCATTGCGCAAAATTGCGCGATGCTAGAAGTTCAGGCTTTTTAGCGATGATGGAATCAATTGCGCGGACAGCGTCACTATGCTTTTTCGAGAAGTATTCGGCGACGATGCGACTGGACGTGACTGGGCGGCCTTCGATAACTTTGAAGGCGTTAGAGATGATGGACATTGCGTCCTCCTGTGTAATTTTTCACCAATCGCCAAAATTGGCGGATGGTTAATCACCTATTTTCAGTAGGTGGCCGGGTGCTGAAAACCGTACACAGTCGGCGGGCTTATTCCCTTTGCAGGTGTTTTATTGGCCGCACGCCCGGCCATAGCTTGCACTATGTCCGTGGCTATCTATCTAACCGCCTCACATTTGCGGGCGTTGAGTAGATACAAAAATACCGCTTGTCTGTCGGGTGCGGTGTCCGCTGTGTAGGTGTTTTCAGCACCTGAGCGAAGCATACTCGACTTGTCGGCGATCGTCAAGATTCATTCAGCCAGTCAATGGCCTCTCTCGCGTTTTTAACGACGTATTCATTCTGTGAGCGATCGAACTCAACCTTGAGAAAGAATACATTTTTTGGTAGCTGAACATTTAGAACGCGAGCGGCCGCAATTCCTCTGGTTGCCCCGGCAGCTCTCATATACCGGGTAAGTTGTTTCAATGCGGACCGGTTGAAGGCTATTGGTTTGGCCTCTACAGGAATATTACGGACAAGACAATCTGGTTGGCTTGCGCCTCCTAAGACTTTCCCTCCAAGCGCTTTAGCAATTGGCCCATACATACAACCTTCTCGTTGAGCGTGGAGTCTCGTAAGGGTAGCCAAGGTTATAAGGTGGTTGAATGAGTTCTCTGGCATTATTCCCGTCGCATCTAAGATACGATTCTTGGCGTTGATTACATCTTCAATAGTCAACGTCTTTTCTTGTCTTAGCAATTCGATCAACGAACGGTTTCCGCGGCACCATTCCCAAAACTCAAGTTCGTCCCTGTCATCGAAATGCCAAAGAAACTCAAATGAGTCGTCCATTTTCTTACCCTCATGGCCGTTGATGATTGAGTATGCATACCCGAAACACAGGCGCGTTGTCAAAAAGCAAAGCCCCGAAGGCTTTCGCCGACGGGGCTGAAATGTCGCTACGGTCGATTGCAATCTCGGTTCCGTAGAGGCCAGCTCAGTTACGAGACTGGACTTAGAGCCAGGCAAGCCTTGTGGCTAGTTGCTGGAATAGCTTCACTTTAAAAGGGTGGAACCTCAAAGTCAAGCGAATCTGTTGCGTTTTCGCACATGACCGTTGTTTTTCGAACGATGCGTTCCTCAATGAGAACCTTGGGCGTTCCTTCTGCCGGTGAGGCTTTCAGTAGGTCTGCTCTTCCGAGACCATACATCACGCACTTCCAAACCAACTTCATTTCTTCTGGTGAAACAAAAGGGTAAACATACTGCCGCTTGCCGTTTACCTTGCCCGTGTAGAAAAGGTCTAGACGTGAAAAAGAGACCGTGTACAGCATATCGCCCTTGATCCAGCATTCTGGATTGTCAAAAGGCTTTGGGAGGTTTACGTGCAAGCGAGCGTTCCATCCCTGCACTGGGTCAGGCGCAGTTGTGCTCAAAGGCACGACCGTGCAAACTGTCCCGACTCGACGTCTCGGCGTAAGGTTGATGACAGGCCGTCTTTTCGTGATCTCGGGTTGCGAAAAACCGTTGAAATCACAAATAAGGATCTGGCCTACGTCGGGGTGAATCTTGATGGTCATAAGGCAAGTCGGTTGGAAGATGTCCTAATGATAAACCGAGGGATGATTCCCTCGTCAAGATCTCGATTGATTTGTTGGAAAACTGATTCAAGCGTCCTCTTCGAAGCCGCTTGAATCGGCTTTCGGTTGGTTAAAAAAGCCCCCGGCTTTCGCCGAGGGCTAGTGATCATTTTCGTGGCGTCACGAAAATGGTCAGAATGGGTTGTCAGAACGGTACGTCGGAGTCGTATGCCGGCTCAGGATCGCGTCGCTGTGCGGCAGGCTTGGCCTGCGCCGGATTCTCATCGTTGTCCTTCTTTGAACGCAGGAGCTGGATCTGCTCAGCGATGATCTCCGTCACGTAGCGTTCTGCGCCGTCTTTCTCATACTTGCGCGTGCGCAGACGACCTTCGACATAGAGCGGGTCGCCCTTTGCCGTGTAGTCGCGTATGATCTCCGCTAGTCGACCGAATGCGCAGATGCGGTGCCACTCGGTCTCCTGCTGGACGTTGCCGTCCTTGTCGCGCCACTTGCGTGACGTGCCGAGGGAGAGATTCGCGATGACGTGATCGCCTTCGCGGATCTGGGGATCGTTGCCGAGATTCCCGATGAGGATGATCTTATTCACTGATGCCATTGTTAGCTTCCTCCTGTGTAGCCTGTTCGGTCATTGCTTGTTCAAGTTCGTGACGACGAGCTCTGAATGCTTGCGCGATCTTTTCGCGGTCTTCGTAGCAGAGACCCTTGGAGGCAATCTCCTTACCCATTGCCATTAGCTCGTCGGGTGTTTCGGCGCTGATTGTGCGGGACATAAGGTCGGCGAATTCGTCTGGCGTGACGCCAGCGCTATCGAGCCACTTCTTGATCTCTGCGCCGACCTCCGGTGTGAGAATTAGCGGATCAGTGCGAGAGGAGAAAAGTCCGGTACGGTCTTTCGACGCGTTCGCAAAGTGCCCGTCGTGGACGAGATCAAACATGATCGTGAACTCATAATCGACTCCGTCGCGCTGCTCGACCTTCATGCCGAGCTTCTTGATGACCTTCTTACCGTTGACGTCCTCTTGCGCCATCTCTGTCTTACTCCGCATCGTCGCGATGATGTGGAGTTTACTGGTGAGCATTGCGTCGACAAACTGTCGATGGCGAGGTGTCATCTCGTTCCAGGCAGACCACGAGTTCCCGCGATAGCGTGCCTTCGCAATGCGTTCGACTTCCTCAAGACAGCCGCCCTTGCCGTTCCATTCATGCGTCATCGAGTCGATGATGAGAATGTCGTAGCCTGCGTCCTCGGCCGCCTTGATGGCTTCCGTGTATCGCTCTGGTGTGAAGGGCGCGTCCAGATCGAGAACGTCGAACTCAGGCATGCCGGACATGTCAGCGTAGAGAGATGCTGAACCGCGCTCCGTGTCGATGACGGCGATCTTGCCGCCGATCCCCTTGGCGAGCAGAAGAGCGCCGTAGGTTTTGCCGGAGCCAGATGTTCCTGACAGAGCGAGGCGAAGTTTTGAGGCGCTGCGAACGGCCTTTTTGAAAGTGAATGTCATGATGTGTCGTCCTCAGAAAGGTATTTCGTCGTCGTTGATCGCGTAGAAGTCTTCGAGAGTCTTGTCGTAGATCGGCTCGGGACGCTTTGCACGTTCGCCGAACCACTGGGCGCGCTCGAAGTGGTCGCGGTTGTCGTACTCGGGATACGGGTCGAAGTCGTCCTTGTCCTCGTCCTCTGGCTCGGGCATCGGAAGCTCGAGCGGCTCAAGCGCTGTTGTGGTGATCGTCATGCTTACTCCTTTGGGCATTCAAAGCCGGCTTCGGGATGGAGAAGGCAGTCGACGCGATACAAAATCATTTCTGTCGCCTCGAAGAGCGCAACTTCGAGCTCGTCGTTGATGGCGTCGATGATCTTGGTGACCTCTCTTGCCGAGCTTGCGTCCTTAAGGCTCGTGATCGCTGCAATGAGATCGGTAGAGGAATTGGGATTTGCGAGATACGCAACAAGCACTTCTTCTTGCCAGTTTGTGACATAGCTCTCGCAGAGCTCGTCGATGTCGGCGTTCGGCGTCTGCTCCGCCTGGTGCGCGATGCCGCGCGCGATGTCAGTCAAAGTCTTCATTCGTTACTCCATGATCCAGTGATGAGCGCTCCGGCGACGATTGCCAGTGCGCCGAAGAAGGCGATGAGCGTCCAAACGCGTCGGGGGCGCTCGCATGAAAAAGGCTCAGGGGCTTTCGCCGGCTGAGCCTTGGTGTGTGCCTCCGCGCGAGGCTGTACCGGCTGCTTGTATCGCCGGCGTTTGTGGTTTGCTTTCATGTCGAAGTCCTGTGGAATGTGGTCGATGATGCGGACCGGATCGTAGAAACTCACTCGCTGTCCTCCTCTTCGTCCTCGTCCTCGTCTTCGTCCTCTTCGTCTTCGGGGTCGGGGTCGGGGCCGAACCACTTCTCGTAGTCGTCGGGTCCGCATCCGTCGGGGTAGTTCCAAGCCATATCGTTCTCCTTAATCGAAAATCCAGTGGCAGAGGGTGGCAGCCGCCATCGCCGGCAGGATCACCAGGCCGAAGAACCCGATCAGTCCTTCGAGGCCCTCGATGAAGTACCCGACTACGCCAGAGCGCACCGGCTCCGTGCCGTCCGTGCCGAAGTAGGTGCGGCGGGCGAGCTCTTCGAGATGACGCCTCCGAAAAATGAAAAAAAGCATTCAGATGCCGCCCTAGGAGATGCCACGCCGCAGTGGCCGGCGGCACGTGAATGCCTTCTGATGAAAGTGGGGTGAGGGAGCCGGGGTGAACGCAAAAGCCTCTCGTCTGCAGATGCCCCGACTTTGGGATCTGGCCTAGTGAGCCGCCAGATCGGCGCATATCTGCGTCACGCCGTTGCCCTCGAAGTCGTTACGGAAGTGCCTCTATGAAGCACTGGATGTTCTTCGCGACCGCCTCGTACTTGTCAGGCGTGCGCACTTTCGACAGTACATAGGGGTCTGTGACCATGTAGAAGCTGAGCGCAGCGGCGAACGCTCTGCACTCAACGCTGAGCCTGCAGATGTCCTCTGCGGTCGGCTTCTTAATGCCGAGCCCGAGGAAGTACCCAGCGGCGAAGGTCTCAAAGTCTTCGATCTTTCTCATTGCTTATCAAGCCTTTCGGCGAATTTGGTGCAGTCTTTGGCAATGACGTCAAGCATGAATGCAACGTGTCTGATTGACTCAGGGGTGGGAGGATTTCTGAGAACAGTGATCGTTTCACCGATCAAGCTCCTTGCGATTTGAAGGCAGCAATTTTCCGGCAGAGGGTTCATCGTACTGAACTGGTCGACGTGCTCTTCGATCCTTCTGTAAATCACGCCAAGCTCAACTTTCGTCTTGTTAATCAAGTGTTCGTTTGTCATTTGCGGTCCCTCATTTCTTTGCCGAGAAGCTCGAGATACATCGCAGTGCGCTCGAGATGGCGTGCATAGAAAAGAATCGTCTCAGGGTTACTTCTCCAAGAGATTTCTTCAATCGCCTCGAAGAGCCTTCGAATGATGTTCAAACGTTCAGTATCTTCTTGAGTGTCGTTCGACATAAGCCGAACGTCGCTCTCTTCGAGCACGTTTCGTTCACGAAATTCCCTGTCGATAATTTTGCGGGCTTGTCTTGCTGTATTTCCAACGGTGCAAATGACGGTAGGGTCTTGCATGTGATCTCTCCTTGAATGGCTTGAGCCAGCTCTCAGTCTTTCTAATAACTGAGTAACTGGCTTTCTTTCGGTCAAAAAAAAGCCCCCGGCGGTTGCCGAGGGCGGTATGAACAAGGTGTTTAGAGCGTGAGATCTGGTGATTACTTTTCTTCTTTTACGTCGTTACGCCATAGTTTTGGCATGAATGAGCCAATGAGCGATGCTGTCGGGACAGCCAAGAACGCGCATGTCACGATCGTTGGTTTGTCCATTAGCGCACAGACGATGGCGCATAGAACGCAGACAAGGGAAATGGCCAGACCGATGTTCTGTCCTTTTTTCTGTGCCTCAAGAGCTCCAGCGCTTTCTTTCGCTGCTATGTCAACAAGAGTGGATTTGTTTTTGGCATCCTGATCGATGGCAGAGTGTCGAGCATTTTGTTCGGCCTCGGCCATTCTGACGATTCTGTCTGCGATGCCAGGGAGAATATTCTCATACCGCGCCAAAATGTCCGGGTGAGGCAAAGGTCCCTCAAAGGTTTCGGATTTTGCCGCGATTAGCTGAGTTTGAGCCTCTGTCTGGACGTCCGGCACATTGTCTTCAACGTCGGCAATGCGTTCTAGTTGCGTCGAGCTCTTTTCTGGCATAGGTCACAGCTTTGTCGAAGTCGCTTTTAATGTTGAGCATGTCTTCTGCCGGCGAGCGGTAGGACGTCTCGAACAGGCGACGATCAATTTTCGTTTGCACGCGAGGCGGGTTCAAGGCTACAAAAGGAGCCACCAGCCCATTGCGCACGCCTTTCATGAAATTCGTCATGAACGATGTGTTTGGCTGAGTCATGATATTCCCTTCCTGAAATCAGGGCATGTCATACAAGGTAGCCTCATCTTACCCGCTGTAGGCGCGGGTGTAAACCGCGCGGCCATTCTTTCTTGTGAAAGCTGGTTCAAGCGTCCTCACCAGTCGAGGACTCGGTATTCGTGGAAAAAAGAGGCAAGGGCGCTTGAATCGGCTTTCGATCAGGTCACGGCTGCGCATCGTCTGCGCTCAGGCCGCTCGGGACGTGCGTCCTCTGCTTCGTTTCAGCTGATCCTGATCTAGCTCGTGGGGGGCGATCGTCCGCCGCCATCGAGCATCGGTCGCTTTCAGGTGGTCCCCAACCCAACCGCACTGGAAGATACCCTCCAGCCGTCCTGCGTACTTTTCATGCGCGACCTTTGCGACTACCGTTCTGAGCTGTACTGCGCGTCGCTAGACCCTTCTAGCCAACGCTACAGCCGCTTCTCAGGCGGTCCCCGACACAGCTAAGTGCCGAGATTCGAAGAAAGAGCCGATAAACGGTTCGTTGTCTTCGTATACGTGAAGTATATACGATGAGTGTACGCGTTGCACATGGTTCGTTTATAGGGATAACCCTTAGTAGTGTACGGGAGGTACAAAAAAAGCCCCGAAGTGGGGCTTTGTGAGTTTGTCTTTAGGGGGGGGGGCTTGTTATGCCTTGCGGATGTTGCAGGTCGTCACGACGCGGCCTCGGACTGCGAATCCATGCTCGAGTTCTTCGGGGTCAAGCGTGTAGGCCTTGTACATCGGGTTGTCGCTGATGATGTGGAACTTGCGGCCGATACGTTGGACGCGCTTCACATAGAGGCTGTCATCAAGCGAGAAAGCGAACATCGAGTCCGTGTAGAAGCTTTCTACGCTTCTGTCGATGATGACGAAATCGCCGTCTTGCAGCGTTGGCTCCATGCTGTCGCCATTGATGATGATGAGGTTCAGGCAGTTTGGGTTTACATCTCCGCAGTTCCGCGTGATCCAGGAACGATTGACCTGCATGACCTCAACGACAGCCGCATTTGGATTGAGCGACTCATTGACGCCGCAGGACGCTCGCACATTCAGTAGCGGAATGCACACGGTGTTCTCGCAGACAATCGACTGGTGCATCGTAGAGTCTTCCGAACCAGTAATAAGCCACGATGGGGAGACTCGAAGCACTTGGCACATTCGCGCGACCTCTTCTACTCCGGGGCGGTTTCGTCCACTGAACCACGCAGACACCGCCTGCGGACTTACTTCGATCTGCCTTGCAAAGGCCGCCTGTGAGATGTCCCGCTCTTGCAAGATCAAGCGGACTCGATCCATAAGTGAGGTGATTGACATAGGAAGCTCCTTTGTGTTTCGCACAGTGTACGCGACATTCACGTATCGTACATTGATTCTTGGAGATGCGCTATACTTCACGTATACAAACATCATGGAGAGTGTAATGGATACGTTTACGGTTGCCGTTGATCGAGCAGGGTCACTCGCGGAGCTGTGCCGTCGATTGAGCGACGTGCCGGGATTCCCGAAAGTGACGCCGCAAATTTTCTCCGGCTGGCGTCGACGCAACCAGATCCCCGACGGGCGCGTCTGGCAGGTGTCGTTCGCGACCGGTATTCCTCCTTGGGAAATCCGTCCCGACCTGTACGATCGGCCAGAAGACTATCTGGCCAAGGTCTCTAAGGCCGCAAGCAAATCTATCGAGTGAGGTCGTGATGAGCTACGCAGCGGAAAGGTGGGCCCGTAGCCAGAAGGTTGGCAACGCTTCTGCGAAGTTTGTGTTGATTGAACTGGCAAACGCGCTCAACCGAGAAACCGGCAAGTGCTACCCCAGTATCGAAGCACTTCAGGAGGCTACGGAACTGAACCGCAAGACGGTGATTGCCGCCACGAAGCACCTCGAGGAAAAGGGCTTCATCACGAAGCGCCGTTCGTTCGTGAACGGTAAGCAAATCGTCTACTACGGCTTTCCTTCGTTCAAGCCCGCCGACTGGGAGTCCAAGAACAAAAGTACCAAAACCGGGACTTTGGAAAGTACCGAAATTGGGACTTTAGAAAGTACCGAGAACGGTACTACCGAAAGTACCAAAAACGGGACTGACGATAGTACCGAAATTGGGACTTATGAAAGTACCGTTTTTGGGACAGTAACAAGGAATAAGAACAAGGAAAAGAACAAGGAAATAGAACAAGGAAGTAGTTTCCCCGCGCAAGCGCTCCTGCTCACGATTCCGACCGACCCGAAACCGAAGCGGTCGAGGGCGAAGCCGAAGACGAGCTGTCCTTTCTCTCCTGACGATCCCATCCCGCCTGAATACCTCGAATACGCACAAGCAAAGCATCCGAGCATCAACGCTCAGGCGGAGTTCACCAAGTTCGTCAACTTCCACATCTCGAAGGACAACAAGTTCAGCAACTGGCTGGCCGCCTGGAGAACGTGGGCGACGAAAGCAGAAGAGTTCGCCAAGAGCAGGCCGCAGAGCCAGTCGTACACACCCGCACGCCGTAGCACTGACCCGCAGGCGGGATGGGTATCGACTCAGACGCCGACAAACCCGCCGCCTCTCTACACGCCTGAGGAACGAGAGGCGCTGAAGAAAAAGTATCAGGCGATGACCGCTATTTTTGCCAAGACGGATAAGAACATATGACCAAGTCGATCTCCGAAATCCTCGCCAGACTCACCGCCATCGCGGCGGAACGCAAGGGCACGGCCCCCCAGGTTCCTCCGAAGAAGGATCCTGCCCTTGTGCGCGAGATCGAGGCCCTGCGCGCAGAGGTCCCCGAGAAGGGCGTGCCCTTCACCGAAGGAGCGCTTGAGGGCATGGCGGAAAACCGCCTGCTTCACCGAAAGGCAGAAGAGCAGAACGCAGCTTTGTTCGCCCAGACCGCCGCAATCCCGCGCCGCTTCGCCAAGGCAACCCTGTCTGGCTTCATGCCGTTTGACGACGTTCAGGCCGCCGCCTTCGAGAAGGTCTGCGCATGGTCGCAGGGCGTTAGTGCCGGCGAGACCCCGTGGCTGATCCTCTCGGGTTCGTGGGGTACTGGGAAGTCGCACATGGCCTGTGCAGCCCTTAACAGCCTGCGCGAATGCAAGGGCCTTACCGTCCGCTTCGTCGCTTGCCTCGACCTCGTGCGCGCCGTTCAGGACACCTACTCGAACGAATCCGGAACGACCGAAGCCAAGATCACCGCCGACCTGTCCCGCATCGACATCTTGTGTCTCGACGACGTTGCCGCCGACCCGACAACGTTCGAGTCGAAGCTCCTGACGCGAATCCTCGACGCCCGCTATCGCAACGACCGTCCGACCCTGATCGTCACGAACCTGTCCATTCGCGAGAAGTGTGGGAAGCCCTCTGAGTTCGACGCCTTCGTCGGGAATCTGGTTGCTTCGCGCGTCCACGAATGCGCGACGTTTGTGGACTGCACGACGACGGACTTCCGCCGCGGGCTGAAGCAGAGAAAGGTCGATCAAAACAACTGAAAGGAGACGTCATGATTAAAGTTGGCTTCAACAACCTCCCCGTTGACGCGGAAGGCGTCACGTTTGAATCCTATCTGCCCGAGACAGAGATGGAGGCCAAGAATCTCCGAGTCTGCCGGGCGTTCGCCGAGCGCTTTTCGCAGAGGAAGCAGGAACAGCAGGAGAAGGGGAACGGGCGCAACGCAACTGGGCTTCTGCTCTTCGGAAAGTACGGAACCGGGAAAACGCTCCTCGCGTACGCGATCATGAATGAGCTCAAGCGCCAGAAGCTCAACGCCCGTTACACGACGACAATCGATCTCCTAGATGACGAAACCTCAAGCTACGTTTATCAGCGGTATGACTGCCTTGTACTGGACGACTTGGGCGCGTTCGAACTCGACGATCGTGAGTGGCGCAGGTTGCGGAAAATCATCATCGGTCGAATCCAGCTTGGCTTGCCGACCGTATACATCACCAATCTCGACAACGAAGAGCTCGAGTTTCTGCTCGGCGGGCATCTGTTTAATCGATTCAAGCACAGCGCTTTCCCGCTTATTTTTGACGGTCGGGATCGACGCGATCCAACCCGTCAAACGGCCGAGGAGGTGTTCTGATGGATCAGACAGTTTTGACGGTTGAATATATGAACGAAAGAAACAAAGCCTTGACCAAGGCTGGTGAGGGTATTGTCGCCGCCCGCAAAAGCCTCGATCAACTCGAGGAAGCCCTGAGAGGAACCGTCTCGGGCAAGTTCCCTGACATCGGGCAAGTGGCAGACACGACGCACAGGCTTCGTGAAGAGATCGACCAGATTCTGATCGGCCTGGTTGAGTCGAGCATGATCAAGTCAGAAAGGAGGCTCTGATGATCCTCGATGAGTTCACCGGACGCAACTGCAAGCGCACCGAATACATCGACGCCAATGGCAAGCACTGGATCGTGCGCACGGACCCCGTGTTCGTAGAACGCGTCCTCACCATCCAGATGG
>OAWS01001560.1_pt1 | contig 10768 bp, 6 predicted proteins | sample 1517141 | NCBI WGS metagenome assembly OAWS01 (sample SAMEA2580173, study PRJEB22360) | human gut metagenome | biome: human gut; feature: human-associated habitat; material: faeces | place: Denmark | collected 2008/2010
TCGAAGCGATTTCCACGGTATCGAACGCCGTGCAATGCAAGTACGTGGCTTCGATCCTGCGGGATCTGGCTGCCGAACAGGGGCCGCTGGGGAAGGAGACTGCCGTCGTGCTCACGGATGAAAACCTGCTGCTGCCCTTGCTACATGCTCTGCCTGCGGAGATTGGAAAGGTGAATGTGACGATGGGTTATCCACTGAAACAGAGCCTTTCCTATTCGTTTGTTGAACGATTGATCGAACTGCAAAACCATGCCCGGCAGAAGGAGGGCAAACCGCTTTTTTACCACGCCGACGTGCTGGGACTTCTGTCGCACCCTTATATCTTCGAAAGCGACCCCTCCCGGATCGTCCGTATGCAGGAGGAGATCGTCCGAAACCGGCGTATCACGGTCGCGGCGGAGTGGCTGGCCTGCACGCCGTTGCTTGCTACGCTGTTCCGGAGCGTCGAGGGGTGGCGCGGATTTTCGGACTACCTGCTGGCGGTGATCGCGCAGATCGCCCGGATGCCTTACGAAGATACGGAGGCACGCCGCCGCGTAGAGTTCCTGAACGTCATTTCCGAAGAGGTGATAAAATTACACAATTCACTGAATAATTGTGAAATAGAATTATCTATATCGATCTATACTTCACTTCTTCGCCGACATCTGCAAACCCTGCGTATTCCTTACGAGGGAGAGCCTTTGGAGGGAATTCAGGTTATGGGTATCCTCGAAACCCGCAACCTCGATTTCCGCAACGTCATTTTGCTCTCGATGAACGACGACAACTTTCCAGGCAGTGTCGTGACCGGTACTTCGTTCATTCCCTACAACCTGCGGGCGGCTTATGCCTTGCCTACGCCGGAGCATCACGAGGGGGTTTACGCCTACTATTTTTATCGTTTGCTGCAACGGGCCGAGAACGTGCGGATGCTCTATTGCGCTCATGCCGACGACAAGACCACCGGCGAACAGAGCCGTTACATCTATCAACTGGAGTACGAAACTCCCTTCGAGATCCTCCGCCGGGAGGTCGGTATCGATGTCAATCGGATGGAAACCCCGCCGATCGAGGTCCCCAAGCAAGGGGAAACCGCCGAAAAGTTGGCTCGCTTCCTCGCGCCGGACGATCCCGTGCGGCTGTCGCCTACGGCTTTTTTCCGGTATGTGGCTTGTCCCCTGCGCTTCTATTTTCACTCCGTGGCCCGGTTGGAGCCGGACGACGAGATTTCGGAGGAGGTCGATGCACCGATGTTCGGTACGATTCTCCATGCGGCTTTGCAGCGGCTCTATGCTCCCTTTGTCGGGAAGACCGGCTGCGGAGAGGCGTTGCGTGCGCTGATCCGTTCGTCCGAAGTGGAGAAGGCGGTAGTTGCGGCCATCAATGAAAACTATTTGCAGGATGTTGAAGCGACGGTTGAGGATTATAGCGGTAATCTGTTGTTGGTCAAAGATATTGTAATCCGCTATATTCGGGGCGGCGTATTGCCTTACGACGCCGCGCATGACGATTTTACGGTCGAAGGACTCGAGGAGCGGATCGGGCAGGAGTTTGCGTTCGAAAGCGCCGGAAAATCCCTGCGTGTGGTCTTCGGGGGCCTGGCCGACCGGATCGACCGCCTGCCGGACGGTACGCTGCGGGTCGTGGACTATAAGACCGGCGAACCGCACCTCGATTTCCAGGGGGTCGAAGCGCTCTTTCGCGGAGAGGCCAAACAGCGTCAATCCAATATTTTACAGACGTTGCTCTATTCGATGATGCTTTTCCATTCGCGGGGGGTGGATGCCGAGCCGACGCTCTATTACGTGCGGGCCATGCACCGGGACGACTATTCGTCCCGGCTCGTCGATCGGGAGTTGGGGCGCACGGGCGTGCGCTATTCCGAATACCGCGAGCCTTTCGAACGGCTGTTGCGCGAAACCCTCGCCGAGATGTTCGATCCGGCGATTCCGTTCCGTCAATGCGAGGATGCCGAGCATACCTGCCGCTATTGCGATTTCCGCGAGATCTGCAAACGCTGACGCGGGCATGTCGCAGCGATTTTTTCCGTGTCGTCTTTTCGGAAAGGCGATTGCATTTTCAATCTGCCCCTTGTCCGACGATCGCTTTTCGCGGCTGGGGCCCGCGTTCATAATTCTGTCCCTGAATCCTCTTTTCGGAGGGAGTCTGGGCCACTGTGCTCCCGAAGAGGTGTATATGTAAAGTGTATAATCACGTTCGGAAAATCAGTCTGCAGCCTGTAAATACCGGCTATAGAGCGCCTCATATCTTGATCCGATTCATTGCCGGACGGTGCGAGCGTATTTCCGACGATATGCGGGATCGGCTCGGAGAACCGCTTTTGCGGGAGGGTCGGTCAGTTCACAACGGATTTTTCGCGGGATGCCTGTAAATACTCCCGCAGGATTTTTTCGAGTTCCGTCGTGCCGATATCGACTGTTGAAGCCGTGATTGCGTAGGGGGATCCAAAGTATTTCATTTGCCAGCGCATAAGCTCTTTGGCAATCCGGTTTTTCTCCTCGTCGATCGCCCGGTCGGGATCGTGGAGTTCGATCCGGATGAATTTCTGCCCGTAGGTTCGGAATACGCTGAAATCCGCAATGCGCTGCCATTCGATCGTGAGGTAGATCCCTTTTGCAGGTGCATAAATCCGCAGACTGTCCGGATTCAGCAGCAGGGTCGGCTTGCTTCGAAAAAAAATTTTCAGCAGCATGATAAATAAGATGCAGAAGCCTCCCCCGAAGAAGATCAATCCTGCGATGCCGATGACCAGCCCGAACGTCCCGTGCGGCTGTACGATGACGAGCAGGCAGGAGAGTGCCGCCATGATCGCTGCGGCGAGCGTCGTACCCAGCAATTTGCGGTGGCTGGGATAGATAGCCGTTTCTTTTTTCATTCGCGATTCGAAAAATTAGTCGAAGGACTGCATGCCCGACTGGGCGATGCGGATGATCCGCTGGTACTCGACGGGCGACAGTTCCATGAAGAAATAGTGGATCGGATCGACGCGCATGCCGTTGTGCCGCACTTCGTAATGCAGGTGGGGTGCGATCGAAAGGCCCGTGTTGCCCGAAAGTCCGATGATGTCGCCGCGACGGACCTCCTGCCCTCGGCGTACATTGACCGCCAGCAGGTGACTGTACGAAGTTTCGTAACCGTTGCCGTGGTCGATGACGATGGTGCGCCCCGCTGTGGAGCGCGAGGCGATCTCCTTCACGCGGCCGTCCGCCGTGGCGAAGACGCGCGAACCTTCGGGCACCGTATAATCGACGCCCTGATGGGATTGCAGGGTGCGGTAGAAGGGGTGGATGCGCATGCCGTAGGAGGCGGTAAGCAGCGTGAGCTGCTGGTTGATAACGGGCTGTATGGCCGGAATCCGGTTGCGGCCGTCGCCGACCGTATCCAGCAGACGTTGCAGTTCGAGGTACGATTCGTTGAGCTTGGTCAGCGTCGCTTCGGATTGTCTGACCTTCTCTTTGAGTTCCAGGATGATCTGACGGTCGGATTTGTCCAGCAGGCTTTCGTATGTTGCGAGCCGCTTGGTTTCGTATTCGGTGTCGAAATCGTAAGGATCGGATTCGAAAAGGATGTTGAAGACGTTGCGGTCGCGTTCGGAAACATTTTCCATCACCGTGCGCAGCGAGTCGTAGCGGGCTTCGAGCCGGGTGTATTCGCTCCTCAACTGATCGGTGGAGTGCTTGAGCTCGTATTCGACGGGCGTGTCGAAGAAGAGCGAGAACCCGACGTAGTAGAGGATGGCTGCGCCGAACCACACCAGTACGTGAAACGTGATGCGGATCGCCTTCTGTTTGGGCGTGCGCGGTGTGGCGTATTTGATCGGTCTGCGGGTTCTTGCCATGTTATTCGTCGAAGGTGTCGAGGTTGAGCTCCTGCATCTGTTCCATCAGGCGCTCGTACTCCTCGTTGGTCATATTGCGGTTGAAATAGTTGATCGGATTGACGACCTGTCCCATGTGGATCACCTCGTAATGCAGGTGGGGTCCTGTCACGCCGCCCGTGTTGCCGACCTTGCCGATCAGTTGTCCGCGCACGACCTTCTCGCCGGGCTTGACGAAGATCTGACTCAAGTGGGCGTAGCGGGTCTGGTAGCCGTACTGGTGGTTCAGGAGGATCTGCTTGCCGTAGCCTCTGCGGGGCTGTCCCAGGTCGGTGGACTGTACCGTCGCGTCGCCCGTGGCATAGACGTTGCTGCCGATGTTGGCCGCCAGGTCGATGCCTTTGTGCAGGATGCGTCGGTGGTAGATCGGGTGGTTGCGGTAGCCGAACGGCTCGATGCCGTGGCGCAGGGCCTGACGGTCGATGGGCCAGATGGCCGGGATCGCCGTGGACATGTTCTCCTTGTTCTTGGCCAGGATTTGCAACTCGTCGAACGAAACGGAGGTGCGGTAGAGCTGGCGGCCGAAAGCGTCGAGCTGCTGCCACGTGCCGATCATCAGCGGGGCGTATTCGTCGCCCGCCAGAGCCGCGTATTTGGACGTCGGATAGGGGGTGTAGATCCCTCCGATATTCAGGGTGTCGGCCGAGAACAAAGCCCGGTAAACGAAGTTGTCGCGGTGGTGTATTTCGTCCAGTTTGCGCTGCTCCGCGCGGATCTTGTCCTGAAGGAGCCGGTATTTGAAGACCAGCTCCGAATTTTCGCGCAGGATGCGGTACATTTTCGGCGTGTAGAAGACATTCGCGAAGACGACATTGACGATCGATACTGCGATGAAGATGATGAGGATTTTGCGAATGACACGGTAGGTGCGCAGGCGGAACGGGACCGTGACCACCTCATGAGTGGCCGAAACCACCTCACGGGTCAGGGCGTGGGGATCGAACGTCTGCTTTTTTCGTGCCATGATCTGAAAAACTCCTTGGAAGTGATGCAAAATTAAGGTAAAATATGTAATTTTGCAATCTTGTAACTTCTTTAAGTTTCGCGGATTCGAGCGGATGACAGCCTGAGCGCAGGCAGCCGGAATCTGCGGAATGTGTCTTATGAACAACGCAAAGAATTGAAAACACAGTATATGGAATCCAACAAAATTCGTCAGGCTTTCCTCGATTTCTTCGCAGGGAAGGATCATGTGATCGTACCGTCGGCACCGATGGTGGTGAAAAACGACCCGACGTTGATGTTCACCAACGCGGGTATGAACCAGTTCAAGGACATTTTCCTCGGGAATATTCCCCGTCCCTATCCCCGGGCCGCCGATACGCAGAAGTGTCTGCGCGTGTCGGGTAAGCACAACGACCTGGAGGAGGTCGGCCATGACACCTACCATCACACGATGTTCGAGATGCTGGGCAACTGGTCGTTCGGCGACTATTTCAAGAAGGAGGCGATCGGCTGGGCCTGGGAACTGCTGACCGGGGTGTACGGACTGGACAAGAGCCGTATGTACGCTACCGTGTTCGAGGGAAGTCCCGAAGACGGGGTGTCGTTCGACCAGGAGGCTTACGACATCTGGCTGCAATACCTGCCTGCGGACCACATCATCCGCGGCAACAAGCACGACAACTTCTGGGAGATGGGCGACGTAGGCCCTTGCGGACCTTGCAGCGAGATCCACTACGACCTGCGCGACGAGTCGGAGATCGCTGCCGTGCCGGGCTGCGAGATGGTCAATCAGGGCAGCCCGCTGGTGATCGAGATCTGGAACCTGGTCTTCATGCAGTTCAACCGCAAGGCGAACGGTTCGCTCGAACCCCTGGCGGCCAACTGTATCGATACGGGCATGGGTTTCGAACGCCTCTGCATGATCCTGCAAGGGAAAAAGTCGAATTACGATACCGACGTGTTCCAACCTACGATCCAGCGCATCGCCGCCATGTCGGGCAAAACGTACGGCGCGGATGAGAAGTGTGACGTAGCCATGCGCGTGGTCGCCGACCACCTGCGTGCCATTTCGTTCTCGATCGCCGACGGACAGCTGCCGTCGAACGTGAAGGCGGGCTACGTGATCCGCCGCATTCTGCGTCGCGCCGTCCGGTACGGCTATACCTACCTGGGCTTCAACGAGCCCTTCATCTGCCGACTGGTGGCCGGTCTGGTCGATCAGATGGGCGGGCAGTTCCCCGAGCTCAAGGCCCAGCAGACGCTGATCGAGAAGGTGATCGAGGAGGAGGAAAGCTCCTTCCTGCGTACGCTCGCTACGGGCATCAACCTGTTGGACGGCGTGATGGCCGAGGTTCGCAAGAGCGGCGGCGAACGCATCTCCGGCAAGGACGCTTTTCTGTTGTACGATACCTACGGATTCCCGATCGACCTGACGGAGCTGATCGCCCGCGAGCAGGGGATCGAGGTGGATCTGGAGGCCTTCGAGAAGGAGCTGCAGGCGCAGAAGGAACGTTCGCGCAACGCTGCTGCGGTCGATACCGACGACTGGAAGGAGCTGATCCATATCAAGCAGAGCGAGTTCATCGGTTACGACACGCTGAGCGCCGAGGTGAAGATCGCCCGCTACCGCCGTGTGTCCTCCAAAGGGCGCGTTTCCTACCAGTTGGTGTTCGACCGCACTCCGTTCTACGGCAACTCCGGCGGTCAGATCGGCGATATCGGCTATATCGAAACCGCCAACGAACGGATCCCGGTCGTGGCTACCGAGAAGGAGAACGGCCTGATTATCCATATCGTTACCCAACTGCCCGAAAATCCCGAGGCGACCTTCATGGCCGTCGTGGATCCGGAGAAACGTCAGGCGGCTGCCAACAACCATACGGCGACCCATCTGATGCATGAAGCGCTGCGCAAGGTGCTCGGCACGCACGTCGAGCAGAAAGGTTCGCTCGTGACGCCCGAATACCTGCGTTTCGACTTTTCGCACTTCCAGAAGGTGACGCACGAGGAGCTGCGCCGGGTCGAGCAACTGGTCAATCGTGCCATTCGCGCGAACTATCCCCTCGAGGAGAAACGCGATGCCACCAAGGAAGAGGCTGCAGCGGCCGGGGCGATGATGCTTTTCGGCGAGAAATACGGCGACCGGGTGCGTATGGTGCGCTTCGGCACCTCGGTCGAGTTGTGCGGCGGTACTCACGTGAGCGCTACGGGTAATATCGGGTTCTTCAAGATCCTGAACGAAAGCGCCATTTCCGCCGGCGTACGACGTATCGAGGCCACGACGGGGGCGAAGGCCGAGGAGGTGATCTATGCGGCCGAAGATACGATGCGTAATGTGGCCGATTATCTCAATAACCCGCAGATTCTTCAGTCGATCAAGAAGATCATGGAGAGCAACGAGGCTTTGAAGCACGAGATGGAGGCCATCCGCCGCGAACAGGTGGCCGAGTGGGCCGCGAAGATCGTCGATTCTACGCCCGAGCGTGGCGGGATGCGGCTGATGGCTACGCAGACCGATCGCCGGCCGGATTTCATCAAGGACCTCGCTTTTGCCGTGCGTTCGCGTTCGAAGAATATCGTACTGGTGATCGGATCGATCAATGACGGCAAGCCGACGCTCACCGTCGCTTTGGGCGACGATATCGTGGCGCAGGGAGTCAATGCCGGTGTCGTGGTGCGCGAGGCGGCCAAAGCCATCAACGGCGGCGGTGGCGGACAGCCTTTCCTGGCTACGGCCGGCGGTAAGAACCCCGACGGCATCCAGGCGGCTATCGACAAGGCCGTAGAACTGATTGTGGAACAAGTAAAGTAATGTTTCGGATGAGTAATCGCAAAGTATTGCTGATGATCCTCGACGGTTGGGGCATCGGCGACGGACAGAAGGGGGATGTCATCGCACAGGTGCATCCTGCCTATATTTCGGAAATGACCCGTAAATACCCTCATGCGCAGTTGCGTACGGACGGCGAAAACGTCGGCCTGCCCGATGGGCAGATGGGCAATTCGGAGGTGGGACACCTCAATATCGGTGCGGGCCGGGTAGTCTATCAGGATCTGGTGAAGATCAACCGGGCCTGCCGCGACGATTCGATTCTGAAGAATCCCGAAATCGTGAAGGCGTTCGAATACGCCAAATCGAACGGGGTGAGCGTGCACCTGATGGGACTGGTTTCGGACGGCGGGGTGCACTCGTCGCTGGATCATCTGCTCAAATTGACAGACATCGCCGATAAATACGGCATCGAACGTACCTACGTGCATTGCTTTATGGACGGCCGCGATACCGATCCGTACAGCGGCAAGGGATTCATCGAACGGCTGGAAAAGCACATGCGGGAACGATCGACGGGCGTCGTGGCCTCGATCGTAGGCCGTTATTACGCGATGGACCGCGACAAGCGTTGGGAGCGTGTGAAGGTGGCCTACGACCTGTTGGTCGAGGGCAAGGGCGAACATTCGTCCGATATGGTGCTGGCGATGCAGAAATCGTACGACGAAGGGGTGACCGACGAGTTCGTGAAGCCCGTCGTGCGGATCGACGAGGACGGCAATCCGATCGGTATGATCCGGCCGAACGACGTGGTGATCTTCTTCAACTACCGGAACGACCGGGCCAAGGAGCTGACCATCGTACTCACACAGGAGGATATGCCGCAGCAGGGCATGCACACGCTGCCGCTCTACTATTGCTGCATGACCCCCTATGACGCCAAGTTCGAGGGGCTGCATATCCTGTTCGACAAGGAGAACGTGGCCGATACGATCGGCGAGTATGTCGCCCGGCAGGGGCTTTCGCAGCTCCGTATCGCCGAAACGGAGAAATACGCTCATGTGACCTTCTTCCTGAACGGAGGCCGCGAGGAGGAGTTCGAGGGCGAGGACCGCATTCTGGTTGCCTCTCCGAAGGTGGCGACTTACGACCTTCAGCCCGAGATGAGCGCTTACGAGGTGGCCGACAAGCTGGTCGGGGCACTCGACAGGCAGAAATACGATTTCATCTGCCTGAATTTCGCCAACGGCGATATGGTGGGGCATACGGGAGTTTATGAGGCGATCGAGAAAGCGGTGAAGGCTGTCGATGCGTGCGTGGCCAAAGTCGTCGAGGCGGCCCTTCGCAACGGGTACGAGGTCGTGCAGATCGCCGATCACGGCAATGCCGACAATGCGGTCAATGCCGACGGCACGCCCAATACGGCCCATTCGCTCAATCCGGTGCCGATCGTCGTGGTTTCCGACCGCGTGAAAACGGTCCGCGACGGTATCCTGGCCGACGTAGCCCCTACGGTCCTCGACCTGATGGGGCTCGAAAAGCCCGAAGCCATGACAGGACATTCGCTGGTGGAATTTAAGTAGGGGAACTCTTATAGATGATATAGAGCGGATTCTATATCGATTTTGATTTGCACTGAAAAACAGATGTTTTTCAGTGCAAATCTTTTTTAGAGGATTCGGAAGGATTTATTCCCGAATATTTTGTATTTTTCATAAATGATGTTATATTCGTGAAGGGTATTTTTTTGAATTTTAATTTAATGCCTATGAAAAAGTTTATCTGTTGCGTTGCGGCGCTTTCGGCATTGATCTTTTCGAGCGGTTGCGGCGACGACGAGAAGCAGGTCGAACCGGTCGATGAATATTGGATCGAATGGAAAAATGAGAGCGATTATCGAATCGATTTCTTTTATGTAGAAGGAGGGTATCGGTGGCATGACGGGATTAATCGTGGAAAGTATGTTTCCGTGCGGGTGTCCGGCTCACCGGAAGGTTTGTCGGACTATATCGAGGGACGGGAAACATTTGTGTGGTATGAGCAGTTCGTGGTCGATGGCGAAACGTATGCATATATGGAAAACTACGACCCGTCGGGGTCGGGTAATTCCGCTGTGCCAAAGGGTTTGCAGGACGTGCAGCGCTATACTTTGGTAAATAAGGAGAAAAACGGTAGTCCGGCTTTGGTTTGGGTTTATACTTTCACCAATGCCGATTACGAGGCGGCGAAAGCCCGGGGTGCGGTGCATATTACGCTTGGGGAAATTTAATTTTTAGGAATATCAGGCATTTGATTCTTCCCGGAAGTCGGATTCGATTCCCGGGAATTTTCTTAAAAGATTCAAGGAACGAAGTTGTATTTTCGAATATTATCTATTACTTTTATAATGAAGTCAAATCAGCCTGAATTTAAATTATGAGAAAGATTCTTTATTTGTGGATGATTTGCGTCGTGCTGTGCTCTCTTGTAAGTTGCAATGACAGCGACGATAAAACCTATTCGTCCTATGTCAGCCGGTTCGTGTGGGAGAATAAGTGCAATCATAGGATCGAATATTTCTATGTCGAGGGGTGCATCACGAGATCCTAGGGAATAAAGTATGGAGAGCGGGCTGTAAAAGAATTGGAAGGACCTTCGCCCGTGGATTTGCAGACTTTTTTCGACGGAAGAGAAACTCATGTTATCTACGATTCTTTTACAGAAGGAGTTATAATTTACTGTTATATGGAAAATTATTATCCGTCGGGACCCGGAGAAGTTGCGGTTCCGAAAAGTTTGCAGGATCCCGATTGTTATGTTTACAAGGCTTATGAAGAGGGGGATAAATACGTCGTGGAATGGACTTATACATTTATCGATGCGGATTACGAGGCTGCCAGGGCTCGCGGACCGGTGCGCATCGGAATAGTTTGATTCATAACAGAAAAATCGAAACAAACCCCGGACTGAACTTAAGTTCAGTCCGGGGTTTGCTCATTCGGTCGCTTCGGCGGCGTTTTACTGTCGCTGTTCGGCCAAAAAGGTTTCGATATTCCGTTCGATGCAGCCGACCAATGTTTCGAGTGCTTCGACCGGGGCCCAGGCCGTGTGGGGCGAGAGCAGCAACCGGTCGGGGTCTGTTACACGCAGCAGGGGGTTGTCCGGCGACATCGGCTCGCCCGCGTCGCCTTCGG
>OAWS01001561.1_pt1 | contig 10738 bp, 11 predicted proteins | sample 1517141 | NCBI WGS metagenome assembly OAWS01 (sample SAMEA2580173, study PRJEB22360) | human gut metagenome | biome: human gut; feature: human-associated habitat; material: faeces | place: Denmark | collected 2008/2010
CGTGCTTACAGCGTATAGCTGCTTAGCACATTATTGAATTATTAACGAACTATTGTTTAATCAATATTTTATTTATTTCAGTTATTCTTGAAATAAGCGAGTTTGAAGAATAGTTCTCTGACAAATACTTGCGATTTATCAATACATCTTCAACTTCCATAGGTTCAGTTAGCAATTTTGCATCATCTTGTAAAGAATAGATTTTCAGTCCCTTCGATTTTAGATATTGAAACATCAAATTTTTATTAGACATAAACACTCTTGCCCCATAAATCATTTGCAAAAAGACATTATCGGAAGCCTGCTGTCGATTATGGAAGAAAATTGCAGTTTTACAATTAGACATTATTCTTGTATATTTATCTAAAGGCATAAAAGATTGCAAAGGCATCATTCTATCACCAAACAAAGACACTCCCTCATCTATCACAACTTTCTTGTATGATTCTGTGCCACCATAGCTCAATGGAATAATTATTTTTTTCCAAGAAGTAGTATCATTATTTCTTAGATAATTTAATATATCCAAATGATTATTTGTCGGTACAGCAGAATTTCCTATCAAAAGATTTACCTTATCGTTAGGATTATATTCAAATGAAGGAATATTAGGAATAAAGAAATCCGGAGAACCATAATAAAAATCCAATGGCTTTGCATTAAAACATGGAACATATTTCTTTATCAAATCATACTCATAAGGAAAAACACCAGAATAAAAATCGACACGATTAATTGCACTTTGATGTAATTTTTTCAATTTACACCAATACTTTACCTTAAAACGCATTATGCCTATTCTTTCTAGAAAAGACATATTTTTCAAAGTCCTTTTTTCATATAGCTTTGTTGGTATTACAGGATAAAAATCAGAATATGTATCCCATCCCCATGAAAACCACACAACTTTTTTTTCTCTAGGTATTGAAGAAATCAAAGAAAAATTTGGCAAAGCAAACAATGAATGAAGTATGATTACATCGAAATCGCAAATATAACTAATGAAATCAGAACTTAATACATTTATTACCTTTTTATTTTTAATATGGGAAAAATGTAGTATCGGCTTATCCGACACAACAACATATGTATTTTCTACATTAGGATTGAAATCCGAATCGAATAAACCAATAGCACCATCAATAAATTTTTCGTCGTAACAACAATGTAAATTCTTCATTTTTTTATTTTTGCAATAATTATTGTTAATAACACATCCTTAGTTAATAGCATTACAACCAAAGCAATTGTAAGGCATAAAGTTCCCTTAAATATAAGATTAAGCCACAAATTGAAATCAATATGAAATAATTGAAACATATAGTCTATAATCAAGATAATACCTGCAAAAGTCAACATTGGGACTAATTGTCTAAAAAGACAAATAGGGGATGATTTCAATACCACTTTGTATAATACAATATAAGAAAAAACAAAACCAATAGCCAAAGTTATGTCCCAAGCTAATGCAAACCATTCTATAGTTTTTCCGAAAGTCAAACTTAAAATAAAACCTATGATTGTTATGCCAGAATTAAATAATTCAACGTAAAACATATAATTTGTAGCATTTGCTGACTGATATATACTACCAGATGTAGAGAAGATAATTTGCAAAGGAATAGAAAGAGCTAAAATTCTAAATGTAGGAACAGCCAAAAGCCATTGATCGCCAAACATTACTCTAACTATCTCCTCCGATGCAAAGAAAAAAAACATACCAATTGGAAATGATATAGAAGACAAAACCTGAAATATCTTGGTATTTTTACTTGCTATCATTTTTTTCTGATCTTGGTAATCAGAAAGAAAAGGTTGCAAAACAGGATTTATAACACTTGTTATATTTGCCAATGGATACATCATCAACTGATAGCTTTTTTGATAATAGCCCAAAGCTGACATGTTCAAATATTTTCCAATAAGTAATTTATCCAAATTACGTGAAAAATAATTCAGTATATTGAATAATAATTGAAAAAAAGAATATGAGAATATTGCTTTTATCGGCTTTAACGAAAAATTCCAATCTATTTTTAACGGATAAACTCTCAAACTAACAAAAAAAATTAGTATCGAGGAAAGAATAGGAGAAACCAATAAGGCATAACATCCCCCTCCATAAAACGCATAAACAACAGAAACTATACCTGTTATAACATTTATAAAAAATGTACGTTTTGCAATAAACTTAAAATTTTTATTTTTTAAGAACAAACTATTTGGCACAATATTAATAGTAGAAAAAAACAATTCTACCGCCAAAAGTTTAGTTATTACCTTTAAACTCTCATCATTGTAATATTTCGCTATAAAAGGAGCGCAGCAAATTAAAAGAATTGACAATATCAATCCAATTAAAATTGTATATGAAAATATACCATCTAAATCTTTTGCAGACAATCTTTTATTCTGAATTATAGCAGGTCCAAATCCCATATTAGAAATCATAGATAGAAAAGCTATGGCTACAGATGCTATAGCTACCACTCCAAATTCTTTTGGCGATATCAAACGAGCCAATACAGCAGTAACAATTATTGATATTATTACCGTCGAATATTTTCCAACTGCTGTCCACAAAATTCCGTTAGTTATGCTTTTATTAACCGAGGGCATACCTACAACTTTTTCAAAGATTTTACAATTGAACAAATACGAATAACATCATCGATTTCCAAATCTGCATAAAGAGGAAGTGTTAGAACTCTTTTGCTTATATGGAGTGCAATTGGCGTTTTCTGAACGTCAAATTTACCATGGTAAGCATCAAAAGCATTAGTTAATGGATAAAAATATTTTCTTGCAAAAATATTATTATCAGCCAACACATCACATACTTCATTTCTTGTATATCCAAACTCCTTTTCATCTATAACAATTGGAAAATACGCATAATTAGGCTGTACATTCTCTTGAACTGGAGGTAACTGAATACCATCAACATTTGCAAGACACTGTCGATAACATTCTACAACTTTTTTACGTTTAGTAATTTCACCATCTACATGACGGAGATTACACAATCCCATAGCTGCTACAAACTCATTCATTTTTGCGTTCGATCCAACTCCATCAATTGTTTCTGCATCTTTTATGCCAAAATCACGAAGTTTGTAAAGTTCATGCCCCAATTCCTTATCATGAAAGCAGACTGCACCGCCTTCAATTGTATTATAGACTTTAGTTGCATGAAAGCTAAACATTGATGCATCTCCAAAATTTCCAATACCTTGTCCCTTATATCGAACACCAAACACATGGGCTGCATCATAAATAACTTTTAAGCCATATTTCTTAGCGATACGCTCAATTTCTTCAACATTGCAAACATGACCATAAACATGAACAGGTACTATAGCCGATGTCTTATCTGTAATTAAAGCCTCTATCTTAGTAGTATCAATAGTATAATCTATTGGATTTACATCGCAGAAAACAGGCGTCAATCCATTACGAACAATCGCATGTGTTGTTGATGCAAATGTAAAAGGGGTTGTTATAACTTCACCACTCAAATTCATTGCTTGGAGACATAATTCCAAAGCATTATGACCATTCGTAAAGAGGGAAATATAGTCAACTCCACAATAATCCTTCAGTTTCTCCTGAAGCAAATTATGCTTTGGTCCCATATTGGTAAGCCAATGACTTTCCCAAATGTCCTTAATCTCTTGAATGTACTCCTCATAAGGAGGCATAGATGTTTGTGTTACTAAAATTCTTTTCATTGCTACAAAAATTAATTACTAATCTCTTCTAAAAATATCTCTAGTATATACCTTCTCCTTTACATCATCCAGACAAGCATCGTAGCGGTTGGCGATGATGGCATGACTCTGTGCCTTGAAGACTTCGAGATTGTTCTCAACTCTACTACCAAAGAAGGTGCTGCCCTCTTCCAAGGTTGGCTCATAGATAATGACTTCGGCACCTTTTGCCTTGATACGCTTCATGATGCCCTGGATGGCTGACTGGCGGAAGTTATCGCTATTTGACTTCATGGTCAGGCGATAGACACCAATCACGCAGTTGTGCTCCTTGCTGGCATCATAGCTATTATCATCAGCATAGCTATAGTAGCCTGCCTTCTGGAGTACGGCATCAGCAATATAGTCCTTACGTGTACGATTGCTCTCTACGATTGCCTCTATCAGGTTCTCTGGAACATCGGCATAGTTTGCTAAGAGCTGTTTGGTATCCTTTGGCAAGCAATAACCACCATAGCCGAAGCTTGGATTGTTGTACTGAGTGCCGATTCGTGGGTCTAGACCTACGCCTTCGATGATTGCCTTGGTATCGAGCCCCTTTACCTCTGCGTATGTATCCAACTCATTGAAGTAGCTTACTCGGAGTGCAAGATAGGTATTGGCGAAGAGCTTGACAGCCTCAGCTTCCTTCATACCCATGAAGAGGGTATCAATGTTCTCCTTGATGGCACCTTCCTGGAGCAAAGCGGCGAATGTCTTGGCTGCTTCCTTCAACATATCGACATTGGTTACAGACTTGATAGCTTCGTTCTCCTCTGCGAACTCTGGACGTTCAATAATCTTTGGATAGCCTACGATGATACGGCTTGGGTAAAGGTTATCATAGAGAGCCTTGCTCTCACGAAGGAACTCTGGAGAGAAGAGAAGGTTGAACTTCTTCACGCCCTTCTTGGCATACTTCAAGTATAGGCTACGGGTATAACCTACTGGGATGGTGCTCTTAATGACCATCACTGCATCTGGGTTTACCTCCAGAACCAGGTCGATGACTTCTTCTACATGAGTTGTATCGAAGTAGTTCTTCACTGGGTCGTAGTTGGTTGGTGCTGCAATCACTACGAAGTCTGCATCCTTATAGGCTGACTTGCCATCAAGGGTTGCCACGAGGTTCAATGGCTTTTCAGCCAAATACTTTTCGATGTAATCGTCCTGAATTGGAGAAATCTTATTGTTGAGTTTCTCCACCTTTTCTGGGATTACATCTACTGCTGTTACATGATGGTGCTGAGATAACAGGGTTGCTATACTCAGACCTACGTAGCCGGTACCGGCTACTGCTACTTTTATATCTTTGAAATCTTTCATCAGCTTAATATTCTAAATTTTTCTTTAATGTATCACTATCTTCTCCAAGTATAGAAAGCAAATATCTTCCATAGTCATTCTTCAACATAGGCTGAGCATTCTCTCTCAATTGCTCTTCGGTAATCCCCCCCTGGCGGTATGCGATTCCTTCCAAGCAAGCAACCTTCAAGCCCTGTCGCTTCTCCAGGACTTCAATAAAGGTGGATGCTTCAGAAAGAGAATCATGGGTTCCGGTATCGAGCCAGGCAAATCCTCTTGCCATGGTCTGTACCTTCAGCTGCTTATCCTTCAGAAACTCCTGGTTGACGGTTGTGATTTCCAATTCACCACGAGCGGATGGCTTGATATGCTTAGCTACATCTACCACCTTGTTAGGATAGAAGTATAAACCTACCACTGCATAGTTGCTCTTCGGATGCTGAGGCTTCTCTTCGATACTCAGGCAATTGCCTTGCTCATCAAACTCTGCCACGCCATATCGCTCAGGATCACTTACACGATAACCAAATACAGTAGCTTTGTTATTCTGCTCTGCATCTTCTACAGCCTGATGCAACATCTGATTTAATCCTGCACCATAGAAGATATTATCGCCTAATACGAGACAAGCTGAATCATTACCAATGAATTTCTCACCGATAATGAAGGCTTGGGCTAAGCCATCTGGCGATGGCTGCTCTGCATACTCAAACTTCACACCTAACTGGCTTCCATCGCCTAAGAGACGTTTGAAACCTGGCAAGTCAAATGGTGTTGAAATAATGAGTATCTCACGGATACCTGCCAACATCAATACTGATATTGGGTAATATATCATCGGCTTGTCGAAGATTGGTATCAGCTGCTTGCTGATACCTTTTGTGATAGGATACAAGCGTGTACCGCTACCACCTGCTAATACTATTCCCTTCATAAATGTTATCTCCTAATTAACTTTGCTGCAAATTCCAAGAAATCTGCATCATTCTTGAAATCATCAAACTGTTGGCAATAAATACTTGCATAAGGTTCGGGAAACCTATTGCGTATATCAGCCTTTATCATGCTTGCCAAAGCTTCCTTTGTATAGGCTTTCAGCAATTCGTTGTGTTGTTCCTCACTCATAATATTCTATGTCATTTCAACATCCTTGCTATATACATCGCCTCATAAACTACGATACAACAAATATAGAAGCAACGTATTCTTTGCTATTCGTTTATTATTATCTGATGTTTGATTTGACATTTACCATTCTATTGATTTCAAAAACTCATTTCTTTCATTCTACCAAATTGTAGTATCCTCTATCTCCATCAAATGATAGAACTCTATTATCAGCAATGGGAATACTAATCAAAACATAATTCAAGCTGAACTCCTCGTTTTTTATTGGACATATACAACCAGATACTATAGTCCAAAGCTCTTCTTGATATTTGCATCATATCTGCAGCATATTCAACTATCTGTTTAGCTTCCTTATAATTTTTATAAATGATTCCTGCATCCGATACGAATTTATATACATGCCTATCGACTGCAACACTTTCTACACCCAGAAGTTTCAACAAATAATCATAAGTTTTATCTCCAATACCCCTAATGCTCTTGAACTTATCGGAATTTGATTTGCTATTTACCAGATAAAGCTTTAATTGATAAGTATCTTGAATGCCCTGAGCCTTACAAAACTCTAAGATTCGAATCATCCTAATTTGCTTTTCACAATCATGCCAATCAAGGACTGTTTCTATAGAATGCTTTTGTAATACAGCTGAAAATCTGTTTATGGTATAGGCTACAGGATATTCGTTTAACACCTTATAGACCCTCGGGGCTACAACATGCTGATAGTTTAAACCAGCTTGTAACACGACATCCGTAAGCAATGCACCTATATGATTTCTATAGGGGCAATCTGGAGCTGCAATCAGTTGGAAACCTCGTGCATTACCTATATATGTGATAAGGTTACGAACCTTAATGGCTAAAGGTTTATCCATGGTTTATAGACTCTAAACTAAGTTCCTTTAATGCATTTAATCTATCCACACAATTAGGACATGCCCCGCAAGGAATATCCGGAGAAGCCTGACATGAAAAAGTTGCCCCAATAGGTGCCTTTAGCTCTATACCTAATTTCGCAACTTCATATTTTGAGAAGTTCCGGAAAGGCATCTCTATCTTAACAGATCCATACTCTGACAATAGTCCTTCCAGCTTATCAAAGAATGCTGAAGAACAATCTATTTCTTTTGCATGATTACTATTAATGAAAGCTGCATATACCTTGTTTAATCCCAGAGTTTGGGCAAAAGAGGCTGCAACTGTCATCAACAGCACATTGCGATAAGGTATATATAAATCTTCTGCCTTTATATCATCTTTCCACAAATCAACAGGACGAATGAATTTGGACTTTGAATACTTGAAGATTGAAGATATATCTATTGTTTCTATTTTGTCTTTGTATTGTTCTGGAATAACTTTTAAAAGCGTATCAAACTCTTTACTGGCGCAATGCTGGCCATAGTTGATGAAAAGTGGAACAAACTCCACATTCTGAGCAACAAACTGATACATCAAAGTTGTTGAATCCAATCCCCCTGATACCAAGACAACTCCCTTAGTTAGTTCTGTTTTCATAATTTTGAAGCATATTTAAATAGTTCTGAAATTATTTGGTCTGCAGATGTAGACACTACATTCGGAATTTCCGTCAGCATACAATTTTCTGCAATAGAGTAAGGATCATATACTAACACCGGCATTCCTTTTTCTGCTGCAACCCCAATCTCAATCAATGTTCCAGGATCATTATACAAAAGAACAGCAAGCATCATCTGGCAAGAATCAATCAATACCATGTCTGTTTGGAACAGTTTCTGCCTCTCTGCCTTGCCAGCTTCTTTCGACATTTGACCATTTTCCTTAATGGGTCTTCGGGGTGTAAAATTATGATATTCTAAAGCCTGACATATAAAGTCTATTGGTTTAGTATCAACAAAGTCAAAATCTGGAGCAGCAATATAGATATTGATTCCCTTTCTGACCTCCCAAGGCAACAAAACTCCATTATGCTTTTGCTTATCTTCTATCGGTAAGTTCAGATAATGTAGTGCCATAGCCTTAAATTCATCTATGAAAGTAGTCTGTGCATATTCCGCAGCTATATAAGAAGCGTTGAGCAGGTTGTGCTCAAAGGGTGAGCGTTGGTCATATATTGCGACAATCGTATCAAAGACATCTCCAACTCCTACAGAATGCACGACGGGAACTGTCATAGATGGTGTTGAAACTATCTTCTTCAAAGCATAATCATAAGCTCTACTACCACCTCTATTTTCTTTCAATACAAATTGCTCACAACTATTCTGACAGTCATTTACCAATGAATCGATATCGGAATAGTCATTCTTGAACAAAGTAGAAGAAGTTGAGAGAAAAAGGGTTCGAAAATGAGTCCCTCCCAGGTCGGCTATATGCTTTACATCATTCGTTACATCCAGATAGTATTGAGCATGTGTATTATGTCTCACTACCATAGACATATCGAAATCACCAGCGAACAGCAAGATCTTTTCAAACTTGTCAAGCTTAGCTAATTGTGAATCATCGTAAACAACCTCTACGTTTTCATTCAACAAAAAGTTATAACCTTGGTCACCAATCTCCTGGACCTCCTGAATCAAGACCGTATTGGGTGAATTTGTTACATTCCCCAGTTTTATAACCTCTGCACATCCTATCTCTTTCAGATAATGCTCTATATGACTATCTAAATAAGAAGGAGCAAAATATGCAACGCTATATTCTTCGCCAACTGCATACATACCTCTGGCAGCATGTACAATTCCCCCTAATCTCATCTTTATTACAGATGTTGCTGCAGGCTTTAATGTAACATCATTAAAGATATAGCCTAGTATACAGAACTTACTCATACAGCACTTGGAGTGATATCAACTATAACTGTATTGATAGGAGTCGTACTAACATTGGAAACAACGCCAGTATAAGTGAAGCCTTTCACAATACAGTTGCGCAAGTAATTGTATTTCGTTGGTAAATAACCAATAATGAGCCCATCATTGCTTTTCACTACCAATCTGACTTTGAAGTCAACAGAGACTTCAGTATCAACAGCTGGGAGCATCCCCTTTTTACAGTAATACTCACAAGTATCAACATCTTCAATAAGAGTTGAAAACGCAAGAGCGCACTTGTCTTCAGAATCGTCTGCTCCAGTAATGCCTTTTATTGCTCTTGGAAAATTTTTGTAATCACTAAAATTACCTGTTCCAGTACTTCCCATAATTGTTTATATTTAAATGAATACTTATTTTGTTATTGTCTCCTCATCAACCTAGCTGCAAATTCAAAGAAATCTGCAACATTCTTGAAATTATCAAACTGATGGCAATACATACTTGCATAAGGTTCAGGGAACCTACTCTGTATATCAGATTTTCTAAAATCATCCCGTCCTTCTTTACCATTAAAGAAGGCTCCACCTCTCATCTCTGTCTTCTCTCCTCTGGCGAGAAGAGGGAAACCGCCCTCCGGTGCTCAGAACCGCTTCGCTATAAGGCTGGCGGACCAAAGCGGTCTTCGCCAGGTTGTGCGGGATGGGACCGCCAGATTATAGGCTTATACCAATTTCTTATATGTTATTCTCTGAATTTAATTACTTGTCTGTAAATAACTTTTTTCCTAAATTCGTCCAATCCTCTTTCATTCCAGTCCTTTACAACCTTCTCTTTTTCTGCATCAGAGAATTTGACAGGACTCTGCTCTTTTATTTTAACCTAATTTCCGCAACACTATAATTTAATATTTTTTATAAGCACCTGAGCAACAAAAAGTTGCTCAGGATTTTGCCATGTCAGAAATTTCACTTATCTTAGTGTTGCTAAATAAAAACAAACAAAATTCTGAATGACATGGCAAAAGTACAAATAAAATCTGAGAAACTCACTCCTTTTGGGGGAATTTTTTCGATTATGGAGCAATTTGATGCTCTTTTAGCTCAAACCATAGATTCCACCTTGGGATTGAGATGCACTATGTTTGGTTATCAATATAGCGAGATTCTACGCTCTCTGATGTGCGTATATCTTTGTGGTGGCTCATGTATTGAGGATGTTACAACTCACCTGATGAAACATTTGTCTCTTCATCCAACTCTTCGCACTTGCAGCGCAGACACCATATTGCGTGCTATCGAAGAACTGACTTGTAAGAACATCACCTATAAATCTGCTTCTGGCAACTCCTATGATTTCAATACTGCAGACAAGATGAACTGCTTATTGATCAAAGCCCTGCTTGCTACTGGTCAATTGAAATCCGGTCAAGAGTATGATTTTGACTTTGACCATCAGTTCATTGAAACAGAGAAGTATGATGCAAAACCAACCTACAAGAAGTTCTTGGGCTATAGTCCAGGTGTAGCTGTCATTAACGACATGATTGTTGGTATTGAAAATAGAGACGGCAACACAAACGTGCGCTTCAACCAAAAAGAAACTTTGGAAAGAATCTTCAAGCGATTGGAGGCTTCGGAAATATATATTTCTCGTGCCCGCATGGATTGCGGCTCATGTTCGGAGGAAATCGTAGATATGGTAGAGGCTCATTGCAGGCATTTTTATATTCGTGCCAACAGATGCTCTTCTTTC
>OAWS01001583.1_pt1 | contig 10570 bp, 8 predicted proteins | sample 1517141 | NCBI WGS metagenome assembly OAWS01 (sample SAMEA2580173, study PRJEB22360) | human gut metagenome | biome: human gut; feature: human-associated habitat; material: faeces | place: Denmark | collected 2008/2010
ATGATGGTATGGTGGTGTACGATGACTTGTCAAAACAGGCTGTGGCCTACCGTGAGGTATCACTGATTCTGCGTCGTCCGTCAGGACGTGAGGCGTATCCGGGTGATATCTTCTACCTGCACTCTCGTCTGCTGGAACGTGCGGCGAAGATTATCAACCAGCAGGAAGTGGCCGAACAGATGAACGACCTGCCAGCCAGCCTGAAGGGTAAGGTAAAGGCCGGAGGTTCACTGACCGCCCTGCCGATTATCGAAACACAGGCCGGCGACGTGTCTGCCTACATTCCGACTAACGTGATTTCCATTACCGACGGTCAGATCTTCCTGGAAACTGACTTGTTCAACCAGGGCTTCCGTCCGGCTATCAACGTGGGTATCTCCGTATCGCGTGTAGGTGGTAGCGCCCAGATAAAGAGTATGAAGAAAGTGGCCGGTACGCTGAAGATTGACCAGGCACAGTATCGTGAACTGGAGGCCTTCTCGAAGTTCAGCAGCGACATGGACTCTGTGACTGCCATGGCCATCGACCGTGGACGTAAGAACAACCAGCTGCTGATTCAGCCGCAGTACTCACCGATGCCGGTAGGCGAACAGGTGGCCATTCTGTACTGTGGTACGCACGGACTGATGCGCGACATTCCTATTTCGAAGGTACGTGCCTTCCAGGATTCGTTCCTCACCAGCTTGCGTGCCAACCATCAGGCCGATGTGATTGACGTACTGGCAGCCGGAAAGATTTCCGACGAAATTACCGCAACTATTGAGAAACTGGCTGCCGAAGTGGCCGGACAATTTAAAGCATAAATCCCATGGCATCACTGAAAGAAGTTAAAGGAAGAATCAACTCAATCCACGGCACGCTGAAGATTACTTCGGCGATGAAGATGGTGGCGTCTTCCAAGCTGCACAAGGCGCAGGAGGCCATTGAAAATATGCTTCCCTACGAACGCCGGTTGCACCGTATGCTCAGTAATTTCCTGGGCGCGGAGCTGAGCGTGGAATCGCCTTTTGCAGTGAAACGTGAAGTGAAGAAAGTGGCCGTGGTGGTGTTTGCCTCCAACAGCAGTCTGTGCGGCGGATTCAATGCCAATGTCATCCGTCACCTGAACGAGGTGGTGGCAGAGTATGAGCCGAAGGTGGGCCGTGAGAACATCCTGATTTATCCGGTGGGCCGTAAGGTGGCCGATGCGGTGAAGAAGATGGAGGGACTGACGGCAGCCGGCGATTATCAGCACATGAGCGGAAAACCGAACTATCAGGAGGCGGCCGATCTGGCTGCTGAGCTGATGACACGGTTTGCCAGCGGTGAGATTCAGCAGGTGGAGCTGCTCTACAACCACTTCAAGTCGACCTCTACGCAGGTATTGACGCGGGAGACGTATCTGCCGCTCGACCTGAGTGCCGGTCATACGGACGAGAAGGGAGAGGAGCAGGAAGCCATGCAGGCCGATTACCTCATCGAGCCGTCGCCGGAACAGGTGATGGAGGAGTTGCTGCCCAAGGTACTCCGCATGAAGATGTACACCGTGCTGCTTGACTCCACGGCTTCGGAACATGCCGCGCGCACCATGGCTATGCAGATTGCCACGGACAATGCAAACGACCTGATTCAGGAACTGACCTTGATTTACAACAAGAGCCGCCAGCAGGCGATTACCAACGAGTTGCTGGACATCGTGGGCGGCAGCATGAGCTGACCCCGCGGGCGGAACTCTTGTGTTCATTGCATAAAAAAACGTATCGCTGTCTCACGGCAGGATACGTTTTTTTTTGAACGAATAAACTAAAAAATTAATTATCTTAAAAAAGAAAACATGAAATTCTTTGGTGATTTATTTCTATAACAAACTGATTTCGTGTTTTGTTCGCTTTATCTGTCGGTTTTTCTTTACTGATTTTTTAATAACTATAAAAGCATACAGCCGCACCGTCGAGCAGGCATTCCATTCGTCCTTCTCCCAGGCGGATATTGTCCATGTAGGAGTAGTCACCTCCGCCGTAGTTCAAACGGATGCTGGTGTAGAAAGCGTCGTACCAGTCCCACGTAAAGGTGTAGGTATATTCTTCCCAACGTCCGCGGGCATCCTGAATGCGGATAAAGTCTTCACCCGTTCCGTTGGCATAGAAGCGCAGCACCTGGAAGTGGTGCAAGCCGTAGTCGTCGTACCAGTCGTCCTGCCAGTCGTAGCTGCAGAGATACGCTGTGCGTTCACGATATTCCAGGGTGTTGTTCCCTAATTCCATTTCCACGTTACACGACGGGAAGGCGAGTGTCAGTGCGACCAGCATCGCCATATACATGAATTTTCTTACCCTTGTTCTCATAACTCTTTGTGTGTTTGTTTTCCTCTATGTGACAAAGGTATCCGGAAAAAATCATACAAACGAATGATTTTTCCTATTTCTGTGGGGGAATTTCCCTATCGGGGGTAGGGATTGGCGCATAAAAAAGCCCTGCAGCGGTGGAAAAGGTCCCGGTGCAGGGTGTTATGGAGATGTATTATTGTGCCTGGTCAGGCTTTCTGGAGGAGGACAGCCAGCGCGTCGCGCCAGTCTTCACCGTTATGCGGGCAGTAGGTCTGGAAACCCAGCTGGCGGGCTGCCTGTACGTTGCCTGCCCCGTCGTCAATGAAGAGCGATTCTGACGGCAGAATGTCGGCATCGGCTATCAGGAAGTCGAAAATCTGCCGGTCGGGCTTGGTCACTCCAATCTGGTAGGAGAGGTACAGCTTGTCAAAATAGTCGCTGAGCGGTTTCCCCTTTGACGAGAAAGCCGGACTGCAGGCCCAGTCCATCACGTAAGGATTGGTGTTGCTCAGCACGAAGAGCTTGTAGCGCTTGCGCAGCTCCTTCAGGCAGTCGAGCAGACGCTCGTCCAGTCCGGTGAAGTAGCCCAGCCATGCCTGGCGCGTCTCCTCCCAGCTGGGTGTGCGTCCGCCGCACAACTGTCCCAGCTTCACCTGGAACTCATCGGGCGTAATTTTTCCTTCTTCCAGTTCCTGGAAAATCCCCGTCTGGTGATATTTGTCCAGGCGCTGGTCGGCATCGGCCACTCCTAACTGGCGGAACGCTTCCACCGCCTGTTCGCGGCTGATAGGGGCGATGACCCCTCCGAAATCAAAAATCAGGTTTTTTATCATATATTGTTTTTATTTTCTCAGCATCAGGTTCTTGAACGGGGCAGGATAGGGAGTCTCAAATTCCATCCGTTCGCCCGTAAGCGGGTGGTAGAAGCACAGCTTGAAGGCGTGGAGTGCCAGACGTCCGAGCGGGTCGGTTTCGCAGCCGTAACGCGCATCGCCCACCACCGGATGACCGAGCGACTGCATGTGCACGCGAATCTGGTTCTTGCGTCCCGTTTCCAGTTGCAGCTCCATGAGCGAATAGCCGTTGGCCCGCTTGATGGTGCGGTAGTGCGTGATGGAGAGCTTGCCTCCGTCGTCTACCGGCGAGGAGCTGACGTACAGCTTGCGGTCGGTGAGCCAGGAGCGTACGGTGCCCTGGTCTTTCTCCATGTCGCCCATGACGATGGACACGTAGCGGCGGTCGTACACGATGTCGTGCCAGTTGTCGCGGAGCGTGTGCTGCGTCTTCTCATCCTTGGCATACATCATGATGCCCGAGGTTTCGCGGTCCAGGCGGTGCACCACGAAGATGCGGTTGTTGCGGTGCGTGCGCTTCACGTACTCATTCAGAATGTGCTGTGCGGTGCGCTCCTTCTGGTGGTCGGTAGCCACGGACAGCAGTCCTTCCTTCTTCTCCACCACGATGAGATAGGCATCCTCGTAGAGAATCTTCAGCATGGGGTGGCGGAACTCGTGCTTGTTCTTTTCACGGCTCACCTGCACCTTCATGCCCGGTTTCAGAGGGAAGTTGTACTGCGTCTGGATGTTGTTGTCCACCAGCACCACGCGGTTGGCCAGCAAGGCTTTTACGCGCGTGCGGCTGATGCCGTCCATCTTCTTCATAAGGAACTCCATCAGTTCCGCCGGTTCATTGACCGGATAGATTGTATATTTGGCTGCGGCACGCGGGATAGGGCGTCGGCCGTTGTTGCCAGAGTTGTTTCTTGCCACTTTGTTGCGTCAGTTAAAAGTTAGAAGATAGGGGAGAGTGTTTAGCGTCTTTCCAGTTGCACGACATTTTCCACGTGATGCGTGTGAGGGAACATGTCGACAGGCTGTACGGCAGTCACCTTGTACTTGCCGTCGAGCAGCTGGAGGTCGCGTGCCTGTGTGGCCGGGTTGCAGCTCACGTAGACGATGCGTTTCGGCTCGGCAGCCAGAATCACGTCGGTTACGTCATTGTGCATACCAGCGCGGGGAGGGTCGGTGATGATGACATCCGGACGTCCGTGCTCCGCAATGAAGTCGTTGGTAAGGATGTCCTTCATGTCGCCCGCATAGAACAGCGTGTTGTCGATACCGTTCAGGGCCGAGTTCACCTTGGCATCCTCGATGGCTTCGGGCACATATTCGATGCCCACCACCTTGCGTGCCTGGCGTGCCACGAAGTTGGCGATGGTACCCGTACCCGTGTAGAGGTCGTACACCAGCTCGTTGCCCGTAAGTCCGGCAAACTCGCGTGCCACCTTATATAAATTATAGGCTTGTTCAGAGTTCGTCTGATAGAACGATTTCGGTCCCACCTTGAAGCGCAGTCCCTCCATCTCCTCGAAGATGTGGTCGTTGCCCTTGAACACCTCCACGTCGAGGTCACCGATGGTATCGTTGCACTTGTTGTTGATGACATACATCAGCGAAGTAATCTGCGGGAAGCTGTCGGCCATGAACTGCAGAATCTCTTCCATCTTGCGGCGGCCTTCGTCGTCGGTCACCTTGCACTGCAGCACCACCATCAGTTCGCCTGTAGACGAGGTACGGATCATGATGTTACGAAGAAGCCCTTCCTGCGTGCGCAAGTCGAAGAACGGGAAGTTGTGCGCGTAGGCATAGTCGCGTACGGCATTGCGAATCTGGTTGGAAATGTCGTCCTGCAACCAGCACTTGTCGATGGCCAGCACCTTATCGAACGCCCCCGGAATATGGAATCCCACGGCATTCATCTGGTCGTACTTCACATCCTGCTTCACCTCCTCTTCCGTAAGCCAGCGCTTGTTGGAGAATGTAAACTCCAGCTTGTTACGGTAAAAGCGGGTCTTTTCCGAGCCTAAGATAGGACGGAATTCCGGCAGTTCCACCTTCCCGATGCGGGTGAGGTTGTCGAACACTTGTTTCTGCTTGTACTTGAGCTGTTCCTCGTAAGAAAGACATTGCCATTTGCATCCTCCGCACACTCCGAAGTGACTGCAGAACGGCTCCGTGCGCAGGGGTGATTTCTCATGGAACTTTACCGCCACCGCTTCGGCGTAATGGTTCTTCTTGCGCTTCACCTGTAAATCGACTACGTCGCCCGGCACTACATACGGGACAAATATTACCAACTCGTTCACTTTAGCCACGGCTTTTCCTTCTGCGGCTACGTCTGTTATCGTTACCTTCTCCAGTAAAGGCAGTTCTTTTTTCTTTCTTGCCACGTTCTTTTCAATAAAACCAATTTGGGAGCAAATTTATACATTTTTCCTGACATTCTTCCATGTTTTTCGAAGAAGTTCATTTTGCAAACTCTATGTTGCAAAATATGTCGAAAAATATCTTCACAAAATTTGGGATTCAATAAAATATATATAGATTTGCCAGCGGTTGACCAACGAAAAACATTATTGAACCTTATCAAATATACGAAAACATGGAAAAGAAAAGAGTCTATACTTTTGGAAACGGACAAGCTGAAGGAAAAGCTGACATGAGAAATCTTCTGGGTGGCAAGGGCGCAAACCTGGCCGAGATGAACCTGATCGGGGTGCCTGTACCTCCCGGATTCACCATAACAACCGAAGTCTGCAACGAATATTTTGAAAAAGGAAAAGAAGCAGTGGTTGCGCTGCTGAAAGACGACGTGGAAAAATCCATCAAGGGAGTAGAAGCCCTGATGAAGTCGAAGTTCGGCGATGTGGAAAATCCGTTGCTCGTTTCCGTACGTTCGGGTGCCAGAGCGTCCATGCCGGGGATGATGGACACCATTCTGAACCTGGGTCTGAACGATGAAGTAGTAGAAGGACTGGCTCGCAAGACTAACAACCCTCGCTTTGCGTGGGACTCTTACCGCCGCTTCGTACAGATGTACGGCGACGTGGTGCTGGGCATGAAACCCGTGAACAAGGAAGACATCGACCCGTTTGAAGCCATCATTGAAGAAGTGAAGAAGGCCAAAGGCGTACGTCTGGACAACGAACTCGACGTGGACGACTTGAAGACACTGGTAGTTCGCTTCAAGGAAGCTGTGAAGAAACAGACCGGACAGGAATTCCCGTCATGCGCTTACGAACAGTTGTGGGGTGCCATCTGTGCCGTATTCGATTCATGGATGAACGAACGCGCCATCCTTTACCGTAAGATGGAAGGTATTCCGGCAGAGTGGGGAACAGCCGTGAACGTACAGGCCATGGTATTCGGTAACATGGGTGAGACTTCGGCTACGGGTGTATGCTTCTCACGCGACGCCGCTACCGGTGAAGACCTGTTCAATGGTGAATACCTGATCAATGCGCAGGGTGAAGACGTAGTAGCCGGTATCCGTACTCCGCAGCAGATTACCAAGATCGGTTCTCAGCGCTGGGCCGAACTGCAGGGTATCTCGGAAGCAGAACGTGTGGCCAAATATCCTTCTATGGAAGAAGCCATGCCGGAAATCTACAAGGAACTTGATGAACTCCAGACCAAACTGGAAAATCACTACCACGATATGCAGGACATGGAATTTACCGTGCAGGAAGGCAAGCTCTGGTTCCTCCAGACTCGTAACGGTAAGCGTACAGGTGCCGCTATGGTGCGCATCGCCATGGAAATGCTGCATCAGGGCATGATTGACGAAAAGACCGCTTTGATGCGCTGCGAACCTAATAAGCTGGACGAACTGCTGCATCCGGTATTCGACAAGGAAGAACTGTCACGTGCCCGCGTGCTGACACGTGGTTTGCCGGCTTCTCCGGGTGCTGCCTGCGGACGCATCGTCTTCTTTGCAGAAGATGCTGCTGAATGGCATAACAACGGCCATCGCGTGGTATTGGTACGTATTGAAACTTCTCCGGAAGACCTGGCTGGTATGCAGGCTGCAGAAGGTATCCTGACCGCCCGTGGAGGTATGACTTCACACGCAGCCGTAGTAGCCCGCGGAATGGGTAAGTGCTGTGTATCAGGAGCCGGAGCCATCAACGTAGACTACAAGGCTCGTACGGTAGAAATTGACGGAGTCGTACTGAAAGAAGGTGATTATATTTCTATCAACGGAACCAAGGGATATGTATATGCCGGAGAAATTCCGACTCAGCCGGCCAAACTTTCGGGTAACTTTGCCGAACTGATGGAACTCTGCGACAAATATGCCCGCCTGAAAGTCCGCACCAATGCCGACACGCCGCGCAACGCACAGGATGCCCGTGGCTTCGGTGCCGTAGGTATCGGTCTGTGCCGTACGGAACACATGTTCTTCGACGACGAAAAGATTGTAGCTATGCGTGAAATGATTCTGGCCAAGGACGTGGAAGGCCGCAAGAAAGCCCTCGACAAACTGTTGCCTTACCAGAAAGCTGACTTCAAGGAAATCTTCAAGACCATGGACGGACTGCCTGTCAACGTACGTCTGCTCGACCCGCCGTTGCATGAATTCGTTCCGCACGATTTGAAAGGTCAGGAAGAAATGGCACAGGCCATGGGTGTGACCGTAGATTATATCCGCCAGCGCGTGGAAAGTCTGTGCGAACACAACCCGATGCTGGGTCACCGTGGTTGCCGTCTGGGAAATACGTATCCGGAAATCACCGAAATGCAGACTCGCGCCATCCTGGGTGCTGCCTGCGAACTGAAGAAGGAAGGCTACGACCCGCATCCTGAAATCATGGTGCCGCTGATTGGTATCTTGTATGAATTCGAAGCACAGGAAAAGGTGATCCGTGAAACTGCTGCCAAACTGTTCAAGGAAGAAGGCGTGGAAATTCCGTTCAAGGTGGGAACCATGATTGAAGTGCCGCGTGCTGCCCTGACTGCCGACCGCATCGCTTCACATGCCGAATACTTCTCATTCGGTACAAACGACCTGACTCAGATGACCTTCGGTTACTCTCGCGATGATATCGCTTCCTTCTTGCCGGTTTACCTGGAAAAGAAGATCCTGAAGGTGGACCCGTTCCAGGTACTCGACCAGAACGGTGTGGGCCAGCTTATCAAGATGGCGGTAGCCAAAGGCCGTTCCGTACGTCCGGAACTGAAATGCGGTATCTGCGGTGAACACGGCGGTGAACCGATGTCCGTGAAGTTCTGCCACAAGGTAGGTCTGGATTACGTGAGCTGCTCACCGTTCCGCGTGCCTATCGCAAGACTGGCTGCGGCGCAGGCTGCTATTGAGGAAGCATAAGCAATATAGGATAATATTTGATTTAGGCTGTAACGAACTGTTTATCAGGCGTTACAGCCTAAGTTGTTTTTAGGCGGTTCGTGCATTTGTCCGCAAAAAATGAGCCAAATAAACGGTACTTGCATACACCACGCATACACTTTTGAACAGTGGCGCATACACCAACGCATACACCATTTAATAACTTATAAATCAATCTGATATGGCAACATTTAAAGTAGTCGTAAGAAAAAAGAGAGCTGACGGATTTTATCCAGTGTACATTCGTGTTGTCCACCGTTCAAGAATGGGTTATATTAAAACCGATAAACTCATTACGGACAAGCAAATCACCAAGAATGGCGAAATCAAGGATATTGTGGTCAATGAGTATTGTTCACGAGAAATCCTACGCTATAGCGATATGATAAATCGTAAGGATGTCTCAAATTATTCTGTTGCTGAACTAATTGAATTTCTTATCCATTCAGATGAAGAAATATGTTTTAGTGACTATGCAACAAAGTTCATTAACCGTATGGCCTCTAAGGACATGAACGTAATGCTAAGAACTATCGTCTGGCTGTAAACCACCTCGAAAGATATTTGGGAACAACCAGAGTGATGTTTACCCACTTGTCATCTTCTGTTTTGACAAGATGGATTAATAGTCTTTCGTTGACGAACAGGGCGAAAGAAATGTACCCAACCTGTTTAAGACAGATATTCAAAAGAGCACTTATCGAACTTAATGATGAAGAGCGTGGTGTTGTACGAATCAAATACAATCCTTGGTTAAAGGTTTCCATTCCAAAATCTGACAGTACGGTCCAAAGAGCTATCAGTGCAGAAGCATGCAGGGAGTTCTTTAATCGTCCCCTACCGGAAACCAAGATGATTTCATCTCTTCCGGAACTGGGCAGAGACGTGGCACTCCTATCCTTGTGTCTGGGTGGAATAAACACTGTAGATATATTTGAGCTTAAAAAAGAAAACTACAAGGATGGTATTATCGGATATAAAAGAGCTAAGACAAAGCACAGCCGGAAAGACGAAGCCTATATTGAAATGCGTGTGGAACCGTTCATTCAGGCCACATTTGACAAGTATCTTTCAGACGAGGATGACGAATATCTTTTCAAATTCCATAAACGTTACAGCAACCCGGACAGTTTCAATGCCAATGTAAACATTGGAATCAGAAAGATATGTGCAGATATGGGAATGAAGAAGGAGGATTACTACTGTTATTATACTTTCCGTCATACATGGGCTACAATTGCCCAGAATGACTGTGATGCCAACCTGTATGAGGTTGCTTTTGGTATGAACCACAGTCATGGACTGAATATAACAAGAGGCTATGTCAAGATAGATTTTACTCCAGCCTGGGAACTCAATGCCAAAGTGATTGACTTCATTTTCTTCAGCAGCAAGAAGAGCAAGCAAGGCAAGGCACGTGACTTCGAGACACCGGCAGACAAGATGTTCCGTATCACCAAAAAGATGATGATCTATGGCCGTGCATATTTCAAAGGTGACGTTATCGGTGAAATAACAGATATTGGCTTCAGTAATGTGGACCAGGTTATCGACAGACTGGTTGAACAGTTACCTAAGGATATTCCTACCGGATGTATGGTTCAGTTCCGTCTTATGAATTGTGATTCCAAGAAGGAAGTTGTATATGAAAGAAGCAAGGGAAAAGGTTTCATGTAATCGGCAAACAGGAACAAACCATTAACGCAAAGGGAGGATTCTACTTATCTTTATCAGAACCGTACCATTTCTCATATTGGTGCGGTTCCTTTCTATTTGTCCGGTTGATTCCTAGGCATGATTTCACGGCCTATAATTATAGCAAAGACAAGTATGATAAGCTTCCATATAAGAATGAAAGTTTTCTTGACCAACCAGACTGCAAGACGTATGGCAATCCTCAAAAGCCAGAACACCAGCTTCAGGAGCAGCATACCGATAATAAGTACCGGCAGCAGATATATAATTAGTCGTCCCTTAAGAATATCTTTTTCAGTTGATATTCAGTAATTTAGTTTATAAAATCCTTTGATAAATCTGCAAGTTTTAGTACCTTTAGGTCAAGAAACTTGCAGATTTTA
>OAWS01001587.1_pt1 | contig 10539 bp, 10 predicted proteins | sample 1517141 | NCBI WGS metagenome assembly OAWS01 (sample SAMEA2580173, study PRJEB22360) | human gut metagenome | biome: human gut; feature: human-associated habitat; material: faeces | place: Denmark | collected 2008/2010
TGGTGGGAAATGCTCGTCATATTTATATTTGCACCGTTCTATCTGTGCAGGCAGCACTATCTGCCAAGCGACTTCTTCCCCAAACTGAAACAGCTGAAAGCGGAAAAGTATGATTTGAAATTCAGGCAACGGATCATCTGTCTGCTTGCCGGAGATATGGTCTGGATTTTCATCTACTGGGTGTATTATTCCTTTGTAAAGAATTAAAGGATGAGATGAAGTCCCTAATTCCATTTCCAGACACGGAAGCATTTCCGGCGAAAAACGGAAGCGGTTACCGGTCTATGGCGGTTATCTTTGCAGGATTTCATACATTACCGATTTATCCATTAAAAACACATTATCATGGAAACGAAGTTTATCGAACAGCTGGTGATGGCCGTACCGGAATCACTGAGAGAAACAACCCTTGCCCTCCAAACGGAAGTGGAGGAACTGCTAAAGGCGAAAAGTACGAAAAAATTCCTTGTACTGGAACCCTATTCCCGGAACACGGAACTGTGCCGCCATATCCTGCGGCGTATGGAAAAACTGCCCGAACTGCCTTCCGTGTCATGCAAAGAGTACCGGCCATTGCTGATGCTGCTCTCCCTCTCCAAAGAGGTGGAGATACAGAACGACCTGCTGCACCATTTCGTCGAGCCTTACCGGAAAGCGTACCGCACGCCGGAGATGCTCTATCTGTGCGAGGTGCTGTACCATACCGGCACTCCACAACCCCTGTACAACATGTGTAATGAGGTATGCGACTACTTCTTCGTGGAACGGCGCAAACAGATCAGCCGGCAGTACACACCGCTTACCGAGCTGGATTTCCAGTTTGCCGAGAAACGGCTGAAGCCCCTGTATGCCGCCGTGTTCCGAATGAAGGTGAACCGCTACAGCTACCGGACGCACAGTGTGGAGGAACTCGCCGGAATGTTCTGCATGAGCGTTTCGACCTTCCGTGACAAGTTCCGCAAGATCTACCACCGCCCGGCCAACAGATGGCTCCAGGAACAACGTATCGGACAGATACGGCGGGACTTGAAATATTACTATGACCGTCCGCTAATGGAAATAGCCGAGAAGAACGGATTCGCATCGGCCAACCGTTTCTGGGAGTTCTGTACGGAACAGATGAAGCAAAGTCCGAGCGAGCTGCACAAGGATCTGTACGATGAACTGTGCAAGGAACGCCGTAAGTTCTATCTGGGCGAATAGACACCGGCATTTTCGGCGAAAAGCGGAACAGGCATGTCGGGCAAAGCGCTTACATTGAAGCCATTTTCATACTTAAACGAAAAAACATTATGAAATTATTCAATGTTACCCCTTATCTCCTGTTGCTGGAACAAGAGAACAGCAACGAGGAAACACTGTCGAAAGCCAATGCCGAGTTCGTAAAGGAAGTGTACGAGCTACAACGTGCGGAGAACGACATCACCATTGTCCTTTTCCAGCTGCAATACCTGAGTTGCAGGCTGGTCATCCTGCGCGAGCATTACCGCACGGCACAGAAGGAACATCTGATCTGCTACTCCTATATCATCGGCACTCTGACCTATCTGGAAGGGATGCAAGCCCACTGCAAGTTCGCCTATGAGATACATCCGGCGGGTGCGGATGTTTCCACCGTACCGGCCGGAACCCCTCCGGTCATCTGGACATCGGAAGTGATAAATCTGATAGAGTTGCTGTACGCCTGCCACGAACTGAAACTGTTCAACGGCGGTGATGTCACGCTGAAGCGTGTGGTGGAACACGTGTGCGGACTGCTGGGACTGGATGTGAAGAACGCTTCGAGCTACTACGCACGGATACGCAGGCGAAAGGCGGACGAGCGTACCTACTTCATCGACCGCCTGCGTGAAGTGATGCTCAAACGGATGGAAGAAGATGACGAGAAACATTACCATAGAAAGTAATCCGATTTCCGGAACGAACGGAATCCCCTGCAAGCCATAGCCGCTTACAGGGGATTTTTTCCGTTCGGCACATCGTCATTTGTTCAGTTCCAGAAAGTGCTTGAGGGCGGGATCGCTGGCGATGCGTTCCAGCTCATCGGTCACGATCCGTTTGACATCCTCCTTAATCCGGTTGTAGTTTTCCTGTACCATTTCCTTCATGTGATCCACTCCGTCATCGTCCACGAAGCCGGTGATAACGGGTATCTTCTGATATGCCTTCTCTTCTTCGGCTATTTTCCCGGCATCGACGACAATCTCGCAGTGGAAGATTTTCTGCTCAATCCTCTCCCCGAAATTGTCGGCTACGGAGCCGACGAACATCCCCTGTGTCAGCCCGCTGATCTTGCTGGGTGGAATGAGGCTGTCCATTTGGGTGGATATGGAGGTGGAAACATCCTGCCGGTTGATGGAGATGGAGTGGCGTTTCTGAAGTATCTTGCCGAACCTCTCGCTGAGAGTCTTGGCCGTTTCTCCCACGACCTGCCCCGAAAAGATGTTGCCAACCGTGTTGATAATCACCTTCGCCTCCTTGTCGGTATAGTCACGGATAAGCTGGCTGAAATCCTGAAAACCGAGCAGCACGGCGACCTTGTTGCTGCGTGCGGTGGCTATCAGGTTATCCAGCCCCTTGATGAAAATGGTGGGCAACTCATCAATGATGATGGAGCTTTTCAGCCTGCCCTTCTTATTGACAATCTTTACAATACGGCTGTTGTACAGGCCGAGCGCAGCACCATAGATCGCCTGCCGGTCGGGATTGTTGCCTATGCAGAGGATTTTCGGCTCGTCGGGATTGTTGATGTCCAAAGAGAACTCGTCGGCAGACATCACCCAATAGAGTGCCGGCGAAATCATACGGGACAGGGGAATCTTCGCACTGGCGATCTGTCCCATGAGCTGGTCGGCGGCTCCCGCCAGCCACGCATCGAGGAAAGGACTGAGGTAGTTCTCCAGTTCGGGATAGGAGGACATGATGGGAAAGATCTGCTCGTAAGGCTTGTTGAGGAACTCGACGGCATGGGGGAAGGTGCAATACCTGCCGTCCTTGTACACCCGCAGAAACCAGATGATGGCGGCAAAGAGAATGGTGGGCGACTCAACGAAGAAATCGCCCTGCTTCGCCGCCCACGACCGGTTGAGATTGAGCATGATGCTGTACGAACTCTCGTAAGCATCGGAGATGTCGGTCATGAACTTCGGGTTGAGGGGATTGCAGCGGTGGCTGCGTGAGGGATCGTCGAAGTTGATGACATAGAACTTCGGCGGCACTTTGTACCCCTCCAAATGGTTGAGCAGGTGATTGTAAGCAATGGTGGAGAGGTCGGGAAACTTGAAATCGTAGATATAGGCGGCATAGCCTTTCTCTATCTGCTGTTTGATATAGGAATTTACCACTGCAAAAGACTTTCCCGAACCGGGCGTTCCCAGTACGATGGAGGCACGGAAAGGATTCACGACATTGATCCAGCCGTTGTTCCACTTCTTGCCATAATAGAACCGTGTCGGCAGATTTACAGAATATTCGTTTTCGATAAGCCTTGTTTCCTGCATGAAACTTTCGTTCTCGTTGTTGAACACATCGTCCATAAGGTCCTGTTTGAGAAGGCGGGAGATCCATACACCTGCGGCAAGCAGGCAGAGATAGCCGACGGCAAGAGTGAGTATATAAAAGGCGGTGCGTGCCATTAACGGTACGGGCAGGCTGAGCAGCCACCAGTTGAAAAAGAAGAGGACAACACCTGCGGAAAGGGCTGTCCAGATATGCGCCCATTTGATTTTTTCCTCCTTTACACCCTTCGTGCCCAGACACGACAGGGCAAGGAAGGTAACGGAGAAAAGCTTTGTCCAAAGGATGGAGCCGAACAACCCGGTCGTGCGCTGGAAGTTCAGCAGAATCCTGTCCACCACTCCGATACTGACATTCCACTCCCGGATGGCCGGATAGCAGAACCAATAGATATTAACAACTACGAACAACACGCTGAGGGCACGCATAAAGTCCATGACTTTTGCCAGTCCCCTGAGATCATCTTCTTGTGACATAATACTGAGTTTTAAAAAGTTATCGTCTTGATAATTATGTAATACGGGTTCAGTCCTGACGGCCGTAACGCCGACGGCGTTTCTTCTTGTCGGGCTTCAGTAGCCTGGGATGCCGGGGGACATAGTTCAGCTCCGGCTCCATGCCGGAAAGTAGCCCTCCCAGAATTTTCTCCCCGTTTCCGGAAACCACAGCGGACGGAACGGACGGCAGAAGTGGCGGCAGGAGATCTTGCGGCCGCTCCTGAAAGCATCTGTCCAGCGTGTTCGCCGAAAACTCCTTGCCCAGACGTGAGCCGTTGAGCACGGTGCGGCTGCGGTGGTCTATAAAGGTAACGCCATAAATCCTGCCGGTTCCGTTGCGGCGGAGAACCAAGTCTATCTGTTCTTTCGCCAGCCGGCTACGGAAATCCCGTTCGTCCACGGACCGGCGCAAAGCTTCGGCCACTAACGGCCGAAGCCGTTCACGGCACGGGGCGGACTTGATTCTTGCGGCGGATTCCCGCATCTTCCTATCCAACTGCTGTGCACCGGCCGTTCTTCCCAGCCGGGAGGACTTTATGGGAGTGGCCGCCGTTTCGCCGTTGCCGTCCAAAGCGGTATAGAGTATGCCGTGATAGGTGCGTCCGCCAATTTCCCCCTTCACTTCTTCCACTCCTATATTATACAGGGAAAGCAGGGCACGGAGTTCGCCCATTGTGCGGAAGCTGTAAAGCTCGAGCAGGGGTTTGAGGGTACAGGCGATCTGCCGTTTGATGTCCCCTTTTGCAACATCTACCGGCTTCAGCTGCCACTCTTCGCCTTTCTTCCGGCCTTCCGCCGGATGCAGGCCGTATTTCTGCTCCAGAAGTTCGGTAATCTCCTTGCTGCGACGGTATTCGAACTTGTCGGATACTTTCCTTCCCTCACTATCGACACGCAGGGAAACGATGTGGATATGATGCCGGCCGATGTCCTCGTGCTTAAAGACAAGATAGGGCTGGTTGCCGTAACCGAGCCGCTGCATGTATTCCCTGCCGATTTCCGCCAGCTGCCCGTCGGTCAGCACATCGTCGGGATGCGGGTTGAGGGAGATGTGTATGACCGGCTTCTCGGTGCGGTAATGGTTCGGCATCCATTCGAGAAACTGCCTCACGGATTCATCCGGACGGAAACGCCCGTCTTCGGGATAACGGAGGAGATGTGCCGAAAGGACTTTCGCACCGCCTTCATCGACCTTGTTCTAGTTGTAGGCCAATGCACCGTACAAGTTCTTACCCACGCTGATCCTGGCTACCATGTGAGGCGAGTTTTTGGGAAAGTTCGACAATCCGGCGGTTCAGCTCCACGAGTTCAAGGGTGAGCTTTTCAAGTCTGTAAAGCAGTGCCAACGCTTTCTTTTCGGTGAAATGGATGTGCAACTCCTTGACTGCCTGATTGTAATTCACTCCTATAGCACGGAACTGCCGGAACAGTTCCGTGAGCTTGGCCACATACTCCATTGTGGCACGGTCTGTCCGGATCACCCTGAACTCCTCGTTAAAGATCCGTGCGGCGATGAACTTGGATTTGGACAACAGGCCGGACTGCTCAAACATGGTGAGAAACCGTGCATGGCCGGCTTCGTCCAGATTGACGGTTTCACGGCGGACGGCCGGGTTCGACTTGGGCAATCTGCCCCCTTTTCCCCGTGTGCGGGGACGCTTTTTCTCGTTGTTCATATATACGTTTTTTATGTGGTACAACTCCACCGGGTGGCATTGCCGCCGTCTGTTTCTCCCCCACAATTTGCGACTTCGGAGCAAATTGCAGCCCCCTGCAAGGGCAAGCGTTTTTTGCTGCAAAACGGAGTGGTGCTGCAAAAAACACAGCTTGCTATGTTCGGGCGAACATAAATCTTTCCTCTCCGAAGAGGAAAGAGCGCTTTCGGGGGAAAGCGGGGATTGACGACCGACGGAAGGCAAACTGCCCACTTCCGGTTGGATGCCGCAAAGTTAGGAAGTGATATAATCAGTTGTATATCACCAATATTAGCCACATTATGCCAAATAGAAGCCACTTGTACACACAGGTGGAACAGGAGGAAAAACGGGCGGCCGATGATGGCTGAACCAACGGCTGAGAATGTGCCTGAATGGGATGCGTAATGGCGGACTGAATGCCCAACCGGTCAGATAACCAATCAGACGGTCAGCCGTTGCAACGTTGGTGCGGTCGTCCGGCTGACCAGCCAACCAAGCGGATAACCTTTTGTTCGGGCAACCTGTTCATCGGTCGGTTGTTTCCTTGGCTGATTATCCGACAGGCAATACAATCCAATAATATCATGTATGGTCGGACAAGTATCCTATTGGCCAATCAGACGGACAATACTTCGGTCGGTCGGCTGTTCAGTCAGCCATTCCACGTCAGGAGCCGGCCACTCGAACCCCTCCGTTCCCAAACCATGAATTCCCCTTCTTTTTCCTTCTTTATTTGCGGCGTTGATTCAAAAGTATCATTTGTAAACAAACTGCATCATGGAAAAAGAAACACTCTTTATCGCCTTTTCCACGCAAAAAGGCGGAGCGGGAAAAACAACGCTGACCGTGCTGGTGGCAAGTTACCTGCACTATGTGAAAGGGATGAATGTAGCGGTGGTGGATTGCGACTACCCGCAACACAGCATTGCCGAGATGAGAAAACGTGACCTGAAAACGGTCATGGAGGACGAGCATTACAAACTGATGGCGTACAGGCAACTGCAACGGATAAGGAAGAAAGCCTATCCGATAGCGGAGAGTACGGCTGAGGATGCTGTCGCAAAGGCGGACGAACTGCTGGAAAAGATGCCGGAAACGGACATCGTGTTCTTCGACCTGCCGGGCACGGTAAACAGTACGGGCGTGTTGAACACGCTGGCGAACATGGACTATGTCTTTTCCCCCATTGCCGCCGACAGGGTGGTAATGGAAAGCACACTCCGCTTTGCGAGCCGGCTGAATGACACGCTGATCGCTACGGGCAAGACGAATATCAAAGGTCTGTACCTTCTGTGGAACATGGTGGACGGCCGGGAGAAATCGGAACTGTACAAGGTGTACGAACAGGTGATCGGCGAGCTGGGACTGAAAGTGCTGAATACCTTCCTGCCGGACAGCAAACGGTTCCGCCGTGAGCTGACGGGGGAACATAGGGCATTGTTCCGTTCCACGCTGTTCCCTGCGGACGGTACGCTGGTCAAAGGCAGCAACCTGAAAGAGATTACGGAAGAACTGTTGTCCATTATCAAAAAGTAGGCTATGGGAAACGAACGGAAAAAAATAAACCTGACGGACATTGACGAGGACTCCATAGTCGCCTCGTTCAAGGAAGGCCGACAGACGGACGGGCAGGCGCAAGCAGCCGGAAATAATGGACAGTCCGGTGAAGAGAACGGATATGTCCGTCTGTTCATCCACGAGTCACCGGTCTGCGCACGGCTTGGCAAGACAATCTACCTTCGTAAGGAGTTCCATGAACGGATTCAGAAGATTGTCCAGACAATCGGGAACAACGAGATGTCCATTTTCAGCTATGTGGACAATGTGCTGGAACAGCACTTTTCCACCTATCAGGACGAGATTACGAAGGAATACAGAAAACGAAGTACCGAACTGTTTTAAACCCCGGAAATCATGTCAGCAATCTTATTCTTACTTACCGGCGGCTATCTGCTGTGGATAGCCGCCTACCTCTTCCACGAGCGGAACAGCCGGAGGAAGAAAGCGGAAAAAGCCGGGCAGATCCTTACCCGGATGGCGGTGGACGTGAGCGAGATTTTAGGCAAAAGCACATTTTCCCTTAGCCACTCCACGCCACAAACACCCGAAAAAATTGAAAACGAAAAATCTGTAAGTGAAGCAGATACTTTTGCACCGGAGAAAGAAAAGTACCCGAAAACAGTTTCCGCCGAGGAACTGGACAAGCTGTTTGCAGAAGGGAGTCCGCTGCCGGAAGAACTGGAACTGATGGAAGATATGGATGTTCCGCTGGAGTTCCGGAAAGAACCGGCGGATGACAATCCTCCGATAGATGATGACGAGCAGGACAGACGCCTGCCGGGATGCACGCCGCAAGCCACGGGCATCCGCTTCGAGGACATGGGACTGGCGGTGCGTGTGGCGGTCAGCGGTGAAGCAGCCAGTGAGGAGGAAAGGATTCAGGCCGGAAAGACGCTGGCGGAACTTCGCAACACCCCGATGTTCGAACAGCTGACCTCCGGCGATGCGAAACGTGAGGAACGGATCGGCTCGCTGATAGAACTGCACCTTGCGGCATACCGCAAGCGTAAACAGCCGGACAGCGAACCGGCGGCAGAAACCATACCGGACACTTTCTCCATAAGCGATATTGTCTAACGAATAAAGTAAAACGTACATGAAAAAAAGAGATTACGGATAGCTGACGGTTCATTCTTACCAGTAGAAATCCAGACAAATTTAATTAACAACCGGATACGGCGGACTCTTCCCTCCGTCGTGTCCCTCATTCAAATCCATTTATTTTATGAACACGAAACAACTTGTATTAGTGGCGGTCATGTTAATCGCCACAGGCTCGCTCCATGCGCAGGGAAACGGCTCGGCCGGTATCGCAGAGGCGACGAAAATGGTAACAAGCTACTTTGATCCGGGAACGAAGCTGTGCTACGCAATCGGAGCCGTGATCGGCTTGGTCGGCGGGATTAAAGTGTACAATAAGTTCAGTTCCGGCGATCCGGACGTAAGCAAGGTGGCATCCTCCTGGTTCGGTGCGTGCATCTTTCTGATTGTCGCCGCCACTATCCTGCGTTCGTTCTTCCTCTAAAGGACAGATTCGCCTATATAATAATGTATATGGACTATGAACTGAACAAGGGGATCGGCGAGAGTGCGGAGTTCAAGGGACTCAAGGCGCAATACCTTTTTATTTTCGCCGGCGGGCTGCTGGCTCTGTTCGTGCTGTTTGTCATTCTCTATATGGCCGGTGTCGGCCAATGGCTCTGCATCGCTTTCGGTGTAACCTCCGCATCCGCACTGGTCTGGCTGACATTCCACCTGAACGGCAAGTTCGGAGAACACGGACTGATGAAGCTGCTGGCCAGAAAACAGCACCCCCGCTACCTGATCAACCGGATCAGTCCCCGAAAATTATTCACGATTAAAAAGAAGAATGTATGCGGAACACACTAAAGGCCGCCACATTGGAAAGCAAGTTCCCGCTTCTCGCCGTCGAAGCGGACTGTATCATCTCCAAAGATGCGGACATCACCGCCGTCTTTGAGGTGGAGCTGCCCGAACTCTTCACGGTAACGGCAGCTGAATACGAGGCTATCCATGCGGCATGGGCAAAGGCAATCAAGGTATTGCCCAATTATACGGTGGTACATAAACAGGACTGGTTTATCCGGGAGGATTACCGCAGCCAGACGGACAAGGAAAATCTAAGTTTCCTTTCCCGGAGCTACGAGATGCACTTCAACGAACGTCCTTTCCTGAACCACAAATGCTATCTGTACCTGACCAAGACGACGAAAGAACGCATGAGGATGCAGAGCAGCTTCTCTTCGCTGTGCAGGGGATTCATCATCCCCAAGGAGGTGGACAAGGATACCACCGCCCATTTTCTGGATACGGTAGGACAATTCGCCCGTATCGTGAACGATACAGGGCTGGTACACCTAAGACGGCTCGTCGGTGATGAGATTACGGGCACGGAGGATAAGGCCGGACTGGTGGAGAAATATTTCTGTCTGTCAATGGAAAATACCACTGCGCTGGAAGACATCGAACTCGGAGATGACGGCCTGCGTGTCGGCGACAAGCACGTTTCGGTACATACGCTATCGGAACTGGATGCGTTGCCCAACAAGGTGGGTACGGACTGCCGGTATGAAAGGCTGTCAACGGACAAAAGCGACTGCAAGCTGTCATTCGCCAGTCCGGTAGGCCTGCTGCTCTCGTGCAACCACCTGTACAACCAGTATATCTTTCTGGATGACAGCGGCGAGAACCTGCAACGTTTTGAAAAGAGCGCACGCAACATGCAGTCGCTCTCGAAGTACTCACGGAGCAACCAGATCAACAAGGAGTGGATTGACCTGTACCTGAATGACGCACACTCTTTCGGGCTTACCTCGGTACGTGCCCACTGCAACGTCATCGCATGGACGGACAACCCAATGGAGGTGAAGAACATGCGCAATGACGTGGGCAGTCAGATCGCCATGATGGAGTGCAAGCCACGCCATAATACGGTGGACGCCGCCACGCTGTACTGGGCAGCAATGCCGGGAAACGGCGCTGACTTCCCGGCTGAGGAGAGCTTCTATACGTTCATCGAACAGGCCCTCTGCTTCTGGGTGGAAGAAACGAACTACCGCAGCTCCGTTTCACCTTTCGGACTGAAGATGTCAGACCGTATCAGCGGAAAACCGCTGCACGTGGACATCTCCGACCTGCCGATGAAACGTGGCGTAACCACCAACCGAAATAAATTCGTATTGGGCGGCTCCGGTAGCGGCAAGTCATTCTTCATGAATCATTTGGCGAGGCAGTATTATGAACAGGGC
>OAWS01001598.1_pt1 | contig 10470 bp, 8 predicted proteins | sample 1517141 | NCBI WGS metagenome assembly OAWS01 (sample SAMEA2580173, study PRJEB22360) | human gut metagenome | biome: human gut; feature: human-associated habitat; material: faeces | place: Denmark | collected 2008/2010
AAAAACTCTTGGCCTCTTTGTGGGCGTCCCGCCATGAATCCTGGACACAGCCGGAATGCATGACGAGTGGCACTCGGTCGTAATATAATCCTGAGGCTGTCGCGGCGGAACGCCGCATCTGAGTCCGAAAAGGGACTGTGCATGATAAGCCTATGCTTTCACGCAACAGTCCCTTTCCTATCGGCTAAATGCCGTATTCCTTAAAAAGTCTTTCACGAAAACCAGCATCAGCAGCCGCTTTGTTCGCATCGTCGTAACGCTGTTCTCCCAACAGTCGTTGCCTTAAGGTACCCCAGCGTTCATCAGCGATGGCTTGACCTTCTTCGCGTCCCTTAGCCTCTCCTTCTCTGTGTCCCTCAGCACGTCCCTTGGCTTCTCCTTCTTCAAAGGCATCGCGATGGTCTGAGTTATAGTCGAGGATGGCGAGTTCGCGGTTGATGTAGGCCAGGCGTTCGGCATCGTTTTGCAGGAAGGTCCGGGCGGCATCTATGGCTTTATGGATAGCTTCATCGCTCATGATCAGTTCCCCCTTTTCGTCATAACTGAGTTGGTTAGCGAAATAGGCTAACCAGCGTTCCATTTTTGTCATGTCACTGATTCGCTTCTTCGGCGATTTGGTATATTTCGGAATTTCCAGGAAATGGAATACCAAATCCTTATTGAGACGGTCACCCGTTTCGGCGTTATAAATGCTCCACATGGAATGGGCTTCTTCTTGCGGCAGCAGGTTGAACCGCAACAGATTAATCGTAGTGCAGGGCTTTAAGTCCTGATAGGCGCCACCTGGCGGCAAGGATAGCAGATACAGGCGCGCCCAGTAGCACATGGTCCGGCGCTGCATGTTTTTCTGATTCACAATCTGGACTTCGATATCGACTTGTTCACCTGTATCTAAGGTACAGGCCACGTCGAGGCGGGTCAGCTTTTCATCGTAATTGTCCGGGACGTTTTCCGTCGGCGTGAAGACGATGTCCGTAATCGGATGGCCCAGGTCTTCGGCAGCGATGGCATTGAGGAAATCAATGGTAATGAGTTTTCGTTCCGGCCGTCCGAAGATGAACTTGAACAAGACATCATTCATGGGATTGAAATTCTTTTCCGTCAGCTCGGGAAATAAGTACGATAGCAGATTTCATTGGCAGTCAGTTGTTCTTTCAACAGATTCACCATTCCTTTCTTTATTATATCATGAAGAACCACGAAAAGGATATATCCTTGATAGTTCCATGATACAACAGAAAAGGAACGGTTCTGAAAAGCTTAATCGTTTCTTAATCGAATTTCCGAATATTTAAGGAACCGTTAATGTAGATTGGGGCCGACCTGTCCAAGGCGGCCCGCCATCTGCGGCCTGCGTTCACTGGTTCTCGTGTCTCCGTTTGATGCGGTAGACAGTGGATCGGCTACCGAGTGCTTTGGCGATTTGGGCACCGCTTTTGCCTTCACGGCTCATTTTTTCAATCATTTCATAGGTGCGCCCCCTGAGATGGCCTTCTTCGTCAAGTTTTCCCCGTTCCTCAGCAACAACATCCCGAGGCATGACACGCAAGACGTCTTTTACCTGAATCGTCTGATTCTTGACGACCAGCACCAGTCGTTCGATGATATGGGCCAACTGCCGTACATTACCGGGCCAGGGCTGATTCTTCAAAAGCTCCCAGACATTGGCATCAAAAGTGTGGGATTTATGGTAGCAGATGTCCAGCATCCGTAAAAGGGCCTGGGAAATCTCCTGGATGTCCCCTTTGCGCTTGCGCAGGGGCGGGATTTCAATCGTCGAGTCGGTGGCACCATAGACTTTTGCCAGTTCCTTGACCTCCGTAATAGCCTGAGAAGAGCCGATGATATCTTGCAGATGGTAATGGGCCAGCATCCCGTTCTGCGGGAAGGCAGCGCGAATATTTCCCTGATAACGGTGGTGGATATTCCACAACGCCTTGAAAAAGGCACGGGTAATCCCTCCCCGTCCCGGCCGCAGGGGAATCCAATTCATATGCCGGGCGACAGTCATGGCAGAAATAGCATCGGTCCCGATAAGATCCGTAACCCCTTGGGACGCGGCCCGCCGGATAAGGTCCCGCAATTCCCGTTTATCATATGCCGGCGCCAAGCGATAAAAAGAGACATCCATGACCTGCAACGCATCTTCCAAGTCATCATAGTAATCGCGGAGGGCAAAGGGGAGGATAGCCCCTAGTTTCCCGCCTTTAGGGGCAAAATAAATACACCTCAACAGATCCAGGACACTAGGCTGAATCACATAGACCTGTACCTGAGGATAGGAAGCCGCCAGCTTCGTCGCCATCGGTTCCCAGGCAAAAAAAGCGACCACTTCCGAACGGACGGCTTCTGCAATCTGAAGCTTGGCCCCTTTACGCGCCCCGTTAATGAGGATAACCTGTGAGGGTTCAATCCGTCGGGATACCCGTGTCATCTGCTGGACCATGTCATAGACAGCCCCATCCGGCGTGATAACAGAAACTTTTAAGTTTCTGTCCCCCATCCACGTAAAATCTATCGTCATTCATACCTGCTCATTTATATTTTTAAAAACGGTCTCCAGCAATATTGAACGTAGTATTAATTCAATATTTGATTTATATTTTGTATTGAATACGTACATTATACAATAACTGAGAAGAAAACACAAAAAAAGCCAGTACCGGATGATTTGACTCATCGAGTGCTAGCTTTTTCATGATTTAATGTCTCATATCATTCTGACCTGGAGCCTTTACTTCAAAGGGAATCCGTTGTTCCCGGACAGCGGTCTTGATGAACAAGATGATCGCTGTAGACATGCTCAGTCCAACGGAATCACAGAAGGCTTCAAAGTCTTCTTTCAACTCCTTATTGATACGAAAAGATACTCCAATTTGTGAAGCCATAATAGTCCCCCTTTTTATTTAGCATCGGAAATGACGCGGACCCGTTCGATGGTCGGTTTGCCATCGCGGTCTTTCTGAATCGTGTCGATGCGGATGTACTGGAGTTCTGGCGAAAATTCTTTGACCAGCTTGCTCAGTTCCGGATCCGTGCTGCCGACACCGCTTTCGACGATGCGGTAGACGATGGCAGCAAATTCATAACGCGTCATCATGCGGTCGCCTTTAAATTCGCCATCCGGGTAGCCTTCAAGGATACCTTTCTTGGCCAGCGTCGTGACGTACTGGTAAGCCCAATGGTTTTCAGCCACATCCGGGAAGAGCGCGCTCTTGGCCGGGTCGACAGCCATGCCATGCATACTTTGCAGTTTGGCAATGAGGGCGTCCTGTTCGGCCATATGCTGGCGCATGGCTTTCATTTCCTTAGCCATGGCCACGCGGGACGTGGAAACATGGTTGCCCTGGCCGAGCTTAATGCTGACACCGGCATTGACCATGTTTTCCCCGCCGCCGAAGGAACCGCCGACACTGAACATGGTATCTTCATTGGGACGGTAGTAAGCACCGACAGCGGCCGCATTGGCGCCACGGTAATTGCCGTAGCCAGCGGCGAAGTCCCACTTATCATCCGGGTCGAAGTCCAGCGGATGGAGAGCTGCCAGTGCAGCGGCACCGGCGCCGACACGATTGATGCGGTTGCCCAGTTTATTGACCGAACCGCTGAGGCCATTGATAGCCTGGTCACGCTGCCAGAGCTGGCTGCCGTTGACGGCATCGGTCGAATCCTTGCTGACCTTGCCGTCGGCGACACCGCTAACCTTGTTGCCGCCCATATTGACATTGCCCTGATGGATGGTGATGTCCTTGTGATTGTCATCACCCTTGACCGTCAGGCCGCTGTTATCCATGGTCGTGTCGCCTGTCGTAATGGTTTTAGCTTCGATACTGTTGATTCCTTTGAGGTCCTTGGCCAATTTGACTTTCAGTTTGGTATTATCACCATCTTGCGAAGCAACGACACCGATATTATTGCCATCGGCATATTCCGTAGCACCACCGTAAATCTGGACATTCTTGTTCAGTTTCACCGCAGCATTGCCGGAATCGCCGCTGTACTTCATGCCATCGTCCATGGTAGCCACTTCATGAGTTACATGGTTGTGGTCTTCGTATACGACGCGGTCCATGCAGTCTTTGCCATCATGGCCGTCAGTACCATCGACACCGACCTGGCCATTCTTGACATGGATATCAGCCGATGCGTTCTGACCATCTCGACGGCTGAATCGTGACACCATCATTGTTGATAGTCGTATTGCCCATCTTGACAGAGCCATTATTGCCCAGGTTTAGGTCCTTGTTCAGTTTGACCAACAGCTGTCCGTTATCTCCGTCCTGGCTCGATACGACACCGATGTTGCCGTCTGTAAGGTCGATTTCATTCTTGGCATTGCCTTTGACATTGACCTGTTTGTCCAGTTTGACTGCCGAGGTGGTGCCAAAGTCACCACCGAATTTCAGGCCATCATCGAGGGTAGCCACTTCATGCGTGATCTTGTTATTGTCTTCGTAGACGATGCGCGTCATGCCATCTGTCCCGTCGACACCAGATTTACCTTTGTCTCCCCTGATGGTGAGGCCGTTGGCCCCATCCTTGCCCTTCAGGCCGATGCTGCCATCCTTGCCCGGCGTACCCGGTTCTCCTTTTTCGCCAACGGTGACACTGTTGCCCTTGATGTCCTTGTCCATCTTGATGGTCAGGCTGCCATCGGTATTCCCGATGACCTTGAGGTTTTCTCCGGAATAATTCGTATCCGCTTTCGTGCCTTCCCCTTGGATGGTCAGTTTCTGGCCCAGGTCACGGTGAACGGTGACATCATTGTTGCCCTGGAAATCCAGGCCCTCTGCTGCCATTTTCTTCAGCTGAGCCACGTTGACAGCGTCGGTATCGAGAGAACCTGCAGCCACACCGGTAATCTGGCGAGTGATCTCGCTATCGTTGCCTACGGCAATGGCATTATCCGTGGCTTCCCAGGCAGAACCAGTAGAATCCCCCTTAATATAGACCGCCTTTTTTTCCTCATCAGTTAAGTCACTGTATTTAGCCCGGGTGGTTACAGAATTACTGCCTAGCGCTACACTGTCTGCCAAAATTGCCTGAGCGTTTTTACCGATAGCGGCAGCATTAGTAGCAGATGTAGTAACTTGACCGCCCAGTGCTGCCAAAGAATTGTCTCCTGCAGCAGTGGATTTTTCTCCGAAAGCCAGGGAATTTTTCCCGCTGGCGGTGGAATCGCTGCCGAAAGCCGTGGCACTTTCCCCACTGGCCACTGTTCGTTCTCCAAAGGCCGTGGCATAGGTACCGCTGGCTACGGTGCCGATTTTCGTGCCGTCCACCATTTTGTCTCCGCCACCCCAAGCCGTGGCGTACTGACCGGTAGCCTGGTTCCTGTTGCCAAAGGCTGTGGCATCGTTGGCACTGGCAACGGTCCGTTCTCCAAAAGCCAGGGAACGGCCGCCGGTGGCCTTCGTCCCATTGCCGAAAGCTACGGCATTCTGCCCAAAAAGATTACCTTGGTTATCTTTCTCAGTAGAACCGGCCTGGGTATTTTCCCCAAAGGCCAGGGTACCTTCGGCAATAGCCTGGGTTCCTTCCCCAAAAGCCACCGAAGCGACGCCGCTGGCAGTATTCCCTTTTTGGTCTTTATTATATCCGCCGCCAAAGGCCAGTGAATTTTGGCCCGACGCCGTATTGTACTGCCCAATAGCGGTAGCCCCAATTCCATCGGCCTTGGCATTGGTACCGAGAGCAATGGAGTCCTGTCCGACTGCTTGGGCCCCGTTACCAACAGCTACCGAATGGGCACCAGTGGCCGAGGCGCTGACGCCCGCAGCCAGGGCATTATCGCCGGTAGCACCCTTATTATTGTAGTTGGTATCCGTATCTGGTTTGACCGATTTCACGCTGTAATCGTGGACGCCACTGCCGCCGGTTCCGCTTCCGCCACCACTAAATTGGGCTACAGCCGCTTTTAGCTGAGCCACATTAACAGCATCGGTCAAATCGGTACCCGCTGCTACGCCTGTAATTTGCCGAGTTAAGACACCATGCCCATTCTGTCCTTGTCCTTTACCACTCGCATCGGTATCTGCATTGCCAATAGCCATTGGATTGGCCGTAGCTTTCCATACTGCATTCCAGTAGTCATCAGTAAATGCCGTCGAAGGTTTGTCACCTTTCCTATCACTCAAAAAGCCCTCTTTTCCAGCTCGCGTATTGCTATAAGAATATTCACCTAAAACGATTCCTGCTGGAATGTATGTCCCATTGTCAGTATACCCTGCAGCATTACTATCTGCCGTAGCACCATTACCAATGACAATAATCCCTTGTCCAGAACCATTAGCTTTTGCATAATTACCTATAATTACAGATTGCGAGGTATCGGCTATGGCTTCACTATTTCCGATAACAATGCTACCAGCGGCATTGGCCTTGCCTCCACCAATAACAATATTTCCATTACTATCAGCTGCCCAAACCCCATTACCATCAGCTGCCCAAACCGGCACTGCCGACAGCGATGTCGTCAGGACAAAAGCTGCCAGGACGGCGGCTTTACGACAACATCCACTGCGTCTGCGGCGTACATGGCCGTCGTCATGGCTCTTGGCCAATTCTGAGACGACGACATAACAATTTCTTGCTTTACTCCAAATAACTTTAAAGATTTTATTCATAGGATATCCCCTCTCTTTGAATATATTTCATAATAAGATATACGAAATATTCGTGCCAAATAGAGGAAATTACAAATAGATAGGTCTATTATGCCATTATAGCCTCGTTTTGCAACGCGTATAAAAGTGTTATATTGTTGCTAAATGCAACAGTTTTATGGCAAAAAATATTATATTGAGACAGGGCATAGTAAAAAAGCTTGCCACATGTGCGACAAGCTTTTTAAGTGATTAGTGGCTAGTGGTTAGCAGATGGCTTTAAATATAAAAACCATTACCTCAAACATAGGAGAACGGGACCTTGCATGATGTTCGCTACTTTCGCGCTACATATCCTTTTTATTTTGATATTTTTGCCGCATCCGGTAAATCGTCGAGCGGCTGATGCCGAGTTCTTTGGCGATATCCGATACGCTTTTACCGTCTTGGTACAGTTTTTCAATGTAATCATACGTCATGGCCTTGAGATTCCGGTCACGGACATTCTTGTCCGGCATGACGGGCGGATTGGGCAGGACCCAGGCTAAGTCGGGCAAGGTAATCTTTTCCTCACGGACGACCAGGGACAGGCGTTCGATAGTATTGGCCAGCTGACGGACATTTCCCGGCCAGGGAAGGGTCTGGAAATAATCGATGACGTCTTGGCCCAGCTCATGGTGCCGTCCATACTGGGCATTGAACCGCTGGAGCAGCGCTTGGGCTACGACGGGAATATCCGCACTGCGCTGGCGCAAGGGCGGCACGTGGATGAGCAGGACAGCTAGCCGATAATAGAGGTCCAGCCGGAAGCGATGTTCCTGGACGGCTTGTTCTGAATTCTTATTGGTTGCGGCGATAATGCGGACGTCGACGGGAATGGCCTGATGAGAGCCAAGGCGGCGGATGCAACGTTCCTGCAGGACCCGCAGCAAATAATTCTGCAACTGATACGGCATATCCCCGATTTCATCGAGGAATAGCGTTCCCCCATTGGCCGCTTCAAAAAGGCCTTCACGGCCTTCGCGGCGAGCTCCTGTAAAGGATCCGCCAGTATAGCCAAAAAGTTCACTTTCCAAGAGGCTTTCTGAAACAGCACTGCAGTTGATGGCAAGGAACGGTCCCTGATGCCGGCTGCTCATATTATGGATAGCCTGAGCCAGCATTTCTTTTCCTGTGCCCGATTCCCCGGTAATGAGGATGGTCGATTCACTGGCCGCGTAAATCCGGGACAAGCATTTGACCTGTTTCATCATCTGTGAATGGCCGATGATGTCATCTAAATGGTAATAAGCCGTCATCCCCCGCGGGGAAGAAGGCGTCTTCTTTTGCGACAATCTAGACTGGCGCAAGCTCCACAGTATTTTGAAAAAAGCCCGTACCAGGCCGCCCCACTCGGGTTGCAAGGTGATATATTCCATGCCTTCGGCGCGAACGTAGTCTTCAACGCCTGCACTGACAACCAGCCATTGGATACCGGAAAGGGCTGCCTGATGAATAGAAGCCCGCAGAGCCCGTTCATCCGTATCGGAGGCCAAACAATAAAAAGTGACTCCCATCGCCTTGAACTGCACTTCTAAATCATCATAATAGGCGCGCAGCGAAAGGGGAATGATGACGCCGCAGGATTTCCCCTCGGGAACCTGACGGACACAATTCAACAAATCGAGGACGCTGGGCTGGACGACAAAAACTCGTTGCTGCGGATACGTGGCGGCGACAGCCGAAGCCATCGGGTCCCACAAAATGACGGCATCCCGGCCGGCCTGGATACTTTTCCGGATCCGATACGCCGCATCAGCCGCACTGCCATCGATCAAATCAAGATGGGCCAGCTTCCGCTTCTGTGTCGCAGGCAGAAATTGTTCAATTTATATATATAACTGGGATGATGGAGTAATGATAGAAATCTTAAAAATTTCTTGTATCTACCCCGTATTTTTTCTGTTTTCATGGCTTATTTTTAAAAATTTAAATCATGTTCTACTGTTCTATGATTACATTTCATATTGCAAACGGAGATAGCCATATTATATCATGTATTTATAAAATTTATATAACATCATAAAACTAATTGTTATTAACTGATTTGTGGATTTTATATTTGACTAATGTTTTTATATAATAAGATAATATAGATATCATATAAAGTATTATTTTATTCATACATTATCATACGAAAATTTTATAATTCAGCTTTGAAAAAAGACCTCGCATGGACATAGTCATTATCATGCGAGGTCTTTTTTAAAGCATATGTATAGCGTTACAAAGCCAATATATCAGCGGACACGGACGAGTTCGTATTCCCGTGTGCCTAAGCCGATTTTTTCAGCGTGTTCCAAGGTCGTCTTCCAATCGACGTTGGGGTTGCTGTCGAGGAAGTGGTCATGATGATGGTGCCAATCAGGTTTGGCCAGGTTATCCGACAGCTGGCTGTTGGGCATGGGAGCGGCTTTCATGCAGGCATCGGCGCAGGCCTGGTCGAGTGCGACCGGGTTGAAGGAAGCGAACATGCCGATGTCCGGCAGGATGGGCGCATCGTTTTCAGCATGGCAGTCGCAGTTCGGCGAAACGTCCATGACCAGGTTGATGTGGAAGCACGGGCGGTCCTGGCAGACGGCCTGGGCGTATTCCGCCATCTTGCGGTCCAGTTTTTCATTGGCATCCCATTCGACGGTTTCGATGGCATCGAAGGCACAGGCGCCGATGCAGCGGCCGCAGCCTTTGCACAGGTCTTCGTGGATGTGGGCGACGTTATTTTCATAGGTGATGGCGTCAGAACCACATTCCTGAGCGCAGCGACGGCAGTTCTTGCACTTGCTTTCGTCGACTTTCGGTTTGCCCGACGAATGTTGTTCCATCTTGCCGGCACGGCTGCCGCAGCCCATGCCGATATTCTTGATGGCACCGCCGAAGCCCGTCATTTCGTGGCCTTTAAAGTGAGCCAGGCTGATGAAGACGTCAGCATCCATAATGGCCCGGCCGATTTTAGCTTTTTCAACGTATTCACCATTCTTGACGGGCACTTCGACTTCATCCGTACCGCGCAGGCCGTCGCCGATGATGATCTGACAGCCCGTCGTGACCGTATTATAGCCGTTGAGGTTGGCACAGTCCAAGTGTTCCAGGGCATGCTTACGGCTGCCCGGATAAAGCGTATTGCAGTCCGTCAGGAACGGGCGGCCGCCCAATTCCTTGACCAAATCGGCAACGGCCTTGACATACTGCGGGCGCAGCGAAGCCAGACAGCCCAATTCACCGAAATGCATCTTGATGGCAACGAATTTCCCTTCAAAATTAATCTGTTCAATGCCAGCTTTCTTGCAAAGTTTCTGCAGTTTCTGTAAATTATTCTTGCCCGGACGACAGCGGAAGTCCGTAAAATATACCTTTGCTTTTTCCATGAAAAATGACCTCCTAAGATGATGTTTATCTCTATTTTATCACCTGGAGTATACTTTAAGTCAAGAGTGCCTAGTTTGAAGTTTGTAGTTTGTAGTAAATGGTTTAAATTTATAACCTCGCACTAAAAAATACATAGAAAAAAGGATTGCTGCATGATGGTAAAAAACTTCATACAGCAACCCTTATCGCTTGGCGGAGCGGGTGGGATTCGAACCCACGAGACCTTGCGGCCTAACTGATTTCGAGTCAGCCCCGTTATGACCACTTCGATACCGCTCCATACGGCACTATGATAGTATAGCATGGAGTGCCGCATCCGTCAAGTTTTTTTATAAAGAAAAGAGCAACCCCTCAGTCAGCTTCGCTGACAGCTCCCCTATTAAGGGAGCCTTTTAAAAGCCTCGCTGAAGTGGTAAGCTTATTTTGGACACGAAGGGGGTAACTTTTGGATACAGAAACT
>OAWS01001599.1_pt1 | contig 10463 bp, 8 predicted proteins | sample 1517141 | NCBI WGS metagenome assembly OAWS01 (sample SAMEA2580173, study PRJEB22360) | human gut metagenome | biome: human gut; feature: human-associated habitat; material: faeces | place: Denmark | collected 2008/2010
GAACTTAATCTACTACCGTAAACTTGGCATATTTCAGCAGAAGCTGTTTGGTGCCAGAATGAACGAACTCAACCGTAGCCTTCGTATTCTCACCAGTACCTTCAATCTTCAACACCGTTCCCCGTCCAAAACGCTGATGTTCAATCTTCATTCCCTCCTGCAAACCACAAGAAGAACTGCCAGCAGATGAAGCTGCAGAAGAAGAAACTGATGCTGCAGAAGATCCTGTACTGCGAGAAGCAGGATGAGAAAAATGCGTCTCCATGTAACGTTTAGCTGCATTCAGCGCTCTAACAGACTTGAAATTACCTTCAGAGAGAGATGAGCGTCCGGAAGTATGTGAAGTCTCCGGTTCATCATCAAAGAGAGAAGGCTTAGGATCTGCTACAAACTGCGATGCTACCGGTTTGGAATTCTGATACCTGCTACTGTATCTAGGCTGCTCAGCATCCTCCCACGGTCTGCGAGAACGTTGCGCTCTCGCCCACTCCGGCTGGTCAGACATCGAATCAGCTCTGGAGCCAAACAAGCTTCCACCAGCCTCATCCAGGCTATCAATCAACTTGCCGTCAATCTCATCGATAAACCGACTCGGATTATCAAACTCCATCTTGCCATATCGCCAGCGGTTCTTGGCGTTCGTCAGGATACAATGTTTCTCAGCTCGAGTAATGGCAACGTAAAGCAATCTTCGTTCCTCCTCCAGTTCTCTGAGCGAAGCAGCAGAAAGCGGACTTGGGAAGATATTCTCTTCCAAACCAACCACGAATACCGTAGGAAACTCCAGACCCTTGGCAGCATGAACCGTCATCAGAGAAACACGAGGTTCATCCTTATCACCATCGCTGTCAGCATCGGTAAGCAGAGCCACATCCTGCAGATAATCCTGCATGAAGAGTTCATCAAACCTACCCTCTTCACGGCGTTCCTCCACAAAAGCCGACATACCGCTCAAGAATTCCTCCAGGTTCTCCTGACGTGCCAGATCATCGGCATCCTTGCCCGACATGATATCCTGACTGATGCCACTCTCCTTGATAATGGCATCACCCAATTCATAGACATCCGTAGTTTGAGCCCGTTCGATAAACGAAGAAATTAGCAATCTGAAAGTTTCCAGCTTGTTCATCGTACCCTTGGTAACCGCCAGTCCATACCGCTCAGGGGCACCGATTACCTCCCAGAAACTCACCTGGTTCTGATGGGCACAGTCAGCAATCTTCAGCACCGTAGTAGCACCGATTCCACGAGCCGGATAGTTGATAATACGCTTGATAGCCTCTTCATCATCCGGATTCGCCACCAGACGGAAATATGCAATAATATCCTTAATTTCCTTGCGCTGGTAGAAACTCAGTCCGCCATAAATGCGATAAGGAATACCCTGCTTTCTGAACTCCTCCTCGAAGCTACGACTCTGGGCATTGGTGCGGTAGAGAATGGCAAAATCACTATACTGGCAGCCATCCTCGCGCCGGATACGCTTCACGTCCTTCGCCACAATCGCCGCCTCTTCCTTGTCGCTGTAAGCAGGCTTATACTGAATCTTCTCACCCTTCGCATTCTCGCTGAACACATCCTTAGGAATCTGGTTGCGGTTATGCTTGATCAGACTGTTAGCCGCCTCAACGATGGTCTGGGTAGAGCGGTAGTTCTGTTCCAGTTTGAAGAGACGCGTGCCCTGAAACTGGCGCTGATAGTTGAGAATATTATCGATATTGGCACCACGGAAACTATAGATACTCTGCGAGTCATCACCCACGGCACAAACACGCTGCTTCTCCTGACAGAGTTGCATGACGATAGACATCTGAACGTGATTGGTATCCTGATACTCATCCACCAGGACATAATCGAAGCGGGCGGCATATTTGTGGCGAATATCCTCATGTTCCCTGAAGAGCTGATAGGTAAGTGTCAGCAAATCATCGAAATCCATGGCATTGGCCTGCTTGCAGCGCTGCACGTAAGCCACGAAAATCTTACCAACCTCAGGCATCTGCGCACGCTTGTTCTGCTCGAAGATAGCCGCATCGCTGTCATAAGCCGCAGCACTCATCAGGTTGTTCTTCGCCATCGAAATCTTGGCATGAACGGCAGCAGGCTTATACTTCTTATCATCCAGCCCCATCTCCTTCACTATCGCCTTGATCAGCGAGCGCGAGTCACTTTCGTCATAAATGGTAAAGTTGTTGTTGAAGCCGATATGCTCAGCCTCCGCTCTCAGGATTCGGGAGAAGATGCTGTGGAAGGTACCCATATAGAGATGCTGGGCGAGATCATTTCCCACCAGTTTTCCGATACGTTCCTTCATCTCCCTTGCCGCCTTATTGGTAAAGGTGAGCGCCATGATGCTCCAGGGTTTCATGCCCTGGCTCAGGAGATAAGCTATCTTATAAGTAAGCACACGCGTTTTACCCGAACCTGCACCGGCTATTACCAGCGAAGGTCCGTCAATATATTCTACCGCAGCACGCTGCGCTTCGTTCAAGTCGTTCAGTAAATCCATTAATCAATATTTAGCCGGAAAATCTATAAACTATCAACTATCAACTAAGTATTACTTTCCCCTATATCCTCCCACAGCTGTGCCCGGGTCGAAATCTTCACCCTCACGAGGGAAGGTAGGGATAAATCTCATCTGATGTTCTATCTGCCGCTGGCGCTTCTTCATATAAGCGCTAGGATGCAGCGAACTGAATTTGCGCGGATTAGGAAGTGTAGCTGCTATCAGCGCACACTCGCCACGAAACAGATCTTTCGCTTTCTTGTCGAAATGATATTCTGCAACCGCATCCACACCATAGATACCCGATCCCATCTCAATGCTGTTGAGATAAACCTCCATGATGCGCTGCTTGCTCCACATCATTTCGATGAGGAAGGTAAAGTAGACTTCAAATCCCTTGCGGGTCCATGAACGGCCAGGCCACAGGAAGACATTCTTAGCAGTCTGCTGACTGATGGTACTGGCTCCATGCACCTTTCCGCCACGTGCATTATTCTTCGCCGCACTCTCGATGGCATTGAAGTCGAAACCGTGATGCTTCAGGAATCTCGCATCTTCGCTCGCCATTACCGCCACTGGCATATGAGGCGAGATCTTATCCATCGAAATCCAATGATGATGCAGGGTAATACTCTCTCCATCAGCTACTTGCTGGAAGCATCGGATAAACATCAGAGGAGTGACATACACAGGAATGAACCTATATGCCACTACAGCAAGAATGGTGGTACTGAAAAACAGCACCACCACCCATTTTACTATATTCTTGATTTTCTTCAAAATCATCTATTTAGTTTTTCCCTTCCGGGAGCATGAAAGTTATTACTTCAATGTACCGTTGTTGGCTGCGTTAACCATAGCCTGGCTAGCATACATGTAAACCTCTACACGACGGTTTTGGGCACAAGCAGCAGTAGTATTAACAACAGGGTTAGCAGAACCCAAACCCTGAACATTCTTTACCTGACGGCTTGTAACACCGCAAGAAGCGAGATAGTTGTAAACTGCCTCAGCACGCTTCTGGCTCAATGGCAAGTTGATACCATCATTACCTGTAGCATCGGTATAACCCTGGATAGAAACCTCGCAGTCGGTATTGTTCTTCAATACACCGGCAAACTGAGCCAAATCAGTCTTTGCGCTACTGCTGAGAGTAGAACCATTAGTTGGGAAGAGGATACCAGAAGCAAATGTTACCTTAACGGCAGACAAGCCATTGGCATCTGTTACAGTTTCAACCTGTGCATTCTTCACCTGTTCAGCCTCAGCCTTTACCTTATCCATGTGTTTTCCTATGAGGTTACCAGCACCGCCACCAACAGCTGCACCGATAGCTGCACCTACGAGAGCACCGGTACCACGATGGCTATTGTTGAGCAATCCACCTACGAGAGCACCCAGAGCTGCACCAGAACCGGCACCTACAGCTGTACCTGTCTTCTGATTGGTTCCACAACTTGAAAAAAGCAAGCACAAAGAGAGGCCTGCAACTGCAAAATTAGTCTTTTTCATTTTAAAATCTCCTATATTTATGTTATTTAATTGCAAAGATAACTCTTTTTTCTCCATAATGGAGAGTTTTCTAATATTTTTTTGTATTTTTGCATGCAAATTTAAGGGTATTTGTCGAAATAGAGCTAGGAAATCACCTATTTTGGGGTGGAAAATCCCTAAAAGTCGGATTTCAGACACCTGCAGACAGATGAACTGCCGTCAGCAGATGATGAAGGCTCAAGCTTATACCTTAATATATATATAACAGAAGAAATAAAAAACAAAATAAATAGAATAAAGCAATATGGCTAAAGAACTCAAGAATTTAACCAAGCGCGCTGACAACTACAGTCAGTGGTACAATGATTTGGTAGTAAAGGCTGATCTCGCTGAGTTGTCACCAGTTCGTGGTTGTATGATTATCAAACCATACGGTTACGCTATCTGGGAGAAGATGCAGCAACAGCTCGACAAGATGTTTAAGCAGACAGGTGTACAGAACGCATACTTCCCTCTCCTCATCCCGAAGAGTTTCTTCTCTCGTGAGGCTGAGCACGTGGCAGGTTTTGCCAAGGAGTGTGCCGTAGTTACCCACTACCGCCTCCGTTCTACAGAGAATGGCAAAGAGGTTGAGGTTGATCCTAACGCAAAGCTCGATGAGGAGCTCATCATCCGTCCTACTTCTGAGACCATCATCTGGAACACCTATAAGAACTGGATCCATTCATGGCGTGATCTCCCTATCCTCTGCAACCAGTGGTGTAACGTAATGCGTTGGGAGATGCGTACCCGTCCGTTCCTCCGTACTTCTGAGTTCCTCTGGCAGGAGGGTCATACCGCTCATGCCACTAAGGAAGAGGCTGAGGCAAAGGCTCAGGAGATGCTCAAGGTTTACGCTGAGTTTGCTGAAAACTACATGGGTGTTCCTGTATTGCAGGGTGTGAAGAGTGAGACTGAGCGTTTCGCAGGTGCTCTCAACACTTATACCATCGAGGCAATGATGCAGGATGGCAAGGCTCTCCAGAGTGGTACTTCTCACTTCCTGGGTCAGAACTTCGCCAAGAGTTTCGATGTTACCTACTTGAACAAGGAGAACAAGCCTGAGTACGTATGGGCTACTTCATGGGGTGTTTCTACCCGACTGATGGGTGCCCTCATCATGGTTCACAGCGATGATAACGGTCTCGTATTGCCTCCAAAGCTGGCTCCTATCCAGGTGGTTATCGTTCCTATCAACAAGGGCGACGAGCAGTTGGCTCAGATTACTGCTAAGTTGCAGCCTGTCATCGACCAGCTCCGCGAGTTGGGCATCACCGTGAAGTATGATGACAACCCTGCCAAGCGTCCTGGCTTCAAGTTCGCTGACTATGAGTTGAAGGGTGTTCCTGTTCGTCTGGCTATGGGTGGCCGTGACTTGGAGAACAACACCATCGAGATTATGCGCCGTGATACCTTGGAGAAGGAGAACGTAAGCTTCGACGGTATCGTTGAGCGCGTAAAGAATATGCTGGAAGACATCCAGAAGAATATCTTCGAGAAGGCTCGTGCTTACCGTGATGCTCACGTTTATGAGTGCGACAACTACGAGGAGTTCAAGAAGCGTGTGAAGGACGGTGGTTTCTTCCTCTGCCATTGGGACGGTACAGCCGAGACCGAGGCTAAGATTAAGGAAGAGACTCAGGCTACCATCCGCTGCGTGCCTTTCGCTTACGAGCAGACTCCAGGTGTAGATATGGTAAGCGGCAAGCCAGCTGTAGCCCGTGTCATCATCGCAAGAAGCTATTAATCATCCCTGGTGTCGGGAGTTCATCCTGACACCATAATATATTTAATATGAGGCAGTTGATACTATACATCCTTTTTCTGGTGTCCATGGTCTTCTCAGGCTATGGAGAGGTATCTGCTGTCCCTATTTCTTTTACTCCCGAGGATTCTTATACCGAAGATGCAAGCCATAAGAAAGATGGTTTGGCGAAGGTTGAGTATGACAAGAGCCAGCCTGAGGCACAGCTTGAAAACGCCTCACAGCTTGCTTACCGCATCTGTAGCAGCCGTCCGCAGCGCTTATTGCCAAGTGGCAACATGCACAACAGTCAGACTGCCAGTAGATTGCTTACAAATAGAATCCGTTATTTATCATCCCTTTTATCAGCTATAGAAGGTGGCATGGAGCCTTTCCGACAGGAAACTGCCCCAATCCACTTTGATGTCGCCTGCAAGTATTATGTCATTTGCCTGCGACGTCTGCTCTGTTAGTGCTTATTCTTTTCTCTTTTTAAAATTTCATATAGGTTTATCGCATCTTTCCTAAGTTTTGCGATAAGACTGGTTACACCCCTATTCAAAACAAAAAACAGTTCAATATATATTATTTTTCAAGAATTAAGAATAAGCAAATAACAGTATAAAATTATGGCAAAGATTAATCATTTAGAGATGGGTGCTGATGTTTTGGCACTCCAGGATGTACAGGTAAAGAAAGGTTTCATGGGTTTGACTGTCAAGCTCATCTATCAACCTACCAACAGTGTGATTAAGATAAAAGAGAAAGAATATTCTGTAGAGGATGGAAGAAAGCTTGAGAACATCCTCAGTGCAGCCCCTAAGGATGTAGAAACAGCGATCAGCAAATTCCCTGTTTCTGCCATCAGCATGGGTAATATGAAGTTACAGGCTTGCATCTCTGACGACCACCAGTTTGTTGCCACACAGCTCCTTGCCTTCAAGGATTTCAGTTACAAGCCGGTTACAGAGATGAAGACCTATACAGGAAAGACAGCCGAAGCTTTCGCTCAGTTGTTTTAGTTATATCACAGTTTCGGGACAGGGGACAGAACAAATCCTCTGTCCCTTTTTTATTTTATAGATATAGGATGAAATCTCGGTTCATTCCCTCTTCCCAATTACGGTAATGCTTAGGCGACAGACCGGTATGTTTCTTGAAGAAGGTTCCGAAGGCTGAAGCATTGGGAAAACTGAGTTCATTGGCTATCTGCTGTATCGTCTTCGTGGTGTTCTTCATCAGGTAGATACTGCGACGGATCATCGCCTTGAAAAGCAACTGCTGGACCGTCTGACCGCAAACCGACTTGACCAGTACCGACAGATATTTCGGTGTAAGACAGAGTTCGTCTGCATAGAAAGCCACACTGCGCTCACGCATATAGTTCTTCTCTATCAGCAGCACCAGCGACTCAAAGATGGCAATCTTCCGTTCCATCTCCTTGCCGGCAGCCTTGAACGATGCCGAGAAGATGCTGCACAAACGGTACGTAACAGCCATCAGCAACAGTTTCTGCTCATGCACACAATAGGCATCCAGTTCACCACTCTTCTCTTTTTCCAGCTCCAGTTTCCTCAGCATCAGGGCATAAGAAGTAAGCATGTCCTCATAGCCCGTCGTCCTGACATGGCAGGATTTGGGATAAATCGTAGCATAAAGACGCATGGTAACCACGGTATTACCCAACATGTGCCGAATCTGTTCAGCACGGTAAAAAAGAAGGGTATATTTGAGGTTCTTGCCCGTTTCCTGCACATGAAACATCACTCCTTTGGAGAGGAAAACGGTCTCACCCACAGATGCAACAAAGGATGTTCCGTCTACGCAGAAACGGAACATCCCCTGATGACAGATTACGATTCCGACATAGTCGGAGTAGAAAGGCTGCATCAACAGCTGAGGAAACTCATGAGCCTCATATATGATGATATTATCTGTTATTTTCATGATGAATATGGGTCTGTTATCTTCAGATTTAACTGCGAAGATAACAAAAATATCCATTCATCAGATGAGCAGCCTGTATCTTTTATGATATTTTAGCACTCCACTACCTTCTTCCCAGGGATTTCACATCTACATTCTTCAGCAGATACTCACGCGTCAGTTCCCCGATATTGCGCTTGCGCCAAGGGAGAACGAGCATCAGTCCGGCACACAGCAGACAGCCGTAGAAGGTCCAGCCTGCCATCTCCTTGATGCTCACCAGCGTGGCCTGTACCTGTACCTTTCCCTTCGTACTCATGGCAGCCATGTTCTGTGCCTCGGTTACACTCTTGCCCTGATATTGCATGCCTCTCACCGTCTGGTCGTAAGTCTTCGCCGTCTCGATGTTCGTGCGGTCGTAATCCTGGGCAAAGCGGGTTACATAATACTGCTGTCTGTGCTGAAGCACATTGGTATAGAGCGCAGAGCCGATGCAAGGGGCAATGACCATACGAACGGTAAGCATGATGCAAACCCAGGTTGACATGAAGCGGTAAGGCATGCGCTGGTTGGCTATCGTGGAGATGAGCGAATAGAGCAGCATCATTCCCGTAGAACGGATGATGATAGGCCATTTCATACGTTCACACATGCCGTCGTTCTGTACCTCGAAATACATGTACAGCGCATAGGCTCCGATAAAGAGGAAACCCAGACAGTACATCCACTTCAGGTGAACATTCTTGGCTCTGGCGATGACTGCGAATATCAGTCCCACGGTGTAGCCCACCATCACCCAGTTGCCTAGCGTGGCGTTCTGCCAGTTATCTATCTTCATGCTCACATTGGTGAACACGTTGACAAACATGGCACTCGAATTGCAGACCATCAGCAGGAAGAAGAGCAGGATGCCGTAGTTGATGACCCTGAGCTGGAACACCTCCATGATGAAATAAGGTGAACGCCTCGTCTTCTCCAGATAGATGAACAGAGCGGTAAAGATAAGACAGACCACCGAAGAGAAACGGATGGTAGGATCATCAAACCAGTCGAGCGTCTTACCGAAAACCATGACATAAGCAAACGAACAGAGCATGATACTGAACACCGTAACATTGCCAAACTTCGACATCGTTATCGGGAACTTAGGCATCGGATACTTATGATAAGGCATGGTGAAGAACACGATGATGATGCCCGCCAGCATGAATGCCATCATGAAATGATAAACATACTGCCACTCATAGGCATAGGCAAGCCATGCCGTTAGCCAGGTTCCCAACTGTCCGATAATCATGAAGAAGAGATAGATAACCGGCTGCGAAACCATCTTCTCCGAATCTACCGCATCCCATGCTTCCTCGGTAGTAGGCTCGCATCCCGGAGTGATATTCCTCGTAGCCTCTATTCCGAAACCATATCTGATGAGCACGAAGAGATGCGCCATCAGCAGCGTCTGACGGACAAAGCCCATCAGCAGACTGCACAGTCCGAGTATAAACAGCGATTCAGTCTGGGCACACACAAAACTGAGGATAAAGAGAATGGAGAAGCCCACGATACACATCATCTTCTCTCTACGGATGCACACCAGATCATAGAAGAACGGCGAGAAAGCCGCCATTCCTATCGAGGTGCAGAACCCCGCAAAGGCGATGTATTCCGACTGGATGCCGAGCCCGCTCATCATCTCGCCGCTGTTGGCAGAATAGACGCCACTCATCGTAATCATCGGCACGAAGAGGATGATCATGAAGATGATTCCGAGCGGTTTGGGCACCCAATCATAAAACGGATAATTCTTATATTCTTCTTCCATATATTACTTCATTTCCATCTAGCTGTTTTTTACTTTCTCTCAGCCTTGACAACCACCATCATGCCGGCAGCAAGATGCTCATTATCCTCTTTGCTGAGGTTGTTGAAATCGATTCTTACAGGCACACGCTGCTGAATCTTGACAAAGTTGCCAGCCGAATTGTCTGTAGGTACCAGCGAATATTTCGAACCGGTAGCACCAGAAATGGCGGTCACCGTACCCTCAAACTCCTTGTTACTGATGGCATCTACAGTCATACGCACCTTCTGTCCTACATAGAGATTCTCTATCTGGGTTTCCTTATAGTTGGCAATCACCCATTTGTTGTTGGTTGGAATGATGTAGGTAATGGTGGTTCCTGCATTTACCATCTGTCCCTCCTCGATAGAGCGGCGACCCAGTTTGCCGTCACAAGGAGCCACAACCACACAGTAAGAGAGATTCAGCTTTGCCATCTCTACGGCAGCCTCGGCACGTTCGATGGAGGCAGCCACATTCTGCTTGCGGGTAGTTACCTCGTTTACTCCCTTATAGGCAGCAGCCTGCTGCTTCTTTACCCCTTCGAGTTTCTTCCTGGTAGCAGCATATTCCACCTCCAACTGTTCGAGCTGGATAGGAGTAGCCGCCTTCTTTTCTACCAGGTTGCGATAGCGTTCGCAGTCCTTGGCAAGTTTGGCAAGTCGTACATTTATTTCATCGATAGATGCCTGATAGATAGAAGCTGATGTCTCGGTGGTCTGCTCTGTAGCATTGATGACATTGGCTCCTGCCTTGGCATCCTTGAGGGCTGCTTCAGCCTCCATCAGACGGATACGATACTCCCGGTCGTCGAGCACAAGGAGGGTATCTCCCTTGTGTACTTCCTGATGTTCTCTGAAGCATACCTTGGCGATATAGCCGGATGCACGGAGATTAACCGGTGAGATATATTG
>OAWS01001602.1_pt1 | contig 10448 bp, 10 predicted proteins | sample 1517141 | NCBI WGS metagenome assembly OAWS01 (sample SAMEA2580173, study PRJEB22360) | human gut metagenome | biome: human gut; feature: human-associated habitat; material: faeces | place: Denmark | collected 2008/2010
TGGTATACTTTACGTGGTTGATTTTGTTTTGCATACAATAATTATACCAGCAAAGAGGCCCTTCGGGGCCTCTTTTGCTAAAAAAATGGGCTCAGATAACTGAGTCCATTTTTTTAGATGAGGCTATTATGTTACAGCCCCTTTTTTATGTTCCAGCCAAACTGGTGATTTTTTCCAGCATGTGTTGGTAGATCCTGATTTTGCCTTCCAGGTCCTGGGCGCTGCAAGGCTGGTAGTACGACGCCTGGGTCATATTATTGAAGTAGTCCAGGACCATCTTATCCAACTCTTTGTCGACGATGATGTAGAACGGGTCGGCCTGGCTGTTCATGGCCAGGGTGTTCTTTTTGAAGAAGCTCATGCGGTAGTTGGAGTAAAATGCTAAGTTGGCTTCTTTGTAGGACAGGAAGGCCGGCGACAAGTGCATGGTCCCCAAGGTGATGCCTTGGCTCTGGGTCAGAGTCCGGGCGATGGTCTTCAAGTGGTCTATTCGTTCGCCTGGCGTCAGGGTGTACTGGACGTCGGTCAGGTCTATGTGGCCTGTTTCCAGGTAGCGCATGAAGGACGGCGTCGGCACGATGAGCGATACGCGGGCCTTGGCGATGATTTCTTCCCAGGTGATGCGCAGCCGTTCGATACTGCCAGCCCGGTCGTCCGGCGATTCGGCGATGAGCCGGTCGAAGACTTCCTGTGGTAGGAGGTATTCAATGCCGTTGGTCAGGAAAAAGCAGAACCGCGACGTTTCATAGAAGGACGTGCGGTAGCCGTAGTCGTCGTTCCAAGGGCTCTGGATATGCGTGAGAAGTTTCGGTGTATGGTGGACGCCGAAGCGCTCGTAAATGTCGTGGACGACGGCTGGGTCATCGATGTAGGAACACATCATCATGCCCCGGTGGCTCTGGAGCGAATACTGGATGACGAACTGGTCCTTGAGGATGATCAAGTTGGCATCGCTCAGGGACGGGAAGTCGTAAAAGGTGAATTCTGCATCCATGAAGCGGTTGAGGACGGCGTAGAGCCGGGCTACGTATTCCGGATGGCGGCGTATCTTCCCTTTGTCCAGGCCGATGCGGATGCGCAGGCCCTTGTAAGAAGCCGGTACGTCGAGATAAGACCAGAAGCCGTCGTCATAGAAATCAAAAAATTCTCCATAAATGACTAATTCTTCCTTGCCCGTCAGGGTAGGGATTTTTTTTCGGAACAAATCTTTTAAGAAGTGGGCTGCTTTCTGATGGCTCGTGACGATACGGACAGGCCAGGACTTCTTGCTTTTCTCAGTGCGTCCGCTTTGGAGCGACGTGCGGTATGCCCGGCTTAGATAGTCGCTGATAGCGAAGGTCAGGTCTTCTGTCGTGTCGGGAAAAGAAAAATAGCGGCAACAATCTTCGCGGTGATCGAGTTTTTCAATCGTTTCAGCAAAGAGTGCAGCCGCATCTTCATTGACGCGTTCTATAGCCCGTGACGATGGCAGCTTGGCTCCGTTGATCCACTTACTGATATAGGATACATCGTAACCGATTCGTTCTGCCAGGGTCACAGATTTTGTTTTCGTGAATTTCATGAATTTCTTCAATGCAATCGGGTAGGTTTCTACGATCATGTATCATTCCCCCTCTATATGGCAGCTTTTTTATTCACTCCTCCAGAAATAAGACTGCTTTTATTATTGTAACACAGAATTTATCGATAAAAAATAAGGTGAATAGAGTGAATTCATGAAAATTTCAAGCTTTCCTGTTTTTTTCAACCTGTCTGGAGCCTATACTAAGGCCATGCTTGAGGACATCAAGCGAAGAAAGAATCTAAGCATCATGATCCTAGGAGGTGGACGGACGTGAGACCCTTTGTTTTTCCTTTTTCGCAGCACATCGGTGCCCCATCGGTCCCGGTGGTCCAGCCTGGAGACAGGGTACAGCGTGGCCAATGCATCGCTGAGGCTGGGGAAGGATTAGGAAGCCCGATATATACGAGTGTATCCGGGATGGTCCTGGAAGTGACGGGGAATGCCGTCATCGTTCGAGCTGACGACGTCCAGCCGAAAGACTACGTGCCCCTTACGGCACAGGCGCCGTTGGAGTGTATCCGTCAGGCCGGAATCGTCGGCTTGGGCGGCGCCGGATTCCCGACGTATCAGAAACTGGCCGTTCCTTTTTCTCATGACGGTGTCGTCATTGCTAATGCTTCAGAGTGTGAACCCATCCTGAACCATAATATCGACGCCTTGGAAAAAGATTGCCGTCCAATGATACGCGGCTTGCAGCTGGCTATGGATCTCGTCCATGCCGATAAAGGTGTCATCGCCATCAAAGCCATCCACGGTGACGCCGTCCGGGCTTTACAGCAAGCTATTGCTGATGATGACCGCCTGGCCCTCCATTTTTTGCCCAATATCTATCCTGTTGGGGAAGAACGGGCCGTCGTCCGGGAAGTCCTAGGGACGCTCCTCGATGCCGGCAGCCTGCCGTCGAAAGCCGGAGCCGTCATCATCAATGTGGAAACGCTCCAGCGCATGGCCGAAGCCGTCGATGCTAAGAAACCGCTCATCGACAAAGACTTGACCGTAGCGGGCAAGTTGAATGGCCCGGAAGTCCAGATTTTCCATGATATGCCCTTGGGCATGGCTGTCAGCGATGTCTTGGAACGGGCCGGCGGCTTGGGAAAGGAATATGGCGAGCTCATCATGGGCGGGCCCTTCATGGGCAAACGGACGACGTTGGATGCGCCTATCGTCAAGACGACGGGCGGCATCATCGCTACGGAAATGTTCCTGCCAGGACCTGAAAAAATCGGCCTTCTCGTCTGCGCCTGTGGCGCTGATGAAAAACGGCTCCGGGAAATGGCAGCGTCCATGGGTTCTGCCGTCGCCGGCGTCGCCTTCTGCAAACAGGACCACGAAGTCAAGCCAGGCGTCCGCAAATGCGATAATCCCGGCCATTGCCCGGGACAAGTCCAACGGGTCATGACCTTGAAGAAAGAAGGGGCTCAGGCGTTGCTCATCAGCAACTGCACGGACTGTACCAATACGGTCATGGCCTGTGCGCCACAGCTCCATTTACCGGTCTACCATTGTACCGATGGTGCCCTGCGAGCTGTCCATCATAAATTAATCCGCCGCATCAAGGTATAACTCATACTACACAGGGGGAGTGATTGTATGTCTATTACGAAAGATACCTTACAGAAACACCTTACCGATCCTGCTGTTTTCTGCTGCCGCCGGGCCAAGGGGACAGTCATCGGAGCCGATGACCTGGAAGACCCGACGCTGTTTGACGATATGGTCGATGCCGGCCTGCTCACGCTCAGTGATGACGGCTTGACCATCGAAGAAGTCCTGGGCAGTACGCTCTTGCAGGATGTCGAAGCCTTGACGCCGATTACCCAAGACGTCTTGGATAAAGTCAATGCCAAGTCCGTACCGGCTGCACCAGCTGAGAAACCGGCTAAATCGGCAGCTCCGACAGTGCCGGCAGCTCCATCTGGTACGATTCACTTGAAAATTAATAAACTGGAAGGCCTGAGCCTGGATATCCCGGCCGGCACTATCCTAGGTGCTGCTGGTCCCTTGCCGGCTGCACCGGCAGAGGGAACGGGTGAAAAGAAAGTCATCCGCACACTGCTCAAGAAGCACATCAAGATCACCGATGTTGAAATCAGCGACAGGACGGCCATTGAAAACGGGAAAATCTTCATCGACGGATCTATCGTCGAAAAAGCCGTCAAAGAAGACCCGCTCTGCGTCAGCATGAGCCTCGATGTTATTTATCCTGATAAACGCCACGTCTATACGGACACCATCATGGACGTCGCGCCTATTGCGACGAAAGTCGAAGGCGAACTCGGTGAAGGCGTCACTAAAGTGGCTGACGGCGTCGTATTCATGCTCACTGGCGTCGATGAAGATGGTGTCCAGATTCACGAATTCGGATCGTCTGAAGGGTTCCTCGATGAAAAGATGTATTTTGACCATCCTGGCTGTGCCGATGAAGGGGACATCATCATCCGCTGCCATGCCATCATCAAACGGCTTACCGGGATGACCCGTCCGGGACCTTTTGCCGCTCATAAATGCGAAGACTACATCATTCAGGCCGTCCGCAACGAATTGAAGAAATACGACGGTGAAGTCGTCCGTGAAGAAGTTTGCGAAGACCTGCGCCGGAAAGGCAATCCCCGCGTCGTCTTGGTCAAGGAAATCATGGGCCAAGGGGCTATGCATGACAATGTTCTCTGCCCGAATGAACCGTGCGGCGTCATGGGCGGTCAGAAAAACGTCGACCTCGGCAACGTGCCCATCGTCTTGACGCCGAACCAGGTCCGCGACGGTTCCATCCACGCTTTGACCTGCATTGGACCGGCTACGAAAGAAATGACCCGCCACTATATCCGCGAACCCTTGGTCGAAGGCCTGGCTAAGGATGATGAACTGGACCTCATCGGCGTCGTCTTCGTCGGGTCCCCTCAGGTCAATGACGAAAAGCTCTGGGTTTCGGACCGCTTGGGTTCGCTTTTGGAAAGCCTGGACATCGACGGCTGCATCATTACGACGGAAGGTTTTGGCAACAACCACATCGACTTCATCCAGCATATCGGCCAGGCTGGCAAGCGGGGTATCCCCGTCGTGGGCGTTTCCTTCTGCGCCTATCAGGGCCAGCTCGTCGTTGGCAATCCCTATGCCGATGCCATGGTCGAAGAAAATATGGACCAAGGCGGTTTTGAAAACGACGTCGCCGGCTGCTCGTGCGTCACGAAAGAAGTGGCAGCCCGGGCTATCCAGATGCTCAAGAATAAGATGGCCGGCGTCCCCATTGCGGCAGCACCGAAAAAATGGGATAACGCCGTTATAAACGCTAACAATAAACTCCTCGGTCTCCCGGAAACAGTTCTCCTCGATAAAGGGACGCTCCATTGATGGCAAAACTCGACTATCAGATCAACCCGGTACTCATGGAAGGGACGGTTACCAAGACCGCTGCTGACGACGTGGTGCTCAACCTGCGGGGGAGACTCGGTGTGATCCACGCAGCACCGTCTTTGTTCCTTCATCAGCCTCGGGAAGGCCGGAAATTCCGATTCTATTTTAGCTATATGCAGATCGTAAAAGACCCGCTCGATTACGATTACGCGCCGCTCCAAAAAGACCGGGACTTCACACCGGTCTTGGCCGGCGGCGTCCTCAGCGAGGTCAATGATACGGCCATCAAAGCCGACTGCCTCGGCGGCCTGGCCACCATTGCCGTACCGCGGCGCTGGGTCTTTACGGATGTGGCCCTGGAAAAAGGGCAGTATACTGAATTTTACATCAGCCCTATGGCGGCTGTTGATGAACTATAGGAGGGGTAGTTATGAATTTGACGACTGTAGAAGGGATGCGTTCGGAAATCTTCGTTCCCGTTACACCGAAACCGGTATTTACCGAATTAAAGAAACCACTGAGCGAATGTAAAGTCGCCTTCATCACAGCTGGCGGCATCCATAAAAAAGACCAGACGCCGTTCAATACATCCGGGGATTTCACCTATCGCGTCATCCCCTTCGATACGCCATCGTCGAACCTGATGGTCACCCACGGCGGCTTCGATAACTCCGATATCAACAAGGACGTCAACGCCATGTTCCCCATCGACCGCCTGCACGAACTGGTGGCAAAAGGCTTCATCGGCTCCCTGCCGGAAGAAACATATACCTTTATGGGTGGCGGCGGCAACGTCGAAAAATTCCGCAACGAAACGGGCCCGGAAATCGCCAAGAAGCTCAAAGCCCAGGGCGTCGACGTCGTCCTTTGTACGGGCGGCTGCGGGACCTGCCACCGTTCGGCAACCATCGTCACCCGCTGCTGCGAAGCTGAAGGCATGAGCTGCTGCGTCATCGCCGCCTTACCGCCTATTGCCCGTCAGCAAGGAGCTCCGCGCATTACAGCGCCGCACGTACCTATCGGATCCAATGCCGGCGAACCGAATAATATCCCCATGCAGACGGCCATCCTCAAGGAATCCCTGGAATGGGTCCGCGATTGCCCGAGTTATAATGGTCTGAAAGTTCTTCCCTATGAATATCGCCATAATGTGTAATAAAAATATAATAAAGTTAAACGTTACACATGAATAAAAATGATGGCATAATAAAACATAAATTAAAATTATTAAAAAATAAAAAGATAATCTTAAAATAAACAACGGCGTTTATCTCGATGAGAGATGAACGCCGTCGCTCGTTTTAAGGAGTGAAAGGGGAGATTCGATGTGGCATGCTAATCAGGAACGCTTGATGGAAAAATTGCGGGGCGACGAAAAAATCCTGGTCATCGATTCGCATACCATGGGAGAACCGACGCGCATCGTCGTCAATGGATTTCCTCATGCACCAGGCAAAACGATGATGGAAAAGAAACAGTACATCGCCAAACACTACGATACGTACCGTCAGGCAATCTTACTAGAGCCCCGGGGCCATACAAATATGTTCGGTGCCATCCTCATGACGCCGGTCCATGAGGAAGCCGACGTCGGCGTCGTCTTCATGGACAGCGGCGGCTACCTGAACATGTGCGGCCACGGCTCCATCGGCGTCGCGACGGTACTGGTCAATGAACAGATGATACCTGTCCACGAACCGTATACGGATATCTGCCTCGATGCGCCGTCAGGTCTCATCAAAGCCCATGTTAAAGTCGAAGCCGGCCGGGCCGTAGAAGTGACCATTACCAACGTGCCCTGCTTCTTATATCGGACAGGTGTCACCGTTCCCGTCGATGGCTTAGGCCATGTCGCCCTGGACATCGCCTTCGGCGGCAGCTTCTTCGCCCTCGTCGACGCCGATGCCCTGGGGATGCGCTTAGCGCCGGACAGTATTCGGACCATCATCGATACGGGAATGAACATCCTCCATTCTGTCAATGCTCAGGAAGTCGTAGCCCATCCGGAACTGGACATCCACAGCGTCGACTTAGTCGAATTTTATGGCAAGGCCGACCGGCCCGAAGCGACCATGAAGAATGCCGTCGTCTTCGGCAACTACCAGATCGACCGCAGCCCCTGCGGGACCGGTACCAGCGCAAAAGTGGCGTCGCTGTACTTGCGGGGAAAATTGAAGAAAAATGAACTTTTCGTTTATGAGAGTATCATGGGGACCTTGTTCAAAGCCCGCATCGTAGAGGATGCCAAAGTCTGCGGCATGGCCGCTGCCATCCCGCAGATTACGGGCAGTGCCTATATTACCGGCATCAACTGCCTGGTCCTCAATGAGACGGACCCGTTCCGTCATGGCTTCCAGATCCAAGCCTGAATATACAGTTCCGGTCATACGACCTGAATGATAGATTCTAGTCATACAAGTGAAGAGGGGTGCCTGATTATGATGATGATGAACAGTAAGGTAAAAAAAGCAATCTTAGCCGGCCTGAGCGCCGTCGTATCCATATCGGTCTTAGCGGGCTGCGGCGGGGGAAGCGGCAGCAGCGATAAGGCCAGCCTGAAAGGGAAAGAATTGAAAGTAGCGACTGGGATCTACGCGCCCTTCGCTTTCAAAGATGAAAACAGCAAGCTCGTCGGCTTCGACCTGGACCTGCTCGATGCCATGTCCAAGAAACTGGGCTTTACTTATAAAGTGACGCCGACGGAATACGATAACATGTTCATGGCCGTCGCCAATGGCGAATACGATATCGGCATGGGCCAGGTCTGCATTACCGAAGACCGCAAGAAAAAGATGGACTTCACCGAACCTTATGAAAATGCAGGCCTGCAGTTCGTCGTCCGCAAGGATGAAAACCTTACGTCTGTGGACCAGCTGAAAGGCAAGAAAATCGCCGTTGAAAAAGGGACAGCTTCTCATAAGTACGTAACGGAACACTGCAAGGACTCGGAAATCGTCGTCTTCCCGTCCATTTCGGCAGCCTTCATGGAGGTTGAACAGGGGAAGGCCGATGCCCTCATGCAGGATAAACCGAATGCCGTCTATTATTTGAAGAAACATCCTGAAAGCGGCCTGGCCCTCTTAGGCGATGAAACGGCCAAGATTCCTGACGGCTTTGCCCTGCCCAAGGACAGCCCGTATAAAGCCGAATTTGATAAGGCCCTGAAAGAATTGCAGGAAGACGGGACGATCAAGAAACTGGAAGATAAATGGCTGAATGTCTAAGGGCAGCAGCCAGTCAGCAGTGGCCCGGCAAGAGTCGTACTTTTGCCGGACTTCTTGCTATAAGGGGGGAATCTTATGTTTAACTGGGAACATTTGGACATCATCGTCGGTGTCGTTACAAAAGGCCTGTTCTGGACCGTCGTCATTTCTGTGTCGAGTATCATCATCGGTTACTTTATCGGCTTGGCTACGGGCTTTTCACGGGCGCGCAATATACGCATCCTCAAGAGTGTCAGCGCTTTTTATGTCTGGATCATCCGCAGTACGCCAATCCTGGTCCAGGCCTTGTACATCTATTTCGTCATGCCGAAACTCTTTGGCCTCCATCTATCTCATGAAGCGGCAGGCATCCTCTGTGTATCCCTCAATGCCGGAGCCTATATTTCGGAAATTGTCCGCGGCGCTATCCTGGAAGTGCCGAAAGGCCAGTGGGAAGCCGGCTTGTCCTTGGGGATGACGAAATTCCAGATTGTCATGAAACTGATCCTGCCTATGGCTTTCCGGACTATGCTGCCGGCCCTGGGCAACCAGTTCATCATTACCGTAAAGGATACATCAATCCTGACGGTCATCGGCGTAGCCGAAATGACCTATCAGGCTGGCCAGTACGCTTCGTCGAACTTTGAATTCGTCGAAAGTTACACCGTCCTGGCTGTGTTCTACTTAGTCTTGATTTCACTGCTGACGGTAGCCGTCAATATTTGCGAACAGAAGATGGGAGCTGATGCAAAATGATGAGAATCGAACACTTGAAGAAACAGTATGGCGATAACCTGGTCCTGAACGACATCAGCTTGTTCCTGGATGATGAAGTCACTTGTATCCTCGGGCCGTCCGGCGCCGGCAAGAGTACCTTCCTGCGCTGTCTTAACCTGCTGGAATCGCCGACTGGTGGCGATATCAAATACAATGGCCAGAGCATCCTCCAGCCGGGCTACGATATCCGCAAGATGCGCGAGGAAGTGACCATGGTCTTCCAGCACTTCAACCTCTTTCCCCTGCGCAACGTCGTCGGCAACGTCATGTTGGCCTTGCAGAGTGTCAAGCACATGAAAAAAGCCGACGCCCATGATATTGCCATGGAAATGCTCAAGAAAGTCGACATGGCCGATAAGGCTGAAAAGATGCCGGACATGCTTTCCGGCGGCCAGCAGCAGCGCGTCGCCATTGCCCGCGCCCTGGCCATGAATCCCAAGATGATCCTCTTCGATGAACCGACGTCGGCCCTGGATCCGGAACTCGTCGGCGGCGTCCTCGACGTCATGCGCGACTTGGCCCACAACGGCATGTCCATGGTCATCGTGACCCATGAAATGGCCTTTGCCCGCGACGTGTCGGACCGCATCGTCTTCATGGCCGACAGTATCGTCCAGGAAGATACGACACCGGCCGAATTTTTTAGCCATCCGAAAACGGAACGGGCGCGCAACTTCTTGAGCCGTTTCTTATCATAAGGGAGGGATTACGATGGAAAAATTCACCATCACCATCAACCGCCAGTTCGGCAGTATGGGCCGGCCTATTGCCAAAGAAATGGCCGAAGCCCTGAACGTCGAATTTTATGACCGCGACCTCATCGAAGCGGCCGCGAAAAAGATGAATCTGTCCTTGTCCATTGCCAGTGACTTGGAAGAATCGGCTAAGCCGAACCGCTTCTGGCGCATGTGTTTCCCCTTGGGCCACGATGAATCGCGGAAACAGGATGAACTCTTCCAGGTCGAAAAGAAAATCATCCTGGACCTGGCCGATGCCAAGTCGTGCATCATCGTCGGCCGCTGCTCCGATTCCATCTTGAAATGTTCCAAGCACCTGTTGCGCATCTTCATCTATGCACCCTATAAAGAACGCCTCAAGAACTGCGTCGAACGGCTCAAGATGGACGAACGGACGGCTAAGGAAATGATACGCAACGTCGACCGGGCCCGCGACGCCTATCAGGTGCGCTACGCCGGCTATCTGCCAGGCGATTTCCACCATACGGACCTGCTCATCAACAGCAGCTGCCTCGGTGTCGAAGCGACGGCCCAGTATTTGACCGAACTCGTACTCAAAAAATACAGCTCCCACCACATTGGAGAAGACTAACAGTGCTTCCGCCAGGAACATCGTCCTCATTATTGACAAATGAGAAGGCCTATTGCATGATAGTAGTAACAATAGGCTGAATCAGTTAAAGGAGATGTCTTATGGACGGGAGCAAAATTTGTTATATCTATTTCATACTAAGTCAGGCCATATGGGGCGTCTTGCCGGCGTTCTGGCTGCTGTTGCGGCAGGGGGCGCCCCTTGGTCCGCGCGGGCCCGCCAAA
>OAWS01001608.1_pt1 | contig 10413 bp, 6 predicted proteins | sample 1517141 | NCBI WGS metagenome assembly OAWS01 (sample SAMEA2580173, study PRJEB22360) | human gut metagenome | biome: human gut; feature: human-associated habitat; material: faeces | place: Denmark | collected 2008/2010
TTTCAACAAAGTCCCCACTTTGGCTATTACGCCTTCCACTTCGGCTGTCGGCTTACCGATCGCTTTCAATACGTTATAATCAGCCATATACATACCCAATGCACGGGCTTTCTGTGTCGGTGTGCTCAATTCAGCAGCCTTGCCAACCGGCATCATATACTTGATATCACCCACATTTACTTTTACTTCACCTGTAGAAAGACGATAAGGAATATCAGAATCCGGCATATCCTTCAACAATTGAATTGTCTCTTGTTTCAACTCCTCAGTCAACAGATCTTTCGGAGCCTTACCTGCTATAACAGCAGCTTCTTCAGTCTTTTCAGCTTCTTCGCTTGTTTTCTTGACTCCGTTGCAGGAAGTCATTCCAAACACTAATGCTGCTACGGCGAGCATGCTTAATACACTCTTTTTCATATTGTATAATTTAATAATTTATTATTTCGAGTCTTAAAATTCGTTCCGTTTCAAGAAACGTCCCGGAAACTCTGCGAATATAGCGATAATCGACAATAATGCAAAGAAACCTATAACCAATAAATTAAATTTATAAGTAGAAATATGATATCCGGCCCAATTTTTTTCATGGCTGTAGAAAGCGGCACGTCCGAAACGGTTGTCAGGCTCCACATAAACTTGCCCGATCGCTGGGTAGATACGATGGTTCGCTTCCTTATATAGATGACGTCCTCCAGTCCCCATAACCAGGTCTTCTATTGCCATATTATGATGGGCTTTCTTCATCTTCATCAGTTGCTCGGTCCCTTCTTTCCTGCCGCGTTCCTGCTGGATTTGATCGAGATAGGCAGTGAAGTTGTGCGCCCGTTCGTGCAAAGCGGCATCCACTTTGTCCAGATATGCCAGATATCCCTCTCCCTCCATGCGGGGAGCGATACGGGCTGCACGGCTCAATACGGCCAGCTCGTTCTCGACCGTTTTCCGCTTATCGGGATCATCTTTTAGCGCAATCTGTTCTACCAAGCTGCGTACCTCCGGTAAATGAACGTTCTCGTAATATTGCGCCAGATACTTTTCTTTCTCAATCGGGAAATAAGGACGGTTATAAGCGTTGTCGCAGAACTGTTCCACCATCAACGCTTCAAAAGCCCAGCGCGAAGGGATCACCTCGCCGATCAACGGCACGATGTTCTCATCCGAAGCCCGTGTATTGAGATCGTCAAACTTGATGACCAAGCCGCAAAGCAATATCTGTGGGATCAACAGAAGCGGGATCGTGATATAGATCGCAACAACCGAGCTCATCGTCTGCGAAAGGATCAGCCCGGTCAGATTCGCCAGGAACGACGTTGCCCACAGAATACTCCACCACGTGCCGAACATCTCGTTCCCCACTCCGATAATGGTATTCCCCACCCCGATGAACAAAAGCGATTGCAGCCCCGACACAGCCAATAGATACACCATCTTGGATGTCAGATAGCTGCTCCGGCTCAACCGAAGGAAATGTTCGCGCTTCAGGATCGTCCGGTCCTTTATAATCTCCTCGGCACTGATGCTCAATCCCATAAAGGAGACAACAATGACTGACATGAAGATATAAGACACGAAATTCTTGTTGGCAAGCAACGTATATTCATCCCCGTCCATATAGCGGGTCAGAAGGGCGACGATCAGCGCAAGCAAAGGGGCTTCCAATAGCGTGATAGCCAAATATTGCTTATTCGTCAGCTTCGTACGTATATTTCTTTCCAGGAAGATCAGGAATTGTTTGAACCAGGAAGGTTTCTTCTGCTGGTTCTTCGGTAATGCTTCCTCCTCGACAGGCGAAAAAGCGGGACGGGAAGCAAGATATTCGGCATGCCATTCCTCCGGTGTGAACTTTCGGATATTCGTTTGGTTTCCAGAGTCGTCGATCTTCTTAGAGTCAATGATATTCAAAATCAATTCGGGATTCACATTACCACAGACACTGCACACGCTGATATCCGGATCAGTATACTTGGCCGCCTGCTTGAAATAGGTGATTGCCTCTATCGGGTTCCCGTCATAGATCGGATAGCCTCCCCGGTCAAGCAGCCACAGGCGGTCGAACAACTTATAGATTTCGGACGAAGGCTGATGTATGTTCACCACCACCAATTTACCCCGGTGAGTCTGTTCCTTCAGGAGCATGATTACTTTTTCGGAATCGGAAGACGACAATCCCGATGTCGGCTCGTCAAGATACAGGATAGCCGGCTCACGTATCAGTTCGAGGGCGATATTCAAACGCTTTCGCTGACCTCCACTAATCGTCTTACGAATAGGGGAACCGACTTCGAGCCCCTTTATCTCTTCCAAGTCCAACTCCTTCAAAACCTTTTCCACACGTTGCCCAATCTCCTCGTCCGTCAAACGCGCGAAACAGAGTCGTGCCGTATACAAAAGGTTCTGATAAACGGTCAACTCCTCTATCAGCAAATCATCCTGCGGAACAAAACCGATCAATTGGCGTGCATCCGGAGAGTCGAGCGGATGGCCATTCACGGTGATCATTCCCTTATCGGGACGAATATTACCGTTCATGATTCCCAACAATGTCGACTTCCCGACCCCGCTCCCGCCCATAATGGCAACAAGCTGTCCGGATTCGAGATTGAAAGAGAAGTTATGCAACCCGTTATGGCTGTTCTTAAATGTAAAATCAATATCACGTCCGGCCAGATGAATGACCTCCTTGTGTTCGTTTTTATTAAAAACAGCAAGCAGGTTACTGTAATAGACCGGCAGGAACAAAGGCCCTTTCAGCACACTGCTATGTTGCCAGGCATAAAACATATCCGACGAAAGCGGAATATCATTCATAAATACCTGCCCGTTCCCATGATAGGTGAAAATATGCTTGTCGAAGCGACAGATATAGAGCACACGGATGACCCCTTCCATCCCTTTCCGCGTGATATGGTTGACCTCCGCCTCCTCCTCTCCGCTGATCGTCAGCAAAGACAAAGAAGTTTGCCCTGTGATAAAGGCAAGCGCATCGTCAAATTCTTCCTGAGGGATCGAAAAAATATCAGCTACCAGGCGGAACAGAGCCAGATGTTGATCTGCCTCCTCGCTGTTCGTATAGGCAAACTCCACGAAACGGATCAGCAAAAGCAATTGTTCTTCGGCTCTCAACTTTACTTTCATCTGTTCGCATATATTCCGAACAATCTGCTCTTTGTCCAGTACAAAGAGCGAATCGTCATACATATCGCGCAATGCGTTGTAAAGTTCAATATACTCTTTATGGGAACGTACCCCGAAGTGGCTGGAGAGATAAGAATGAACGGCACGACTTGCCTGCTCCCTTTCAATCCGCACGGAGGAAGCGAAAATAGCAAATAGATTTAATAAACCGTTTAATATGGTCTCATTCATTTATTTTGTCTGTGTAAGATAAATTGCCTGCAAAGATAGTAAAGATTCGAAGGAAAAAACAAAGAATATCAGAAACGTAAACAGCCAAAGTTATACATGATACCTTACCGGCACTACCTGAAACCTCTCTCAGGCAAACAGCCAACTAACCCGTTTCATGCCATCAACTAAGTCAAAACACCCCAAGAACTAAATCAGAACATATAGTAAAGTATCTATTGGTAGTTACTACCTGTTGCTTATACGTAGTACTATCTATCATCAATTAGTAGTTACTACATATTCGCGATAGATAGTAACTACATATAAATAATATGCAGTATGTTTTGAATTAGTTTACTATGACTTCCGAAATAGTTTATGGCATGTTCCGGACCAGTTACTCTTTTAGAACAGACAGATTCCGAGCAAAGTAGCAGAAGACCAAAGGTTTCGGATCATAAGGAATATATACAATAATGTATAGAGAATTTTAAATGTCAGAAAACATTTTATCAATAGTTATTTTTACGGCTTGGGTTACTCTCTCTGAACTGCGCCCTAAAGCCTCACAGATTAAAAAGGTATTGACACCTGATCTCTTTAAGACTGTCCATAACGCTTTAACCAAATTGTATTCATATCAGAAAAAGAAATATCCAAATGCTTGTTGAATTTTATAAGAGAGTGCATAGTACATTTATACATATATACACATCCGCATAACGTAAACGATTTGCTGATTCAAGTTCTTGAATATACTGGTTAAAGACCTCTTGTACAGTTTTACGCTTTACTGGTTTGTTCACCTTCTCCATTAAAGAAGTTGCTGTAAATTCTTTTCCTGTGATTTGAACTCTATAACCTTATCTGTATAGACTTTTACTTTCTCCGCTATTAACCTTTCTATGTACTCCTTATTTGGACATTTTCTTGTGGGTTTGTTTTGCTTGATATCCCACAAAGAAGGTAATATTGAAATTCCAATGCTTTCATACTTCCGTTTACCACCTTTACAGATACGCAATATCAAATGGAATTCATTGTTTTTCAATACTTTACACTTGCAACATACGACACTAATTGTTGTACTCATGGTTTACATCTCAGTTTACATGGGGCATGTAAACTGAGATGTAAACCACAGAAAACACCATAAAAAAAGCAGTTACCTAAAAAGATAACTGCTTGATTTTGTGAGCCGAAAGCCGGACTTGAACCGGCGACCTACGCATTACGAATGCGTTGCTCTACCAGCTGAGCTATTTCGGCAACATTTACTTCCTGAATGCGGGCGCAAATATAATATGTTTATTTGACATCTGAAAGAAGTTTTGCTAAAAAATCATCCAAATCTGCATCCAAATCTTTTAAAAGAGGATCATCCAAACGAAGATTTTCATCGTCCAAGAACAGAAGTTCCTCAATGACAGAGAAATCCTCGTCAGTCAGGCTTACCGAGAACGGTTTCAGAAAACAAGGGTTATCAAAAACTTTTTTTGTAACCAGAACGGCAAGCACAGCTTTCAAAGTTGCAGCAACCTGTTGAGTAAATTGATCATCATCACATGCCGTATTCACCCAATCGAAAATGATTGTCTTCTCAACCAGCACATCCTCTTCATCATAAATAAGCAATTCACCACTTTCAGCATCTACCTGCACGTATAAATCGCTGTAACAGTTGCCAGCTTCATTCGCAGCAAGCTTATTAATGGCCGAATTGAAAGTCGTTTCTATGACAGCCTGAACCTTTGCATTATTTGCACTCATATCTTAGTTATTTATTCTTTATTCGAAACGTCTGCCAAAAGTAATAATAATTCAGAGAATATAAGATTATTATTCTCCAAATTGCTTATTTAGTTTCTGATCTGAACGGATACGCTTGCCAAGAGCCTCTACATACAGCCGTTGCATTTTCGTGTAATTATAATCTTCGCCCTTTTTATTATTAAAAATCTCGTAAGATTTAGCAGCCCAGTCATAGGCATCCTTCAACTGAGTCTTCATTTCATAAAACAAAGCCAAGTTCGATGCAGCCTTTGCCCGCTCTTTCCAACGTGAAGAATTTTCATACACATGCTTCCAACGTGAAGCCGCTTCCTCCCATTTGTCAGACAAGGCATAGGCGGTCGCTTCTTTCCAACGCGCCCCTTCACCTTTATAGAACCAACGGCTTTCATTATCCCAATGAGGAACAAAGTTCGGAGTAACCTTCCTACCAATATACTGCCCAGCAGCCCGTAAAGCTTCATCCGGCGACGGTAAATAAAGTTTCAACAACTCCATATTATCCGCACTTTCAGACCAGAAAACACTATCCTGCACGTAAACAGTAGCCAACGGATTATCCCGTCCGGGAAGATAACCACGGACGACCCCAGTAATCTCGATATCGACTCCTCCCACGACAAAGCCTTCGGCAAAAGCGACAACATCCTTTTCCATCCGGAACAACAGGCGATCGAGCGAAATAACAGCATCCGTCCCTGTCTCCCGGCACAATTCTTTCACCGTTTCGGGTGTCAACTTTTCATCCACCAAATATTTTGTATCCTGACGAGTGCCATCATGATAGAGAAGAACATCATTGAAGAAAGAGACATCCACAATCGATTTGCCTAAGGAATGGCAGGCATCATATAAAGCACTATCCGCATGGGCACGGGCCGTGTCCTGCACAGTTCCATATAAATTATAGGTATAGCCGACATCGTCGGGCTGGGGAACGGCGTTATTAACAATCAAAACCTTATCGACATTCTTCGGGAAAGTAATCTCGGCCGGATTATAAGTTTCTATTCCAATATACTCAATGGTGTTGCACGCCGAAAACAGGCAGGCCATCAATAGATACAACGTTGTTCTCATCTTTACATTTATGATTTATAATTTATGAATTATGCTTCACAACTTGTGCTTCATAAATCATAAATCACAAATCATAAATCATAATTCTTATCATGCCATATCACTAACGGCCTTGAAATAGCCGATAGACTCTGCGATACCGAGGAAAGGATCTTTCATGTCCTTTTCGAACTCAAGACTGCACATTCCTGTATAGTTCACCTCGCGCATCATACGAATCAATGCGGGGAAATCGATCTTTCCGCGCCCGATCTCAATGCCGCGTCCAGCCTTTGAAGAATCCGTCACATCCTTAATGTGCATATCGAACACACGGGTATGATATTTCTTCAAGTCGGCAACAGGATCACAACCGTTACGAAGATCGTGACCAACATCCAGACACATACCGATACGCGGGTCCAAATCTTTCGTATGTTCCCAAACGTCCGTTGCATCCGGATAAGTCTTGATATCGGGTCCGTGCAAATGGATCGCATAATTGAAGTCGTACTCTTTCACTTTCTTGTCCACATAGGGCAAAAGTTCGTAATTCGGTACGCCGACAATCGTTTTCACGCCTACTCGTTTCGCATATTCAAAACCACGATCTATTTCAGCCTCGCTCTTCATATAGATAGGACCGACAGCATATCCAGTCACACCATAAGAAGCGCATTTGTCATGGAAAGCCTTGATTTGATCGTCATTGCTATCCAACGGCAGGTGAAAATCCTTGATACAAAGATAATGAATATCCAGACGCTGCAAAGTTTTTAACGTAGTTTCCAAGTCAAAGTTTACAAATGTATACCCGGCCATACCCAAATGAAAAGGATTTACGGCCTTAGCTGCCTTAGGCTTCACGGGATCGGGCAATCCGGCCTTTGCTACGCTTGCCGTACCCAACAGGATAGCTCCTGCCAGCCCTTTCTTAAAAAAAGATCTTCTTGATTTCTCCATGATATTAAATTAAAATTATGTGCTTGTATATTATGACAGCAAATATAATCTTTTTTTAGTGTGCACGATAACATTTGGAAAGAAAATAGAATACTTTGCAATAATTAATTCATATCGTCGCAAAGTCAACTCCCCCAACCGCTTCCTCCATCTTTTCTCCGGCAGGAAGAGCCATTAAAACAGAACGCAAACTATCTGTCTCATTGTTTGCATTCAACAAGACAGTAGTTTGCGTCAATAACATAAGGCCAACCAGAAGAAATACTTCATCTGGTTATATTTCTGAAACCTACTTCTTCAAAGCCGCGATGCTTTCTTCGATAGACTTGATTTTACTTTCTGCATCGGCCTGTTTCTTACGTTCCATTTCAATGACTTTGGCCGGAGCCTTGCTTACAAAACTTTCGTTGCTTAACTTTTTCATGACAGAAGCCAGGAAGCCTTGCTGGTATTTCAGTTCATCTTGAAGTTTAGCCAGTTCCTCCTCCACGTTGATCATATTACCCAATGGGACAGCATATTCCGTCGTACGCACCAGGAAGGAAGCAGAACCGGCCGTTTTTTCTTCCGTACGGATGATAGACGACAAATTACACATTTTGGCAATTACGGCGTTGAAGTGATCGTTGTGTTCACCCAATACCTGCAATTCCAATGCTTCCTTATTCGGTATATTTTTCTGAAGACGTATCGTACGCACTCCACCCACAATTTCTTTTGCAATTTCGAAATCTTCCAGATATAAGTTATCAACAGGAGCAACCTCCGGTATCAGTGCGACCATCAGGCTCTCGCCTTCCTTACGCGGCTCCAACGCTTGCCACAACTCCTCTGTAATAAAGGGCATAAACGGATGAAGCAGGCGAAGCAGGGCATCGAAGAAGCCAAGTGTCGATAAGTAAGTTGACTTATCTACAGGCTGTTGGTAACCCGGCTTAACCATCTCTAAGTACCAGGAAGAGAACTCATCCCAGAAGAGTTTGTAAACAGCCATCATTGCTTCACTCAAACGGTATTTGCTGAACAGATCGTCCATTTCGGCAATCGTCTTGTCCAACTGCATCTTAAACCATTTGACGGCAGTGGCTGCCGCTTCGGGCTGTTCGATAGTTGAATCAACCGTCCATCCTTTGATCAGACGGAAAGCATTCCATATCTTATTGTTAAAGTTACGTCCCTGCTCACACAACGCATCGTCAAAAGGAATGTCGTTTCCGGCAGGCGCCGCCATCATCAATCCCATACGCACACCGTCAGCACCGTATTGCTCGATAAGCTGCAGCGGGTCGGGAGAATTTCCCAATGACTTGGACATCTTACGGCCCAGTTTGTCACGTACGATACCGGTAAAATAAACATTCTTGAACGGCATCTTACCCCGATATTCGTAACCGGCCATAATCATACGGGCAACCCAGAAGAAAATAATATCCGGTCCTGTCACCAAGTCGCTCGTCGGATAGTAGTAGTTAATCTCCTGGTTGTCCGGATCGTTGATGCCATTAAACAGAGAGATCGGCCATAACCAGGAAGAGAACCAGGTATCCAGCACATCCTCGTCCTGACGCAGGTCAGCCATCGTCAAAGAAGCGTTACCTGTCTTTTCTTTTGCCATTTCTAAAGCTTTCTCTGCCGTTTCGGCTACAACATACCCCCCTTCGGGCAGGAAATAAGCCGGAATACGGTGTCCCCACCACAACTGACGGCTGATACACCAGTCCTTGATGTTTTCCATCCAATGACGATAGGTATTCTTAAACTTCGGAGGATAGAACTTGATGTCGTCCTTCATCACCGGTTCCAAAGCGATCTGTGCGAGGTGTTCCATCTTCAAGAACCATTGCATAGACAACTTCGGTTCGATAGGCACATTGGTGCGTTCGGAGAAACCGACTTTATTTTCATAAGCCTCCACCTTTTCCATCAAGCCGGCTGCTTCCAGGTCTTTTTCGATCTGCTTACGAACATCGAAACGGTCCATACCGACATACAAACCGCCAGCCTCGCTGATCGTACCGTTATCATTGAATATATCGATAGAAGGCAAATTATATTTTTCGCCCAACATATAGTCGTTCACATCGTGTGCCGGAGTTACCTTCAGACAACCTGTACCGAACTCGATATCCACATAATCGTCCTCGATCACAGGAATCACACGGTTTACCAACGGAACAATCACTTTCTTCCCTTTCAACCAAGTGTTCTTCGGGTCGTTCGGATTGATACACATGGCCGTATCCCCCATGATTGTTTCGGGACGGGTTGTTGCGACAATCGCATAACGGCCTTCCGGATCACCTTCCACCTTGTAGCGGAGGTAATACAGTTTGCTGTGCTCTTCCTTATATATAACCTCTTCGTCGGACAGGGCAGTCAGCGCTTTCGGATCCCAGTTCACCATACGGACACCACGATATATCAGTCCTTTATTATAGAGATCGACAAAAACCTTGATCACACTTTCGGAACGCAGTTCGTCCATCGTGAAAGCCGTACGGTCCCAATCACAGGACGCCCCCAGCTTACGCAACTGCTTAAGGATGATGCCTCCGTGTTCTTCCTTCCATTCCCAAGCATGTTTCAAGAAATCTTCACGCGTCAGGTCAGTCTTCTTAATTCCCTGCTGTGCAAGGCGATTCACGACTTTCGCTTCGGTTGCAATGGAAGCATGATCCGTTCCCGGCACCCAACAAGCGTTCTTCCCCTGCATACGGGCACGACGGATCAGAATATCCTGAATGGTATTGTTAAGCATGTGTCCCATATGAAGCACGCCTGTGACGTTTGGGGGCGGAATAACAATTGTATACGGCTCACGACCATCGGGTTTCGACTTGAAAAAGCCGTTATCCAACCAATACTGATACCACTTACCCTCTACTTCTGCGGGGTTGTACTTACTTGCAATTTCCATATTGTTTCGTTATAATTATATCTATGTTCGGCACAGACAAAAGAAGTCCACTATTTTAAGATGCAAAAGTACAAAAATAATATAGATAAGCATATAAGAGCTAAATTTTATCAGGGCAGCTGCACCAAAATTCGGAACCACAGCAAAAAAGTATCCTCAAGCATGTAGATGAACTGACCTTTGAGATCTGAAATGTTCAACAGGGCAAGCATTACCTTGCTATGCATAAACTAGCTTTAACACATGACCTGCCCCAAAAGTGACGAAGAACCAAGTTTTCTGCACATCCTCTATCACTCTATCACTACGAAGGTTGTATCTATTAATATTCAAGCGTC
>OAWS01001612.1_pt1 | contig 10381 bp, 7 predicted proteins | sample 1517141 | NCBI WGS metagenome assembly OAWS01 (sample SAMEA2580173, study PRJEB22360) | human gut metagenome | biome: human gut; feature: human-associated habitat; material: faeces | place: Denmark | collected 2008/2010
GCCCCTCCGGGGCCCTCCCGCCCGGCGCGAGCGCCCCTTGTCGATCCGGTAGAAACGTTCGAAGAGGTAGGGCAGGTGTTCGGGATTGACGCCCGTGCCGTTGTCCGAGAATGAAAATTCGTAGCGGTCGTCCGTTTCGTCCGTCAGGGCGATGTCGATCCGGTTGCCGCCCGAGTAGTTGAGGGCGTTGTCCGTCAGGTTGCGGAAAACGGAGTAGAGCAATCCTTCGTTGCCTTCGACTGTCAGGGGACGGTCGCATGTCCAGTGTACCGTAAATCCGCGTCGGGCGCTTTCCGGGGCCGTGTCGGTTATCACTTCGCCGATCAGGGCGCGGAGGTCCACTTCGGTACGGTCGATCATCTGTCCTCCTTCGTCCAGCCGGGTGATCGACGATACGTCCTGCAACAGTTGCCGGAGCCGTTCGGACTGGGTGAAACACTTTTCGAGGAAGGCCCGCTGCGTCGCTGCGTCGATATGCGGATTGGCGATGAGGGTTTCGAGGTAGCCGTGGATGGAACTTACGGGGGTTTTCAGCTCGTGGTTGATGTTGTTGGTCAGTTGCCGCTTGATGCGGATTTTTTCCTGCTCCTCGTGCAGTGCGGCGGCATGTTCGCGGTCGCGCTCTGCGAGGGTCGCCTCCATTTGAACCATGTTTTTCGTGAACTGGCGGACCACGTAGTAACCGACCAGACACAGCAGCAGGGTGACCGAACCCATGAACCACAGAAAGTTGCGGTCGGCGTTCAGCACCTGCGACAACGACACGGTGTAGGGCAGCGACGAGCGGACGATCCGGTCGCCGATGCGGGAGGCGGAGTAGAAGGAGGTGCGCCCGTTGTTCTCCGACTGGCGGCGGATCGTATAGCCGTGACCGTCGGTGAGGGCGGACGCCACTTCCGGCCGGTCGAGGTGGTTCGACATCTCGGCCGGGGGTTCTTCGGAGTCATAGACGACCGTACCGTCCAGGTCGATCAGGGTGATGCGCAGCCCCTCGAAGAAGTCGGAGTGCGCATCGAAAAAGTCGTCGGGAGTGCGTGCATTGCTCAAAGCCTCTTCCAGTTGGGCGTTGATGATCTGCAACTGCGAATCGAGCAGCTCCGTGCGCAACTCCTTCTCCCGATGGTATTGGAAGCCGACGAAGCAGACGATGAGCAGCCACGAGAAGCCCAGCAGCCAGAGGAACGATTGCGTCTGATAGGAGTGTTTACTTTTCAAATCCATAGCCGTAGCCCAGGCGGGTCACCAGATGCGAGCCGTAGGGCCCGATTTTCTTGCGCAGGCGCGTGATGTTTACGTCGATCGTGCGGTCCAGGACGATCACTTCGTTGTTCCAGACCCGGGCGAGGATCTGTTCGCGCGAGAAGATCACCCCAGGGTGGGAAAGGAGCAGGGTAAGGATTTCGAACTCCTTTTTGGTCAGGGGAACCTCCTGTCCGTTCACCCGGCAGACCTTGCTCTGCAGGTCGAGGCAGAGCCCTTCGAAACAGATGGCTTCCTCCTCCTGCCGGGCTTGCGAGCGGCGCAGCACGCTCCGTACCCGGGCCGTCACTTCGCGCATCGAGAAGGGTTTGGAGATATAGTCGTCGGCACCCAGGTTCAAGCCCGCAACGGTGTCGTCTTCGGTGTCCTTGGCCGTGCAGAAGATGATCGGTACGGCAGCCGTTTCGGGTGAGGACTTGAGCATACGGGCCATTTTGAAGCCGCTGATCTCTCCCATCATTACGTCGAGCAGCAGCAGCGAATAACGTTCGGGATGCATCGCCAGCGCTTGTTCGGCGCTGTAAGCCACATCCACTTCGTATCCTTCGAGTTCGAGGTTGAATTTCAGGATTTCACACAGCGACTCTTCGTCGTCCACCACCAGAATTTTGTATTTCCCCATGACCTTCGTATTGATTCGACGCGTCAAAATTAGAGAATAAAACGGTTTCGCAAATCCGGAAGGATCGAAATTTCACGGAATTGTAACAGACGGTTCATAAAAACGAGGCATTTCCCGGATTTTGTAACGGGTTTGTAACAGGTTTGAAACGTCGTTATCATTTCCGCCCGGTACTTTTGTCACCGAATGATAACTTTAGGCGTAAAACCAATTAAAAAAGTATGGAATCAATCTATTTAGGCATTGTCCTCTTCCTCTTTCTGCTGGCGATTTTCGACCTGGTGGTGGGTGTCAGCAACGATGCCGTGAATTTCCTGGGGTCGGCCGTCGGCGCCCGGGCCGCTTCGTTCAAGTGGATCATGGGCGTAGCTGCGGTGGGTATCCTGTGCGGCGCCGTCATGAGCAACGGTATGATGGATGTCGCCCGGCACGGGATTTTCAGGCCCGAACAGTTCTATTTCCAGGATATCATGTGTATCTGCCTGGCGGTCATGGCGATCGACGTGATTCTTCTGGACACCTTCAATACCCTGGGGCTGCCGACTTCGACTACCGTGTCGATCGTTTTCGAGTTGCTGGGAGGTGCGTTCGCTCTGGCGATGGTCAAGCTGGCCGCAGACGATACGGGGCTTACCTTTGCCGATATGCTGAATTCGGAAAAGGCTTTGTCGGTCATCATGGCCATCTTCCTTTCGGTGGCGATCGCATTCGTATTCGGCGCAGTGGTGCAATATATCGCCCGATTGATCTTTACTTTCAATTATAAGTCGCACATGAAGTGGTCCGCCGCGCTGTTCGGCGGTGTGGCGATGACGGCGATCATCTATTTCATTCTGATCAAGGGTATGAAGGATTCGTCGTTCATGACACCCGAACTGTCGGAGTGGATTTCTACCTATACCCGTCACCTGGTGGCCGGCTGCTTCATCTTCTTCTGCCTTCTCTCGCAGGTGCTCCACTGGTGTCGGATCAATATTTTCAAGGTAGTCACGCTGCTGGGAACTTTCGCCCTGGCACTGGCCTTCGCCGGAAACGACCTGGTGAATTTCGTGGGCGTACCTCTGACGGGCTACTCTTCCTATATGGATTACGTCGCCAACGGCAACGGGTCCGAAACCTTCCTGATGGATTCGTTGAACGCGCCTGCCCGGACGCCCTTCATCTTCCTGGCTCTTTCGGGCGTGGTGATGATCGTCGCCCTGACCACTTCGCGGAAGGCCCGGGGCGTTATCAAGACCTCGGTGGATCTGGCCCGTCAGGATGCCGGCGACGAGATGTTCGGTTCGTCGGGGCTGGCCCGGAGTATCGTGCGTGCTTCGTCGTCCCTCGCTACCGGAATCGACAATGCGATGCCGCAGGGACTGAAGCGCTGGCTCGGGAAACGCTTCGATAAGGACGAGGCGATTCTGGAGAACGGTGCCGCTTTCGATATGGTACGTGCGGCGGTCAATCTGCTGCTGGCCAGCTTGCTGATCGCATTGGGCACCTCGCTCAAGTTGCCTCTTTCGACTACTTACGTGGCCTTTATGGTGGCGATGGGTTCTTCGCTGGCTGACCGGGCCTGGGGCCGCGAGAGCGCCGTATTCCGCATTACGGGTGTGATTTCCGTGATCGGCGGCTGGTTCATTACGGCCGGTGCAGCTTTCGTGGCGACGTTCCTGCTCGCGCTGGCCATCTACTACGGCGGTGTGATTGCGATGATCGTTGTCGTGGCGCTGACGATTCTTTTCCTGATTCGCAGCAATGTCCGCTACCGCCGGAAGATGAAGGCCGAGCACGATGATGTTTTCAAGGGTATGATGACTTCGCGCGACAAGGCCGAGGTGTGGACACTGTTGCGCCGGCATATGACCGAGTCGCTCATGGCATCGGTGACGTTCGCCGAATCGACGTTCCGTCAGATTACCGACGGTCTGCTGAAAGAGGATATCAAGAGTTTGCGCAAGGCTGAAAAAGCCCTCGGGGGCGAAAAGGACCTGCTCAAGCGGGTACGCCGTCGGCAGATGCTCGCCATGCGCCGCATCGATCGTAACCTGGCGCTCGAAAAGAATACCTGGTTCCACACGGCGAGCAACGCCTCCGAGCAGCTTTATTACTGCCTCAAACGTCTTTGCGAACCGTGCAGGGAGCATGTCGGCAATAATTTCAACCCGATGCCCAAAGTTTATCTGCGGGAGTTCCTGCCCATTCGGACCCGGATTTTCAACCTGATGGTCGAGATTCGCCGCATGATGGAGCAGAACGACTATTCGGATATCGAAAACGTGCTGATCGAAGCCGAAGGGTTGCGCGAATCCATCTCGACCAAGCGCAAGACCCAGATGTACCGGGTGCAGGAGGAGGGCAACAGCCTGCATGTTTCGCTCGTCTATCTGATTACGCTGCAGGAGTCCCAGGAATTGGTCGATACGTTGCGTCAGTTGCTGAAGGCTTGTAATAAGTTTACCAAATAAGTAATAAGTCGTATTTTGAACCTGCGATAGACAAAAACAGTGTCATTTGCACTGTTTTTGTCTATATTTGCGGAACACGAGATATTTTGAAAGGGTTAAATAGGTTTCAATCAATGTATTATGCCTGTGGCCCGTATCTGACGACAAGATAAAAGAGAATAGAGTTGCCTATGGAGAATTTTACCCGCAGAGTGGCCGGATGGTTTTTATTATGCCTTGCGATGAGTATGTCGTTGTCCGCAGCGGCCCAGCAACCTCCGGTGGAGAGGGTGGATGTGGAAACGATACCCGTGCAGGACGATCTGGAAGAGATGGTCATCGAGTCGCAGCCGGAGAGTACGAATCACCCGAAACAGGAAAAAGATGTCGATACGGATGACGACGATCGTGCCGCTGCGGTGCGGACGGATGCCGGGCAGGACGAGAACGTCGGGCAGGGCGAGCTTTCGCAGAAGGACAGGAGGCGTGACAAGGGCGACGGTCGTGAGAACGACGATGAGGATGACGACGACGATGAGGATGATGACGAGGACGAAGGAGTCCGAGTTCAGACTCATTTCGAAATTTCGGCAGCTTCGGGAGCACAAAAGGAGGAGAAAAAGGCTCCACCCGTGACGATCGACCTGCTGGGAACGCTCCGGGCCAAATTCGAGTACCAGCCCGGCGAGGGCGATGCCCGCTTCCAGGTTCGCAACGCCCGTTTCGGCGTGGCCGGCGAGATCTATTCGAAACTGGCTTACTGTATGGAGATCGACCTCTCGGACGAGGGAAAGATCAAGATGGTCAATGCGTATCTGGGGACCAAACTCTATAAGGGACTCGGTTTCACGATCGGATTTATGCGGGTCCCGTTTACCATCGATGCTCACCGTTCCCCCCATACGCAGTATTTTGCGAACCGTTCGTTCATCGCCAAGCAGGTGGGCAGCGTCCGCGATGTCGGAGCCACCCTGGGCTGGAAATTCGGCGAGAAGGTTCCGATCAACCTGCAAGTCGGTATGTTCAACGGGTCGGGTATCGACGACCAGAAGGATTTCTGGACCGACAAATTCAACTATGCGGCAAAGGCGCAGTTCGGTTTTGCCGAGGGGATGAATTTCGTGGTGAGCTACCAGACGACCCGTCCTGCCGATACGCGGATTCACCTTTACGACGTGGGGTGCTCCTACCGCTTAGGCGGTTGGTTCTTCGAGGCCGAGTATCTGCGTAAGGAGTATGCCCGCAATTCGTTCGCGGGCGTGAATGCCTTCGACGGATTTTTCTGTTATGACCTGCCTTTGCGCCGTGTCTTCAAAAAGATGTCGTTCGCAGGCCGTTACGACTATATGTCCGATCACAGCAACGGCATTCCCGACGACAACGGTTTGCTGTTCGTCAATGATCTGGAGCGTCATCGCGTCACGGCAGGCATTACGTTCAGCTTCGGATTGCCTTTTATGGCCGATATCCGGCTCAACTATGAGATGTATTTTTACGACAAGGGTGTCGTCCCCAAAGTTTCCGAACACGACAAGATCGTCCTGGAATTTATGGCTCACTTTTAGCCGTTTTAAGGATTTGAGAAAAGAAAACCCCGCATTCTATATGTGCGGGGTTTTCTTTTGCCGGTTCGGAAACATTTCGTAGCTCGTGTCGGAGAAGTCCGGAAGGGAGGGTAGAGGAGTAGGAGTAGGAGTAGGAGTAGGAGTAGGAGTAGGAGTAGGAGTAGGAGTAGGAGTGTCGGTAATCGCCCCGTTTTTTCTGTTTCGACTTGGTTTCCGATTCCCGCTCTTGCGACCTCTTTTTTGGCGCTCGATCGTGGGCTTGGCCCTGTCTGTCCTGTATCTTTCTGTTTTTTTGTTTTTTATCCCGAGGCTCTTTCCGAACCGGCGAATAAAAAGACGGTGTATCATAACAGGCAAACCGCTTCGTTATTATCGGTATCGCGGCTCGATTATGTACGGTCAGGACACGTTCTTCGCCGTGAACCTCGATGTTTGTTCTTACATACCTGAAAGGGGATGCGCCAAATTTCTCAATTTGACACATCCCCTTCGGGAATGAATCCTTCCTGAAATTAGTATCCCAGGGTTTTCGCAGCCGCGTAGGAAATTTTCAGGGCATTCGCGCGGCGAAGTTCCTGCTTGATCTCCGTGATACGGCCCATAGTCGTATACCGGTCGGCCTTCAGACAGATCGTCATCAAGGCACGCTCCGACTCATTGAGCTTGTCACGCTCGGCAGCTACGAACTGACCGATATCCTGAGCGGTTTTGAAGGCATCGTTGAGCTGAATACGGGGTGCAGGACCGTACTGTTCCCGCCAAACGCCGATCGGCTCTCCGATGTGGATGTAACTTACGAGTGATTTCTTCTCCAGTTTCTGCACCTCGGTTGCTTCTGGAACTTGGTATTTTACATGTAATTCCTGATCGCGCATGGTCGTAGATACCATGAAGAAGAACAGGATCATGAAGATCACGTCCGGCAGCGAGGCGGTAGAGATCGGGGGCAAACTTTTGTTGCCTTTCTTTTTAATTACTGCCATACTACTTTTTTCCTCCTAAATCTCTGGGTTCTGCTTCCGAGATACTCATGGGAACGGCTTTGGCTACGATACCGCGCTCCGTTTCTCCGAGATCCGAGAATTTCATTTGGAATTTATTCTTCGAAACTTCGTCACGGATTTCGTTGATCGCACGCGTCAGCTCGTTCTGTACCATGATGTAGATCTGATATTGGGTATCTTTGGTCGTTTGCAGCGAGAGTACGCCTTTTCCGACCGGATAGCTCCATTTGCTGCCGTCGGGGAGCTCGAACTCCTCGACCTCTTTTTCGGGCAGGTTGGGATCGTCCATCACATTGAGGAGGAAGTCCTTCGCCCGGTCCTTCAACTGGTGGATATCGACGTACTCCTGTTCGCCGGCCCTGCCCACGAAGATATCGCCGCGGCCGTTCACCAGAACGGGCAGAAGGTTACGTATCTTCACCTTCATATCCTCGACCTTTTGATCCTCGGGGGGCATCGGCGGCAGGTTACGGGCGATACCCGTATCGACGTTCATCGTCGTAGCCACCAGGAAGAATATGAGCAGCAAGAAAGCGATGTCGGCCATTGAACCGGCATTGATCTCCTGTACTTTTCTTTTATCTATAGGCATCGTTCAAACTCTATTTGAAAGCTTTGTATATCTCTGTGAAAATAGCTGTCAGAACAGCGGCACCCAGAGCTACGTAGGTTACCAGAATGCTGGCTTCCGTGATAACGGTTTCAGGATGCGGGAAGAAGCCTCCGTTCGCGACGTCCGGAATTTCGATCGTATGTCCGCGGGCGATCAGGTAGGCTGCCGCGACGATGACGACGATCAGAAGTGTCGAAAGCAGCGTTCCTTTGATGCCTTTGGAACTGTTGACCATACCCCAAACGGCCGTGAACAGTGCTGTTGCAATACCGACTGCGATCAGGATATAACTCCAGATGAGGTTCAGGTTGATCGCCTCGTTGCTGCCGCCGGCCACCACTGCATATACGGTCAGAAGCACCGTAATCAGCAGGACGACGCCCAGCAATATGTTTAATATTTTTTTCATAATAGGGAATAAAGTCTTTATAAGTGCGAATTATTTCTTGTAAGCCGTCAGGATATCCATCAGGGTGATGGACGAATCCTCCATATCGTTTACGAGCGAGTCGATCTTGGAAACGATATAGTTGTAGAACAACTGAAGAATAACCGCAGCGATAAGACCCAGCAGGGTGGTCAGCAGGGCGACCTTGATACCGCCGGCAACCAGCGTCGGAGAGATATCGCCCGCAGCCTGGATGGCGTCGAACGCCTCGATCATACCTACGACGGTACCCATGAATCCGAGCATCGGGCTAAGTGCGATGAACAGACCGATCCAGCTCAAACCCGACTCCATGCGGCCGGTCTGTACCGAACCGTAGGAAACGACGGCTTTCTCGACACTGTCCAAACCCTGGTTGTAACGATCCAGACCCTGATAGAAGATCGATGCGACCGGACCGCGCTTGTTGCGGCAAACTTCCTTGGCAGCTTCGATACCGCCCTTTTTCAGCGCTTCCTCGACCTGTGCGATCATTTTCTTGGAGTTGATGGTGGAAAGGCTCAGGTAAAGCATACGCTCGATGGCAATGGCAAGACCGAATACCAAGCAGAGGAGCACCGGAAGCATCCACTCCCAACCGCCTTCGAGGAACTTCTGCATCAGCACCTGGTGCATCGGCTGGCCTTCGGCAAGCTGAGTGTCCGAAGCCGGAACTTCGTCCACTACGGTTTCTTCAACGACTGCGGTCTCCTCGGTTGCAGGCGTAGTCGTCTCCTGGGCGAAAGCATTAACAGTACCAAGCGAGAAGATGGCGACTGCTACAATCAAAAAAAGTTTTTTCATGGTTGTTTAATTAAAATTTTGATTAGTTGATCGTTTTTTCGTTTGCGTTTTTTATTTCAAAAAATGTAAATTTTTTTCATCCTGGCTTGCCCGTCACGGTTCGAATCCGATTTTTGCCGGCTTTTTCAGCGATCCGACTGCCGATTCGAAAAATCGTCCCGATTTCTCATTTCGACAGCAATATTCTTTGTAATAAATTGAAAAATAACGTATTACCTCCTCATGAACAGGTCGTGTACCTTTGCCTGGCGTCCTGTCGATGCGATTTTTAGCTCCGAAATATACAAAATTATTTTCGTACGCACAATGTTTTAGTCGGTAAATTCTCCTTTGAGGGGCGTGCGGAGCAGGTCGAGCGTTTGCTCGCGGGGCAGTTCGAGTCCGAGGACGTACATCAATTTTGTGACGGCCGCCTCGGTGGTCATGTCGTGGCCGCAGAGCACGCCGATCCGCTGCAGGCGGAGTCCCGTTTCGTAGAGTTCCATCATGACCCGCCCGCCCCGGCATTGCGTGACGTTGAGAACGATCAGTCCCCGGTCGATCGCCTCTTCGAGTACGTGGATGAACCATTCGCAGGTCGGGGCGTTTCCTGCGCCGAAGGTTTCGAGCACGACGCCCCGGAGTCCCTCGGCCGAGAGCATCGTACGCAGGGTCCGTTCCTCGATGCCGGGGAAGAGTTTGACGACGGCGATGCCTCCGCTCAAGCGGGCGGCGATGTGCAGGGGTTCGTCGTAACGCTCCGGCTGGAGAATGTATTCGGTGTGGTAGGTGATATTGACGCCCACGTCGGCCAGGGCCGGATAGTTGTACGACCAGAAGGCGCTCAAGTCTTCCGAACTGCGTTTGGTCGTGCGGTTGGCGCGGAACAGACAGTTCTGGAAATAGAGCGACACTTCGGGAACGGCGGGGCGGCCGTCGATGCGGGCCGAAGCGATTTCGATGGCCGTCATCAGGTTTTCGCGCCCGTCGGTGCGCAGCACGCCGATCGGAATCTGGCTGCCGGTGAAGACGACGGGTTTGGCCAGGTTTTCGAGCAGGAAGCTCAGGGCCGAAGCGGTGTAGGACATCGTGTCGGTGCCGTGCAGCACGACGAACCCGTCGTAGCGGGCGGAGTTGTCGCGGATGATCGCCGCCAGGTCGAGCCAGTTGCGGGGGCTGACGTTCGATGAGTCGATCACGGGGTCCATCGTGAATACCTCGATGCCGATGTTCAGGCTTTGGAGGGTCGGGAACTCCTCGAAGATGCCGCTGAAGTCGAACGGTACGAGGGCGCCGGTCGTCGGGTCGGGCTTCATGCCGATCGTGCCGCCGGTATAGATAATCAGGATCGAAGGTTTCATATCGATTCGGTAGGGCTTGAATGGTCGTTTGTCGTCTGTCGCGCCGCGTCGAAGCCGAACATCTTCGGCATCGCCGAGCACCCGCCGGGCGTTGCGGGTCGTGGCCGCCGCTACCTCTTCGGGTGTCGTGCCTTTCAGCGCTGCGATTTTGTTGCAAATATAAGGAATATATCCGGATTCGTTTCGCTGGCCGCGATAGGGAACCGGCGTCAGGTAGGGACAGTCGGTTTCGAGCACCAGGTCGTCGAGCTCCATTTCGCGCACGGTATCGGCCAGTCGGCTCTTTTTGAAGGGGCGCCACCCCACTGGGACGA
>OAWS01001615.1_pt1 | contig 10376 bp, 9 predicted proteins | sample 1517141 | NCBI WGS metagenome assembly OAWS01 (sample SAMEA2580173, study PRJEB22360) | human gut metagenome | biome: human gut; feature: human-associated habitat; material: faeces | place: Denmark | collected 2008/2010
CGGCATAGACACAGCCGCAGACCCCCGGGGCGCGGCCTGCCATTGGGCGCTACGATGTTCGCCGATTCGACGCAGCATACCCTGACTAATCATACCCATGGCTCGACCTTTGGCGGCAACCCGATTTGCACGGCCGGCGGCATTTCCATCATCGACCGTCTCGACGACGCCCTTATGGCAGAAGTCCGGGAAAAAGGAAAATACATCAAGGAAGAATTGGAACAATGCGAACACGTCGACCACGTATCCGGCATGGGCCTCATGATCGGCGTCACTCTCAAGAATAAAGACCTCATGGATGTCGTCGAAGGCTGCGTAGACAACGGTGTCCTCGTCCTCACAGCCAATGGCCTCCTGCGCCTCCTGCCGCCGCTCAACATCCCTTGGGACGAATTGAAAGAAGCCATCAACATCGTCAAGAAAGTCATCGATAAATAGCATATAGTTTGTAGTGAAAAAGGCACTGTCGCATGAAGACAGCGCCTTTTTTGCAGCCAGCGGTTAGCTGTTAGCAAAAAAACACGGCCCACGGCCTTGTGCGTAGCGGGACGCCCTCCGGAATATCCTCCGGGACGTCCCCTACAGTATCGCATATAGGCGATGAAAATGAACGCAGTTCGCAGGTCACAAAAAAAACACGGCCCATGGCCTTGTGCGTAGGGGCCGCCCGGAAGCCTTTTTGGCCCGTCAGGTGCCGACCAACGGAAGGCGCAAGACGGTTGCCAAAACGGACAGCAGAGGCTGGCGGCCTGCGAACTGCAGTCTGCGACCGGCGGGGCCGTCAGGGCCCAACATACTATTTGCGAAATATTTTTCTTGCTATTCATGGGGGAATTGCGTACAATAGGGCTGTATTAAAATATCAATGCAAAGGAAGAGGATAGGGAGAGAAGACATATGAAACATTTAAAGATAGCTTATAGTTTTGACGTACAGTATTATTTTGTTGACAGCGATCGGGAAATCGTGCCCATTGAGCAGACTGATTTCACTGATGTGGCCGTAGCGGTTATTTCGGACCAGGATTTCGCTTATATCGACAAAATCGATGAAACGGGATTCGGTATTCCCATCATGGTCATCATGCCGGGCGGCGAAAGGATGCCGGAACGATACATTGACAAAGTCGATGTCGTCTTTACGGAAGAAATGGTCAATAAGAGCCGTTGTATCGCGACGGCTGAACGATTGGCCAGTCGCTATGAGCACACGGTGTTGCCGCCGTTTTTTGCCGACCTTGTCGATTACGTCAGTGAAAAGAATACGCCTTTTGACTGTCCGGGCCATCAGGACGGCCTGTTTTTCAAGAAGCATCCGGCCGGACGCTATCTTTATGATTTCTATGGACCTCATATTTTCCAGTCCGATATCTGTAATGCCGACGTGACCCTCGGCGATTTGCTCATCCATGAAGGGCCGGCTCTGGAAGCGCAGGACTTTGCAGCCGAAGTCTTCCACGCCGATAAGACCTATTTCGTTCTCAACGGCTCTTCATCTTCGAACAAGGTTGTCACCAATGCTTTGCTTACGCCTGGCGATTTGGTCCTCTACGACCGCAATAACCATAAGTCCGTGGCCCTCGGGGCTCTCATCCAGGCCGGGGCGACGCCGGTCTATCTGGAAACGGCGCGCAATCCCTACGGCTTCATCGGCGGCATCGACGCTCACTGTTTCGAGGAAGACTATCTGCGTAAGTTGGCAGCCGAACGTGATCCGGAAAAGGCCAAGGCAAAACGACCTTTCCGCTTAGCCGTCATCCAGCTCGGTACCTATGACGGGACGCTGTATAATGCCCGTTACGTCGTCGACCGCATCGGCCATCTCTGCGACTACATCCTCTTTGATTCGGCCTGGGTCGGCTATGAACAGTTCATTCCCATGCTCAAGGACTGCTCGCCGCTGCTCCTCGATTTGCATGAAGATGACCCGGGAATCATGGTCGTCCAGTCGGTCCATAAGCAGCAGGCCGGTTTTTCTCAGGCTTCGCAGATCCACAAGAAGGATAACCATATCCATGGCCAGGTCCGCTACTGCAATCACAAGACCTTTAACAACGCCTTTATGGCCAATGCTTCGACAAGCCCCTTTTATCCGATGTTCGCCACGATTGCCGTCAATGCCAAAATCCATGCCGGTGCGGCTGGCCGCAAGATGTGGATGGACTGCGTGAAGATGGGCATCGAAGCCCGCAAGGATATCTTGCGCCGCTGCCATTATATCCGGCCTTTCGTAGCGCCGACGGTCTACGGCAAAACCTGGCAGGATGGCAATACCGATGACATGGCCAATGACCTGGCTTATTTCACTTTTGAACCGGACGCCAAATGGCATGCCTTCGAAGGCTACGGGCCGGGGCAATATCTTGTCGACCCTTGCAAGCTTTTGCTGACGACGCCGGGTATCGATGCCGAATCGGGGCAGTATGAAGACTTTGGCATCCATGCTAACATACTGGCGACGTACCTGCGCGGCAACGGCGTCATTCCGGAAAAATGCGATTTGAACTCAATCCTTTTCTTGCTGACACCGGCTGAAAATAAGAATAAGATGCGCCTCCTCGTATCCCAGCTGGTCCGCTTCGAACGCTTCGTCGACCATGACGTCCCCATGCAGGAAGTCCTTCTCGGCGTGTACAACTCGCATCCAGAACGCTATGCCGGCTATACGATTCGCCAGCTTTGCCAGGAAATGCACGATTTCTATAAGGCGCGGAACGTCAAGGATTTGCAGAAGAAGCTTTTCCGCCGCCAATACTTCCCGGAATACGCCATGAATGCCCAGGAAGCGCAATATGCCTTTATCCGTGGCCAGGGCGAACTGGTGCCCCTCGATGAAATCGAAGGCCGCATCGCCCTCGAAGGAGCTCTGCCTTATCCGCCGGGCGTCCTCTGCGTCGTACCGGGCGAACGCTGGTCCCATACAGCCGTCCAGTACTTCAAGGCCTTGGAAGAAGGCCTCAATGAATTGCCGGGCTTCGCCTCGGAAATCCAGGGCGTCTACCTGGAAAAAGAAGACGATGGACGCATCCATGCCTATGGATATGTGCTGAAGGAATAGAGCGGTACGAAATCTCGTCAAATGCGTAACGGGCTCGCCACGTGGGCGACCCGCGTGAATTTTGTGTATAGCCGGAATTTATGACAAAAGGGATTGTACATGATGACGTTTGCCATCATGTACAATCCCTTTTCGTGTGTTTTTTACGATGAACGAACTGCGGGCCGCCGTTATGGCGGGCCCCACGCGGAAAACAGGCCTCGCCTCATGCCCGTCGTTATGGCGGCCCCTACGATGAACGATGCCCTCTACAACAATGTCTTGACAGCTTCGGCGATTTTTTTGGCGATGTATGGGTTATTCATGGTGTAGACGTGAATGCCGTCTACGCCGTTGGCCAGGAGATCGGCAATCTGGTCGACGGCGTAGGCGATGCCGATATCGCGCATGGATTCGGGAGTGTCACCGTATTTGGCAATAGCCCGCTGGAATTTGATGGGGAGCGTAGCGCCGCACATGGTGACCATGCGTTCGATCTGAGCTTTGTTGGTGACGGGCATGATGCCGGCTTCGATGGGAACATTGATGCCGGCGATTTCACAGCGTTCGAGGAAGCGGTAGAAGAGGGCGTTGTCGAAGAAAAGCTGGGAAATGAGCTCACTGGCGCCGGCATCGACTTTGGTCTTTAAATTGCGGATGTCGGCGGCCAGGGTCTTAGCTTCGGTATGGCCTTCGGGATAGCAGGCGCCGATGACGTTGAATTCCGGTTCCTTTTCTTTGATGAAGGCTACGAGGTCGCTGGCGTGTTCAAAGGCATGGGCCCGTTCACGGCCCGGTACTTCATCGCCGCGCAGGGCCAGGATGTTTTCAATACCGGCTTCTTTCAGTTCTTTCAGGTTCTGAAGGGCTGCTTCTTCCGTAAGGTAGATGCAGGGCATGTGGGCCGCCGTTTCGCAGCCCAGCGCCTTGATATGGGCGGCGACTTCGACGGTACGATTGCCGCCGGTACCGCCGGCGCCGCAAGTGACGCTGATGAAATCGGGATGAAGTTTACTCAGTTCTGCCAAGGTCGGATAGACTGTTTCGACGGGGATGTCCCGTTTCGGCGGAAAGACTTCAAAAGAGAAGACCGTTTTTTTAGCAAAAAGCTCATTCGTATGCATGTATTGTTTCCCCCTGTGTGTGGCACGTCAAGGCTTCTGCCATTAGGCATAATGCCTTGATGTGCAAGTTTGAAGTTTGGAGTTTGAAGTGGAAGGTTTTCTATTAATAACATGTGTTCTGCAAACTAAAAACTACAAACTATGTAATATAAGAACAAAAGGACCGCCGCGAGCGCGACAGCCCTTTTCGGATACTTTCATTATATGGGATAACGAAGTCAATGTCCAGCTGTTAGAAGCTCGGCAGGATAGCGCCTTGATATTTGTCTTCAATGAATTTCTTGACTTCTGGAGACTGGAGGGCTTTGACGAGTTTCTGGATTTCCGGACGATTTTCATCGCCTTCACGGATGACGAGGACGTTGGCGTACGGCGAATCCTTCGGTTCCAGGAAGAGAGCATCTTTCAGCGGATTGAGGCCGGCTTCCATAGCGAAGTTGGTGTTGATCAAAGCGATGTCTACGTCATCGATGGAACGGGGAATCTGAGCGGCTTCGAGTTCGACGAACTGGAGATGCTTGTCGTTCTTTTCGACATCCTGTACGGTCGATGTGATGTTACCGCCGTCTTTCAAGCCGATGAGACCGGCACTCTGCAGGATGAGGAGGGCACGGCCGCCGTTGGTCGGGTCATTGGGGATGGCAACTTTGGCGCCGTCCGGCAGGTCTTTCAAATCCTTGATTTTGTGGGAATAAATGCCCATCGGTTCGACATGGATCTTGGCGATGGCTTTCAGTTTCGTGCCGTGTTCGCTGTTGAATTTGTCGAGATACGGCGAATGTTGGAAGAAGTTGGCATCCAGTTCTTTGTCGTTGAGGGCCAGATTCGGTTTGACATAGTCCGTAAATTCGACGACTTTCAAGTCGACCCCTTCTTTGGCCAGGAGCGGCTTGATTTCGTTGAGGATTTCACCGTGTGGTACAGGCGTTGCGCCGACAGTGACCGTCGTGTTCTTGGAAGACGAGCCGCTGGAAGCGGAATCACTGCCACAGCCGGCAGCCAGGAAAGCAACGGCGAGCAAGGCCGAAGCGGCGAGAATGGAAAGTTTCTTGAGATTTTTCATGAAGATTCCTCCTAGTAATGTAGTATAGACTTTTCTGTTCCGTCATTATCCATAAAAAGACCTCTTTCCGAAAGAGAAAGAGGTTTGATGGCTGATTCTTTATCTCTCGGAATAATCCGCAGGAATTGGCACCGTCATCGTCGGTTGCCGGGTTTCATAGGGCCAGTCCCTCCACCACTCTGGATAAATGTCGTTCTAAAGTTGTCTTAATCCCTAGTTTATCATGGATAGGCTATTTGTCAAGGTCTATCTTGGGGTATTGACAAAACTATACTGAAAGCGTAGTATTTAGGCAATAATCTAAAGAGGGGGAATCAGTTATGATTCAATGGAAAAAGAAATTTTTGCCGTTTGCTTTATTAGCTGTCTTGGCAGTCGGTCTTGCCGGTTGCGGCGGTCAGGGGGATAATGGCCAGAGTGCCGGCAGCAGCGACAAGGAAATCAAGATTGGAGCCACAGCGGGTCCTCATGCTGAAGTCGTCGAAGCCGTGGCTAAGGAAGCGGAAAAACAGGGGATTCACATCAAAGTCGTCGAATTTTCCGACTACATTACGCCGGATAAGGCCCTGGCCGATGGCGATATCGATTTGGTCAGCTATCAGCACAAGCCGTTCCTGGACAATTTCAATAAACAGAATGGTACGGATTTAGTGCCGATTGGCAATACCATCCTCATGCGGATGGGGATTTACAGCGATAAATATAAGAGTGTCGATGCTTTGCCGGACGGCGCCGTCATCGCGATTCCGAACGACCCGACCAACGGTGGCCGCGGCTTGGCACTCCTTCAGCGGTCTGGCCTCTTGAAACTCAAGGACGGTGTCGGTTTCAAAGCTACACCGGCTGATGTCGTCGATAATCCCAAGCATTTCCAGTTCAAGGAAATCGAAGCAGCCCAGCTGCCGCGCAGCCTCGGTGATGTCGATGCTGCTGTCATCACCATGAATTACGTCATGAGCGCCGGCCTCAATGTCAAAGAACAGGGCATCTTCCTGGAACCGAAAGACGAACCGCTGGCCGTCATGGTTCTGGCCGTCAAAGCTAAGGACAAGGACAATCCGACATACAAGAAGATTGCTGAAATCTTCCATTCCGATGCCGTCAAGAAATTCATTGCCGACAAGTACAACGGTACGATTGAACCGGCTGAATAAGCGATGTAAGGCTTGACAATGAGCGCCTGACAAGTATATAATAAAGCAAAATCTAAATGGATTTGTCGATGAACGAAACGAGTATATCCGATGTGGCAGTTCCAGCGAGCCGATGGCAGTGGGAGTTCGGCACGGACCGGCGGATAGAATGGATTCGGGAGATGCGGCCTGAACGGTGACCAGTAGGGTGCGACGGTGTATTTCCACCGCTATCAAAGAAACGTGTATCGCTATGGGCCGTACATGTAGAGCTGGACTCACTGAGTCAATCTGGGTGGCACCGCGGAAGAAATCGAACCTTTCGTCCCTGTATAGGGACGGAAGGTTTTTTGTTGTCTTCAGGCAGAAGGGGAGAGAAAGATGCTGGAAATGAAAGATGTCAGTTTCAACTACGGCAACGGCGTACCCGTATTGGAACACATAAATGTAAAAATCGGTGAGGGCGAATTTATCGGCCTCGGCGGCCGCAACGGCTGCGGCAAGACGACGGTGACGCGCCTGCTCATGGGATTGGAAAAGCCCGTATCCGGGGAGATTCTCTATGACGGAAAGGTCATCAACGACGACGATGCGTCGGTACGCAGCCATTTCATAGGCTACGTCTTCCAGCGGCCAGAACGGCAGATGTTCCGGCCGACGGTCCGAGAAGAAGTGGCTTATGGGCCGCAGCAGCTGGGCATGAGCCGCGACGACATCCGCCAGGCTGTCGACGAAGCTCTGGCTGCGACGGAATTGACGGAACTTTCGGAAGCCTATCCGCCCAACTTGAATCGCGGTGAAAAGCAGCGCGTTGCCATCGCTTCGGCCATTGCCATGCATACGAAATACATTGTTCTCGACGAACCGACGAGCGGTCAGGACAGTGAAGACAAGGACCAGCTCATGGCCCTGCTGACGGATCTCAATAAAAAGGGCATGACTATCCTCATCATCAGCCATGATATGGATATCTTCGCCGAATACTGCCAGCGCGTCCTGGTCATCGGCAACCATACCAAGGCTTTCGATGGGACGCCGCAGGAATTGTTCACGCAGCGCGACGATTTATATGACCTGGGACTGAGCCGGCCCGACGCCGTCACTTTGTCTCTGGCGATCCCGAATTTTCCTTACTGTAAGTCGATGAAAGAATTCACAGCAGCGATGCTGGAACGGATGGGAGGTACTCGCAAATGATGAAGAACCTGGTTCCTGTTACGAAATTGATCGGCACCTTTGCCTTTTCTTTCTGGGCCCTGGTCATGCATACGACCTTGCCCTTAGTGATTTTAGTCATTATCGAACTCATTCTCTTAGGCTTATGCGGCAGCTTGGCGCGCAATATCAAGGCCGTCTTCAGCCTGGCCGTCTTTGCCGTTTTCCTGGCTGTCGTCCAGCTCTTGGGTGGCGGGTCTTTGGAATCGGCTTATGTGACGGGCCTGCGCATGCTGGCCATGACGATTGTCTTCATCATCTTGCTGACGACGACGCGCCTGCAGGATTTGACGGCGGCCCTGGTCAAGCAGATCAAAATCCCTTATGAATACGCCTTCATGTTCACGGCGGCCCTGCGCTTCGTGCCGGATTTCATCGCTGAAAGCAAGGCCGTCCAGGAAGCTCAGGCCTGCCGGGGTTTGTCGACGAAAGGCAATGTTTTTAAGAAAGTCATCAATTATATGAGTGTCGTCCAGCCGCTGATGCTCAAATCGTTAGGCCGGTCGGAAACGATGGCTCTCAGCCTGGAACTGCGCGGCTTTGGCAGTAATGAACACAGTTTCATGAGCAATGTCCACCCGAAGGGCCGGGATTATGTGGGCATCGTCATCATGTTGGCTTTGAGCTGTTTTGTCGTCTACTTGCGCTTGCAAGGTTTGGTTTAGGAGGGGAATACGATGAAAACTGTGGCAGATATTTCTAAATTAGAATTCCATCATCGCCAAGGCGGCCAGTTCCGCTGGATTACCATTACGACGCTCATGTTGGCTATCGGTACGATTTTGCATCTCGTCTCGCCGAGCGTCGGCGGCGTCACACCGAACTGGACCATCGCCACTTATTGCGTTGCCATTTGCCTGACGAAGCCGAGCTACAAGCAGGCGCTGGGCATCGGCTTAGTTGCCGCTTTAGTCAATGTTTTGACGTCGAAGTCGGGCTTCCCTTATGGGAACCTCATCAGTGAACCCCTTGGCGCCCTGACTTGTACGTTCATCGTCAAGAACTTGGCCTTCATCAAGTTCAAAGGCCATTCTTGCCTGCCCGTCCTGACCGGTTTTGCAGCGACCTGCATAAGCGGCGGCGCTTTCGTCACGATTCTGAAGTTTGTCATGAATCTGCCGACTGTCGTCTATGTTACGGCCATGCTGCCCTTGGTCGTCGTCATCGGTGCCTTGAATGCCGTTGTCACGCCGCTCATGTATTTCCCGGCTCTGCGCCTCTTCGTCTCTCGGGGAATCCTCGATTCCTTGGAAGAACAGGAAGTCACGTCGGACCACAGTATGTATGATTTGAAGCCGACGCAGGATGGTATCATTTCGATGGAGCATTTATCGTACATTTATAATAAGCAGAAGACGCCCGTCCTGGATGATGTCACCATGACCGTAAATAAAGGTGACTTCCTGGTCATTACCGGTGAAAGCGGCAGCGGCAAGAGCTCCCTGTGCATGGCCATGACCGGTGCCATCCCGCATTATTTCGGCGGCGTCATGAAAGGGATGGTCTATGTCGACGGCCAGGCGACGACACAGACGACCATTTCCCAGTTGGCGACCCGCGTCGGCGCCATGCTCGATGACTACGACAGCCAGCTTGTTGCCATGACCGTCGAAGAAGAAATCGCCTTCAGCCTGGAAAATCAGGGCGTTGCGCCGGATAAAATCGGTCAGGCCATTACGGAAGCGCTGGAAAAGGTCAACATGACGCCGTACCGCCACCGCCAGGTCACGAAACTGTCCGGCGGCCAGCGCCAGCGTCTGGTCATTGCCGACGTCTTGGCGACCAATCCGGATATCCTCGTCTTCGATGAACCGACGTCGGCCCTGGATCCGGAAGGGACCCATGAATTCTACGAATTGATTCATGATTTAAATGTCAAATACGGTCATACCATCGTCGTCATCGAACATACACTGGAAGCGGCCTTGCCCTATGCCAACCGGTTGGTCCTCATCGACCACGGTCACATCCTCAGTGATGCCGACGTGGAAACGACGCTTCGATACATGTACGACCATGGTATTTATACCAGTGCCATCCCAAAAATCTTCGCCTGCCAAATGGACTTGGAAAAAGCCGGCTGCCATTTCGATGCCCCATGGTTATCTACGGACGTTGCCGTAGCGGCTGTCCAGAAAGCCGTCCAGCCGTGAAACTCCTATGTTTGGGCGACAGCCTGACTTATGGTTTTGCCGTCCAGCCTGACCAAAGCTGGACGGCCCTGGTCTCGGCTAAAAGTCTTATTCATATCGACAACGAAGGTCAATGCGGCGATACGACGACGGGCATGGTCTATCGCCTCCATCAGTTCGACCTCAGCCGGTATGACGCCTTCTTCGTCATGGGCGGATCCAACGACATTCTCCTCGACGGGGACTTGGAGCCTATCTGCCGGAATATAGGGATTATCGTCACTACCTTCAAACGGCAGGGGAAGCCTGTATACTTGGGCATCCCGCCGCTGACCCAAACGGAAAGCGCTATGTACGGCTGGCAAAATTCCAAGGACGTAGAAAAACACAATGACGAATTTCGCCAGTATCGGCAATGGCTCTTTTCTTACGGAAAAGAAACGGAGTGTATCGTCATCGACTTCTACGAAGCCTTGATCGAAGCCGAACGGCGGACAGGCCGCAATCTCTACGCCGACGGCGTCCATCCCAATGCCGAAGGCTATGCTGTTCTGGCACGGGAAGTACTGAAAGTGATGGGGGGTTAGTGGCTCGTGATTCGTGGCTAGTGGCTAGCAGTTCGTGGTTCGTGATTCGTAAAAAGGCGCTGTCGCATGAAGACAGCGCCTTTTTA
>OAWS01001620.1_pt1 | contig 10352 bp, 8 predicted proteins | sample 1517141 | NCBI WGS metagenome assembly OAWS01 (sample SAMEA2580173, study PRJEB22360) | human gut metagenome | biome: human gut; feature: human-associated habitat; material: faeces | place: Denmark | collected 2008/2010
AGGTTTACCTGCGTGCTCCGCCGCGTCTGTGCTCATCCCCCCCCCCAGCCGGTAAAGAACCAACCATTGCTGCTGTTGCTGCGATAGCGACTGCTTTTCTCATTCTTTTTTTCATGTTGTAAAACCCTCCTTGAAAAATTTTGGTTTCTTATTTTTTTGAACGGAAGTTTTTCCGGGCTTTCCGTTCCTCTGTGATTATATTAAACCATACTTTGCCTTTGGTCAGTTAGGACATATTTGGAAAATTTTGTTGCACATTTTTGACCAGTTTATATATAAAGCTTGGACAAAATATGAACAAGTCAAGCAAAATGCCAGTAACTTGTATGTTTTCTCTATTGTTTATAGCAATTCCATAAAATAATGCAATCAAGACAGTTCAGCAGAGTGCGAAGGACAAGGAAGGTACCTGCAGGCGTGCTGACGCACGGCAAAGATGTCTTCCAAAAAAGTCCTCTGTATCCATTCGATTCGATAAGAACCACCATACAGAGGACTTCCGCTTTCGTTACTGTCCACTCAATTCTACCTGAGTTTCTTCCATATTAATTATATTATTATAATTGCGTAAACTTATTCCGATACTCCCTCGGGCTGCATCCCATCTTCTTTCGGAACACCCTGCTGAAGTAGTTATAATCATCATATCCCACCAGAAACGAAATCGTCTCCAGCTTCTTGTCCTGATCTTTCATAAGCTCTGCCGCTTTCTCCATCCGGATTCTGGTAAGAAATGCAATGATCGTCTCACCGTATTTCTGACTGAAAGTCCTGGAAAGATAGCTTGCATCCATATGATACTGTTCTGCCAGAGCAGTGAGTGTAATATTCTCATGATAGGAACGCTCAATATATTTATGGATCTGCTCTACCTGCTGCATAATAGAACCTGCATCAGAGCTTTTATCTTCTCCGTTCTCCCATAAGCTGTCCAGCAGGATTTTCAGGGATACAAGCAGAGAGTGTGCATTGAGACATTTCATATAATAATCAATGTTATCCATGGCTTCCTCTGCCTGTGCGGTAAGCTCCGGGCATTTCTCCTGAACATAACGGTAAAGGATTCCTGTAATCCTGCCCGCATACTGTTTCACATCCAGGTAAGTCCAGTTTCCATCATCACACTGTCTGAAATTACAGGTCTTAAAGATCAGCTTCTCTGCCTCTGCCTTCTGTCCCGTTGTCAACAGATGGTACAACTCCGTCTCCATATGTGCAGGTGCTGATTTCCCAACCATCTGCGTTTCACTGTTTCTTGGCAGCTCTCCGGTTTTCTCTTCCGGACAGGAAAGGATACTGTGTTCCCTGTTAAACGGACGGGTAATCAGTGTTGAGATCAGTTCTCTGTAAACTGTACCGATATCATCCAGTGAACTTGTCTGCTCATGGAGCACAACAGAAACAGGGCCGTATTCTTCCAGCGGAAACTCCTTCAGAATATTTTCCGCCAGTGCTCTGAATTCCTTTGCATCAGCAGTCTTTACAATAAGAAATTCACTCATCTTATTGCTGTTGTTAAAAATAATCGCATTCTCCTCCAGACCGGTCAATTCTCTCAATCTGGACTTGATATTCCAGGACATCTGCAGATTATCATGTTCAAACTGCTCCGCAATCTCTGTAATATTGTAAAATTTAACCATCAGTGTGGCTACTTCCGAAAATGTATTCGTGCTGGATACATGAATCTGGGATGCTGACTGCCCGTACAGTTTTCCGGAAAGCAGTGCCGAGTATTCACTGTCTTCCAGAAATGATGACAGCTTATGTTTCTGAAGCTTGCTGGTCTCATCCTGCTTTTTTGTATTCTCCCGCTCTTCCAGAAGTCCCAGTGCCTTGGTAAGCACCTTTACCATCTCTTCTTTTCCCACAGGCTTCAGAAGATAATCCAGACCGCCGGAAACAAATACACCCTTTACCTTATCAAAGTCATCATAGCCACTGATGGCAATGGTAATGATTTCAGGGTATTCATTCTGCAAACGCTGCAGTAATTCCAGACCGCTCAGAAATGGCATATTAATATCTGTGAGAATAATATCCGGTTTTTCTTCGGCAATCCTCTCTATAACCTCTTCCCCGTCACATGCAGGCTCCAGAAATTCCAGGGAATACTCCTCCCATGGTATCAGGTTCCGGATATTTTCCCTGCTCCAGAATTCATCATCTGCAGCAAGAACCTTATATTTCATATTTTTCATTGTCTCTCTCCTTGCTCATTTTTGAACATTTTCGTAACTATTCAGTAGTCTACTATCCCGCGAGGTGTTTTGGCACGTAAGTACCAAAATCCCGAGACATACAAGCCAAAATGCCATCACCGCAGGTGATTTTTAATGCATTTTGGCTCGTAACTGTGAAGGTACTGAACAGTTACACATTTTCCATATCACCGGAATTCTCCGTAGAAACAGCCGGGACTGTGATCGTCACAGTTGTCCCCTCGCCTGCTGTACTTTCAATATGCAGTCCGTATTTCTCTCCGAAAAGCCTCTTCAGACGCGCATTAACATTCAGGATTCCAATGGAAATGCCGGATTCCACACGTTTCATATCATTCTGATCCAGCAGACGGTTCATAGATTCCGCATCCATTCCCGCACCATTATCCTGAACTGTGATCACCAGATTCTCATTCACATGTTCTGAACGGATCAGAAGCTTTTTGTCCTTACGGCGGACGTTTCTGAGACCATGTGTAAGTGCATTCTCCACAACCGGCTGGATGCAGATACGCGGCATCTGATCTGCCAGTGTATCGCTGTCAATCTGATAATCGTAAGCTATCGTTGAGCCATTTCTCACATCCATAACATAGAGATAATTTCTCACATGCGCCATTTCATTCTGCACAGTGGAAAGCTCATCTGTCATATTCAGGCTGTAACGGAAAATTGCAGACAGCGAATGACACATACCGCTTACCATCGGACAGTTCTGAGCATTGGCAATCCCGCTCATGGTATCCAGTGTATTATAGAGGAAATGGGGATTGATCTGTGCCTGCAGCATTTTATATTCCGTCCGCTCTACCAGCATTTTATGCTGCAGTTCTTCCTGCGCCATGACCTGCATACGATCAAGCATTTCATTAAATTCCGTACCCAGCGTAGTCAGCTCCTGGGACCATCCTACGGGCTGCACCCGAAGCTGGGTTTCTCCGTCCTTGATCCGCGTGATAGTACTGCTCATCTCTTCTACAGGCTTTGTCATCCACTGAGACACAAACAATACGATTACCATAATTGCAAGAATCATGGCTCCCATTATAATAAGAAGTGTTCGGATCAGTGTCTTCTGCGTTGCAGTGAGAAGAGACTGGGAGACAAGCACAAATGCCTCCAGATTATAGTTCTCCTGCGACACCTGGATCAGATAATTTCCATCATACTCCTGTTCCAGCTCACCGGATTTATAATGACTTTGTACAACCTTTGCAAGCTGCTTCTGGATTCTGCACTGACTCTCTGAAGCCTCCCCGGTCATTGCGATCACCCGGTCATTTAATGGCTGCAGCCACAGACATACCTGCTCTACATCTACATATTTAGCCATAATAGAAGTAAGTGCCGCACTGTTAATATCACAGACCAGATACCCCAGGGCATTCCTGTCTGCATCATAATTATGCAGTTTCAGCACAAATCGCACAATATCTTTCTTTGCGGCAGAATTGTGATATCCGGAAATCATCAGATCTGTACGTTTTCCATGCACATAATCATAAACCCGTTCTGAATTATCATCATACTCTGCCTTGTAAATATCTTTGGGATATGTAACTGAATTGTAGCGGTAGCTGCTGATCAGATGATCCTTTGTATCATAAAGATACATGGCAAGAAGCTGATCCTCCTTTGTAAAACGCTTCCTTGCAAAATACCAGCTTCTCCAGTAATAATCCTTCATGTCTGTATCTTTTTCCGCAGCTCCACGCATAGCTGCGATAAGATCCTGCTCACTGTAGATCGTAAGCATTTCCCCTCGTATTGTGTGGATAAAATTAGACAGATCTGTCTGCATTTTATTCAGAGAAATCTCATGATCTGAAATGCTCTCTGCCCGAATCTGTCTGCGCAGAGACTGATGAAACAGAAATGTCTGCAGAAGAAGTGCGAACACTACACTTGCAATGCACAGAACAAGCAGTGCCCTCCGCATTGTCCACCTTTTTTTCATTATTCCTTCCCCCTCATGTCAAGCGGATAAAAATCATCCGCTTTGTTATGCGGCTCTACATCGAATAACTGCTCCGCAGTTTATTCGGTTAGATACCTGATAATTCTGTAGCAATTCCTGTAAATTTCACATTCTGATAAACAGATACAAAATGCATTATCTACAAAAAATCACCATATATCCTTATCATAATTATACATTATCACAATTATAATACAGGAATTTTGCATTGAAAAGCAAAACAGGAAACTTCCATCAAAAAAACAGCAGTAAAGTGTATGTCAATCCAATCCACCTTACTGCTGCCTGTTTTTCCTGATAACATTTAACTCAATATTTGTCAAACAGATATTCACAATCCGCTTCGCTGGCTGCTCATAATTTTATGTTCAGTAACACCTTTTGCGGCATATTTACTTTTCAATATGTACTGCACCTACTGCGCGGATATTCATTGGATATACGTTCTCTTTTCCGGCAAATTCAGAAATATAGGAAACATAGTTCTCTGTTTCTTCTTCCGGCACTACGCACATGATAACACCGGCAAATCCGCCTCCATGGATACGGCAGATACCTTTGCCCAGTTTCTCAAGGAAGAGATCTGTAAGAGCAAGCGCAACAGAAATCTTCTGCTCTGTATATGCTTTGATCGGATAGCAGTTCTGAAGTAATTCCCAGGAAGATTTTCCGGATTCACTAAGAAGCTTCAGTACAGTCTCACCGTCTTTCTCTTCAACTGCTTTTGCGGCTCTCTCTACACGTTCGTTCTCTTTGAAGAAATGAATCGCTCTTAAGATTGCTCTGTCATTATCGATCTTATCCATATTTGCAAGCACTTTCTCAAGAGTTGTCTCACAGAGAAGCTCTGCTCCTGCTGCCTTGGCTGCTTCTTTCATTTCCATAGGGATCTCAGAGTATTCTTCACTTAAATCAGCATGACCTTTTCCTGTATTAACGATTACAAGATGATGATCATAATCATGGAAAGAGAAGTTTACTTTCTCATATTTTGGATTCTCTCTGTCTGAGAAGTCCAGAAGGATCGGTCCGCCAACTGCACATGCAAGCTGATCCATTAATCCGGAAGCCTTCAGCCAGTAAACATTCTCAGCATACTGTCCTGCTTTTGCATAGTTGATGTATGTCATTGCACCATCATTAAAGAAATAATTAATGATGGAACATACCAGCATTTCGAAAGATGCAGAAGAGCTTACACCTGCTGCGCGGATTACATTTGTGGTCACATAAGCATCAAAACCGGCTACTTTAAAACCGAATTTCTGAATAGCTTCCACCATACCTGCTACCAGAGATACAGTTCCCTGAGCCTTCGGTACGCTGGCAAGATCATTGATGTCTACGACAACTTCCTTATCATATCCTTCACTTGTGATACGGATAACACTGCTGTTGTTCGGGTAAGCTGCACCGATGGTATCCATGTCAATACTGCCTGCGATTACGCGACCGCCATTATGATCTGTATGGTTTCCGATGATCTCTGTTCTTCCCGGTGCTGTAAAAAATTCTGCTGTATCATGATGGTAAATTTCTGCGAATTGATCAGCTACAGCCTGAAAACGTGTTGCTGATTTCTCTGCTTCGCCGTAAATACGTGTCAATTCATTTTTATTTGGAATATTCATTGTAAAAATCCTCCGTTCATTTTTCCGGTCTGACCGCTGATACATAGTTTTATGAGTACTATGTACTGACAATTTTCACGGTTTACAGTGGCAGTGCAGGTGTGAAAATCAGCGGCAGACGGGAATATGTGTATGAAAGTTTGGGAGCAGCCTTATCAGCTACACTCTTGAATTAAAGTATACCCTGCTGTGTCATAAAATTCCTTGATAATCTAAGGGGAAAATAGTAAAATCTTGCGTTTATATCTATATAAGTGTACAATATATTATATAAGTCATCAACAGCAATTTCGCATAACGGTCTTTCTCTGATGCAGCAGGTTGTCTGCAATATTTTCCGGAATTGCTATAAGATAGGATAATTAAAGATCATCATATATTCTCAATGGAGGACGCATATATAATGGCAGAGATCATAACCGACGGCTCACAGAAAGAACTGAAGAAACATGGCAGTGATGAATTTCCGCTGCTGGTAAGCTACGAGAAACTTTCCGGCTACAAATCCGGCTCCTTTCTCTGGCACTGGCATCCTGAGATAGAAATCACCCTTGTCCTGGATGGACAGATTCTCTATAAAGTAAACCAGTGTACTTACCACATGAAAGCAGGAGATATCCTTCTGGGAAATGCCAATGTACTCCACGCAGGCTTCATGGAAGATATGAAAGACGGCAAATATGTTTCCATCACTTTTCTACCAAAGATTATCTATGGTTCCTACGGAAGTATCCTGCGCAGGAAATATGTGGAGCCATTTTTACACAATTTCTCCCTTCCTGCAGTCTACATTGACTATTCGCAGCCCTGGCATGAAATTTTTTCCGAATATGTGAGAGAAATCATAACTCTGTATGAAGAGAAAAAGGAATTTTACGAACTGGATATCACCGGAACGCTGCAGAAGCTGTGGCGCTGTATGCTGCAGAATCTTCCGGAGAACCTCCCCTATACGGAACACAGCAAACTGGAACGCAACCGTATGCGTGAAATCATGGATTATCTGGAACACAATTACATGAACAAAATCCAGATGAAAGATATCGCAGAGGAAATCCACCTCTGCGAGAGCGAATGCAGCCGGTTATTCAAGAGATACATGAACGTATCCCTGTTTACATTTCTGCAGGAATACCGGGTGGAACGGAGCCTTGAATTTCTCCTCAGCTCCGATGACAGCATCATGGAAGTCGCCCAGAAATCCGGTTTCACAGACTCCAACTACTATGCCAAGGTATTCTCCAGAGTAAAGGGCTGCAGCCCGCAGAAATACAGGAAGCAGAATATACGGAAAGATATGTGAGATTATATACAGGTTATATTACTCCACAGAAACAGTATTCTGCTCCAGGTATTTCTTCAATGAAGAGACATACAGATTCCCCACCTTACTGAGGATTGAATTCTTTCTGGTAATATAGCCAATCTCCATGTCGCTGTTCTGGTTCTGCTCATCCCCTTCGAAGGGAATTGCCAGATAATCACTGCCATTAAGCTCCTCACAGATAATCCCTGAACACAGGGTATAGCCATTGAGTCCTACCATCAGATTCAGCATAGTCGCCCGATCCGAAGCCTTGACTGTTCTGGAATATTCATTGGTAGACAGAATCTCCTCTGACAGATAAAAACTGCTCTTATCTCCCTGTTCGAAGGACAAGCAGGGGTATTTTGCCAACTGGCTGTAGCTGATGGATTTCTCATTTGCCAGTGGATGATTTTTCCACAAATATACATATGCCTGACAGTCAATCAAATGATGAAACTCCAGATTCGCAGAGTGGAGAAGCTTTAGCAGTGCCTTTCTGTTGAAATCACTGAGATAAAGTACTCCCACCTCGCTTTTCATGGTGCTGACGTCACTGATCACATCTGCAGTCTTTGTCTCCCTGATGGCAAATTCATATTCCGACACATCAAACTTCTGCACCATATCCACGAATGCTTTCACTGCAAAAGAATAATGCTGGGTGGAAACGCCAAATTTCTTCTTATAGGAACCACCCTCACTGTATTTCTCAACCACACTTTCATACTGTCCGTATATCTGACGGGCATACATCAGAAATTCTGTCCCGTCATTGGTCAGTGTCACACCACGGCCACTGCGGTTGAATATAATGATTCCAAGCTCCTTCTCAAGCTCCTTCACTGCATTGGTCAGAGAAGGCTGGGAAATATACAACGCCTCCGCAGCTTTATTTAATGAACCAGTTTCGGAAATTGTGATGATATAATTCATCTGTGTTAGTGTCATGTTGTCTCTCCCTTACATATCCTTAGATCTTTTAATCAACTTTTTTCAAAGTATTTTCTCTGGCTGTAATAATTTTACTATATCATCTGAAGTTTCTCAACATTGCAATTTCTGCAAACAAAAATCTCCTGTGCAGACATATCAAATCGATTTCCTATCTGCTTCAGAAGATTTTTTATGAAAAATAATTACAACAGTCTGAATACCTGCTCTGCAGCTGCAGCCATATTTGCTTTTGCAGTGTCCGGATCCATTGCTTCTTCCAGTGTGGAAATTCCGCGCACGATTGGAAAGAAGGCATCTATTCCTACTTCATTGCAGGCAACTGCCTCCTTCGTAACACTTCCTGCAAATGCAATGGTTTTTGCGCCATATTTCCTGCCAAGCTTCGCAACGCCCACCGGGGCTTTTCCCATGGCAGTCTGATGATCCAGACGACCTTCCCCTGTCACAACCACATCTGCATCCTTCATCTCATCCTCTATATGGACAGCATCCAGAATAAGCTGTATTCCCGGTGTCAGCTCTCCATCCAGATAATTCAGAAATGCAAATCCAAGTCCGCCTGCCGCACCTGCACCTGCTGCATTCTGGTTATCTTTACCAATCACTTTGGCAGTAACCTCTGCATAGTTTTTCATGCCTGCATCCAGAATCGGAAGCATATCGGGGGTAACTCCTTTCTGCGGTCCATAGATATAGGTAGCTCCCTGAGAGCCGCAGAGAGGATTGGTCACATCACAGGCAATCCTGAAATTACACTGGGAAAGAAGTTGCTTTTTGTCTGAAATTTCTACAGATACAATCTTTGCAAGTGCCTGTCCGCCTTCTCCGGCATCCTCTCCCTTTTCATCCAGAAATCTGTAGCCAAGTGCTTTCAGCATACCCACTCCGCCGTCATTAGTGGCACTTCCGCCAATACCGATAATGAAGTTGCGGATACCCCTGCTAATCGCATGAAGGATCAGCTCTCCCACACCACAGGTGGTAGCGGTCATAGGATCCTTCTTATCTGAAAGTGTGATACCTGCTGCTGTTGCCATTTCCATAACTGCGGTATTACTTTCCCTGAGATATCCATAATATGCCTGAACCGGCTCATGATAAGGACCTGTAACTGTCACATCCACACGTTCTCCCTTCAGACCTTCGATCAGCGCATCCGTAGTTCCCTCTCCACCGTCAGCCAGAGGTTTTACGATCACTTCTGCGTCCTTTTTTGCTGCAAGAATACCTGCTTTGACAGCCATTCCTGCTTCCATGGAAGTCATACTTCCCTTAAATGAATCAACTGCAACTACAACCTTCATAGCCAAAACCTCCAACTATTTCTATTATTTAAGACGGGTGATACATATTATGTTCTTTCTCCAGTTCTTTATAAAGCTGCATACAGTTCCAGTTCTGATTATGCTCCGTCAGAACTGCCTTGTAATCCACAGGTGTACCTGCTTTCCGCAAGGTATAGAGCACCTGGTCAAACAGATTCCCCGTGATTCCTGCAAGAATCAGCATTTCCTTCTCCATCTGCTCCTGCGGGATCAGCGCTGATGGAATCTGCACCTGAGAAACCTCTTTCACTCCTGCCAGATATCCGATTGGCTGACTATAGTCCTGGGGTTCTACAGTTTTAATCCGAAGCTTAAAAGGCAGCAACGCCATCTTTAACTTGCGAAGCTTCTGCTGATCCTGAAAATTTATTAATAAAATAGTTGGTTTCATATAAACACTCCTTCTGATACAAATAAATCCCCACCCACTACTTATTGCTCTTTACAATTGAAGCAGGGACTTCCTTGATTTGGTTAAATAATTACAACTATTATACCCTCTTCACCCGCACCTGACAATCATAATAGCCTGCATAGGACTTTTTATGTCACAGGAATATTATAAAATAATTTCCTGCAACGCAGAAAAACAGGCTTCGATATCTGTATCATCGATGCCTGTTTTTCTGTGTTACAATTTGGAGCGGCATGGCTTTATCAATTACAAACTATTTCGCAGGATGTTCCTTGAGCATTTCGGAAACACTCCCACTCAAATAAGAAAACAGCGGGAAATATTGTAATTCACACATTATTGTGGTAAAGTAGTGTCGTGCTATTTTTCCTGAACCCGGTATCTTATCACAGTTATAGGCCGCAGAAATTTTACCAGATTTGCGCATCACTCAATCCGTCTGCCAATATAGTCCTTCGGGTATCAGGAAATGAAAATAAAGAGGAGGGAACAAATGAAAAAATTCTATTCGTGGTATA
>OAWS01001629.1_pt1 | contig 10317 bp, 9 predicted proteins | sample 1517141 | NCBI WGS metagenome assembly OAWS01 (sample SAMEA2580173, study PRJEB22360) | human gut metagenome | biome: human gut; feature: human-associated habitat; material: faeces | place: Denmark | collected 2008/2010
TCCTTTGAGGTCATATTGCGTAATCAGTTGCATTATGCACTGGCACGCCATTTCTCCGACGGAAACTGGATTATCAACCAGAAGTCCGGATTCATGGTTGCTTCTTCCTTGACATATACGAACAAGCGGACAAAGAAAAAAGTTACCAATGACTATATCTTAAAAGAAGTTCTGAAAGCAGAGAAGAAAATAGCCGACCGGGGTGTCAAGGTTACGACTGGCAGGGTAATAGCTGAACAGACGTTGGGATTCTGGAACAGTTTTTATGAAACGCACCACTATGCGCTTTTGGCTGGTGTACCATGCCGGATTTTTAAGAAGCTGCCTTCCGGGTACGGACGAAAAGAGATTAACGATATTATAGTACAGGTCCGTGAACTGCGCAACCGCATCAACCATAACGAGCCGATATGTTTCGTAAATAGAAAATGCGCCTTCTCCTATGTGAAGAATATGTATATGATAATCAGTGACTTTCTCACATGGATAGACCCAGAGATTATGCCCTCGCTAAGAGAGGTGGATAAAGTATGTAAGATAATAGAAAAAGAAGAAAATAAACAAAAATAATGATTGGTTCTTATTGGGCTTGGTGTCTTTTTGTTGCTTCATCTTACTAACGTTATGATATAAGTTTATTTGGACAAGATTTGTACAAGTTTCGTGTCATCAATTTGTTTGGCAAAATCCAATGGAGACCGTCCAGCTTTATTTAAATGGTAAATATTTGCATTGTATTCGATGAATAGTTCTACCATTCGATAGTCACCTCTTGCATTAAATACCGCAGTCCACAAGGGATTATTGCCGTAGGCATCCTCAATATTAATATCCGCATTTTTGCTTAACAGCAACCTTGCTATCTCAATATTGAGGTATTGGGCACAGTAATGCAAAGGCACTTGCCCATTAGAATCCTGATGATTTATGTCTATATCCCTATTTATTAAATCTTTTGCTATGTCATTCTTGGAGGCTGCAATAGCCTCTTGCAGCAGATTTTGCTTATACTCATTACAGCAATCAATATCTACGACAACAATATTCTTTTCGTACTGTTCGTATGTACCAACTCTGATTATTGAGAAGATTTCATTATTTTCCATATTTATGTTTTTTATTTGTTTTTCAATGGTTCCTTTGTACTCCAGTTTTCATCAAACAATGAGGATGTTTCGGCATCGATGAATATGAAGAACTATACAGAGATTTTTTAGACAAAATGTAATAACCAACGACATCACCCGATAATATTCTATAATTATCACAAAGCAACAGGCGTTGTCGGAACATCTTCATCGATACAATGTCCATCCGCATCAAACAGACCAAATATCCTCTCAATCTCAGAAGTCAGCATTGCCGATAGCGAATCCCATGATTTCAATGGAGTTGCATCATAGCGGTCACAATAGTATATCTTATCATCCAACGTATTGAGATAGAGTTTTGAGCCGTCATATTCATAAGTACCCAAAAAGAACATTTCCGGTGTGGCATTCTTAGGCCTTTCATACTTTTGGACATCTTCAAGATTAAACGGATACCATGAATCCAAATCGCTTCTGTCATAGGATGTCCTGCAACCATGCAATGCCAATGTGCAATTCATTATATCAAAGCCATTGGATACATTCATCAGAAAATCCTTGTAGACTTCAGGTATAGCGACTCCCAATCTCTTCTCCAAATCGCAAACTTCTGCTTCCGTGACACATGGGTACATAACATTAAGCCAGGCAAATTCGGCAATATGAGGAGCTTTTCCAATCAGCAATGCACCATTTTTTGAATGAGTGACTCCTAAATGAGAGAATCTCATTAACAGGTTTTCCAATTCTTTCTTTTCCATACTTATTTAGATAGGTTAATACATTACTTTCCAGGTTTCTCACTAACGATATAGTAAAACAATGTTCATATACAAATATATGAAACATTCTTCATAATTCCCCTCGATAACCATTCTATTCTCTTTATAAAGAATAAATTAGATATAATTTATCCTGCGATAGAAGAATAAACATAAGAAAGAAAAAGGACAGATTCGTGCTATTCACGTCAAAAGACCTAAAGCAAACAAAAGAAGAGATGGAATAAGACTTTCCGGCATACATATAAGCATATCGGACGTAAGGCACTCTCCAGTACATTACGTCCGAAATAATCAAATACTCTACTTTATTTCCCTTCCAGCAAATCCGGACGCAAACGCTGGGTCCGTTCCAGCGACTGCTGGAACTCCCATTCACGAATCTTCGCTTCATGGCCGGACAGCAAGATGTCGGGCACCTTCCATCCGTTGTATTCTGCCGGACGCGTGTACACCGGAGGAGCCAGCAGGTTGTCCTGGAATGAATCGGACAAAGCCGACTGCTCATCGGAAATCACTCCCGGAATGATGCGGACAATCGAATCGGCAATCACCGCTGCCGCCAGCTCGCCGCCCGTCAGCACATAGTCGCCGATACTGATTTCCTTCGTGATGAAATGCTCGCGAATGCGGTAGTCGATGCCCTTAAAGTGTCCGCATAGAATAATCAGGTTCTGCGACAGCGACAGCGTGTTGGCCATCTTCTGGTTGAACTGCTCGCCGTCGGGCGTCGTGAAAATCACCTCGTCGTAATGACGTTCCGCCTTCAGTGCAGAGATACACCGGTCAATCGGCTCAATCTTCATCACCATGCCGGCACATCCCCCGAACGGATAATCGTCCACCTTACGGTAACGGTCGTACGCATAATCGCGCAGGTTATGGATGTGAATCTCGGCAATTCCTTTCTTCTGAGCACGGCTCATGATGGAGTAATTGAAGAATCCTTCAATCATTTCCGGCAATACGGTTATAATGTCTATTCTCATTTGTCTGCGATTGTTTTTTGCAAAAGTACGAATATTTTTGCTACTTTTGCATGAAACATTACGCTTTAATGTCATGACAGAAATAGAAAGAATCGACCAGCTGCGTGAAGAGTTACACACGCATAATCATAACTACTACATTCTCAATGCACCAACCATCAGCGACCAGGAATTCGACCGGCTCATGCGCGAGCTGCAGGATTTGGAAGCGAAACACCCCGAACACTACGACGAGAACTCGCCGAGCGTGCGCGTGGGCAGCGACCTGAACAAGGAATTCCGCCAGGTAGAACACAGGTATCCCATGCTCTCACTGGGCAACACGTATTCCGAGACAGAGGTGCGGGAGTTCTACGAACGTGTGCGGAAGGCACTGAACGAGGACTTCGAAATCTGCTGCGAGCTGAAGTTCGACGGTACGTCTATCTCGCTGACCTACGAAGACGGACGACTGGTGCAGGCGGTGACACGTGGTGACGGTGTACGGGGCGATGACGTGACGGACAACGTGAAGACCATCCGTTCCATTCCGCTGCGCCTGTCGGGCGAAGGCTATCCCCGCCGGTTTGAAATACGCGGTGAGATTCTGATGCCATGGACGGTGTTCGAGGAACTGAACCGTGAACGTGAGCAGCGTGAGGAACCGCTTTTTGCCAACCCACGCAATGCGGCTTCGGGTACACTCAAGTCGCAGAACTCGGCAGTAGTGGCTTCGCGCAAGCTGGATGCCTACCTATATTATCTGTTGGGCGAGGAACTGCCGCACGACGGGCATTATGAGAACTTGCAGGAAGCGGCACGCTGGGGCTTCAAGGTGTCGTCGCACATGCGCAAGGCCCGTACGCTGGAAGAGGTATTCGACTTTATCAACTACTGGGACTTGGAGCGCAAGAACCTGCCGGTAGCTACCGACGGCATTGTGCTGAAGGTAAACTCACAACGCCAGCAACGTAATTTAGGCTTCACCGCCAAGTCGCCGCGCTGGGCCATCGCTTATAAATTTCAGGCAGAACAGGCTTGCACCAAACTGCTGAAGGTGACGTATCAGGTGGGACGTACGGGAGCGGTAACCCCCGTAGCCAATCTGGAACCGGTTCAGCTTTCGGGTACGGTGGTGAAACGTGCTTCTCTCCACAATGCTGACATCATCGAGTCGCTCGACCTGCATCTGGGCGATATGGTGTACGTGGAAAAGGGCGGCGAAATCATTCCGAAGATTACGGGAGTGGATAAGGACGCACGTCCGGAAGGAAGCGAGAAGGTAACTTTCATCACACACTGTCCGGAATGCGGCAGCCGACTGGTACGCTACGAAGACGAAGCCGCACATTACTGTACAAACGAAGACGGTTGCCCCACACAGATAAAGGGCCGCATCGAGCATTTCATCAGCCGCCGTGCCATGAACATCGAAGGACTGGGACCGGAAACCGTCGACCAGTTCTATCAGGAGGGACTAATTCACGACGTGGCCGACCTCTACACGCTGCAAGCAGCAGACATCTGCCGCCTGAACCGCATGGGAGAAAAATCGGCCGAGAACATCATACAGGGAGTAGAGAAATCGAAGACCGTTCCCTACGAGCGTGTCATCTTTGCACTGGGCATCCGCTTTGTGGGCGAAACCGTGGCCAAGAAAGTGGCACGTGCGTTCCGCTCCATCGACGACCTGAAATCAGCTACGCTGGACGATTTGATTCACGTAGACGAAATCGGCGAAAAGATTGCACAAAGCATCCTGCGTTATTTCCACAGCGAAAAGAATCTCCAGCTCATCGAACGCCTGCGTGAAGCCGGAGTGCAGATGGCCATCAGCGAGGAAGAGACAGCCGGACAGACCGACAAGCTGCAAGGCCAGTCCATCGTCATCAGCGGCGTATTTGCCCGCCACTCGCGCGACGAATACAAGGCACTTATCGAAAAGCATGGCGGAAAGAACGTGGGCAGCATCTCCAAGAAAACAAGCTTCATCCTGGCCGGAGAGAACATGGGCCCCAGCAAGCTGGAAAAAGCAGAAAAACTGGGCATCCGCATCGTAAATGAAGAGGAGTTTCTCGGAATGATTGGCGAATAAAGTGCCAGTCCTTTACAAATTATTTATAAAAGGCAAAAAAACGATTAAATCTATAGGTTAAATTGAAAATATTCGTACTTTTGTACACTTGTTAAAGCGATTATATTTCATTTATGATAGTAAGAAGACTGAAAGGAATGGGAGTAGCTCTGATTACTCCCTTCAAGAGCGACGGTAGCGTGGATTATAACGCGCTGGTACGACTCGTTGAATATCAGGTACAAAATGGGGTGGATTTTCTCTGTGTACTGGGTACCACTGCGGAAACACCGACACTGACTGAGGAAGAAAAAAGACAAATCAAGAAAGTGGTGATAGAACGCGTCAACGGTCGTGTGCCTATTTTGCTGGGCATCAGCAGCAACTGCACGCAGACGGTGCTCAACACGCTGAAAAATGAGGACTTCACAGGAGTGGATGCCGTATTGGTGGCCGTTCCTTATTATAATAAGCCTTCACAGGAAGGCATTTACCAGCACTATAAAGCCATTGCCGAAGCTACAGATCTTCCGGTAGTACTCTACAATGTGCCGGGACGTACCGGTGTGAACATGACGGCCGAAACAACCTTGCGTCTGGCACGCGACTTCAAGAACATCGTGGCTATCAAGGAAGCATCGGGCAACATTACACAGATGGACGATATCATCAAGAACAAACCGGAGAACTTCGACGTAATCTCGGGCGACGACGGTATTACCTTCCCGCTGATTACCTTGGGAGCCGTGGGTGTTATCTCCGTTATCGGAAATGCCTTTCCGCGTGAATTCAGCCGCATGACGCGTCTGGCACTGGCCGGCGACTACAACAATGCGCTGACCATCCATCACCAGTTTACGGAGCTGTTCAAGCTGCTGTTTGTCGACGGTAACCCTGCCGGAGTGAAAGCCATGCTCAGCATGATGGGAATGATTGAAAACCGTCTGCGCCTGCCGCTGGTTCCTACCCGCATCACTACTTACGAGCAGATGCGCCGCATACTGGATGAGCTGAAAATAAAATGCTAAAGAAATCACGGCAGAGTCCTGCCGTGACCGCATAAAAAAAGAGATTTCAAATCTGTACAGAACCTGTCTGATTTGAAATCTCTTTGCTTTTTGTTGTATCCAAAGTCATCTTCTTCAAAGGGCGGGCATCAATTTTCTGCCTGATGCAGAAGCGATGCCAGTTCGGAGGGAGTTACATTCTTTGCCACAATGGCTCCACGGTCGTTCACCAGGTAATTGATGAATCCGTGCTTCAGGTCGTACGACTTGAATATCTCCGAATTTTCACCTTCCATTTCCTGATAGACGTTATCGCTGATACCGTCCTGGCGAACCGCAGCGTTGAATACCGACTGGTAGCGGTCGAACGAAATGGAAATCATCTCAACACGGGCGTCGTCCGAAACCACATTGTGCAGTCTGGCATTGCGTGTACGCGATGCGGCGTCGTAACTGGCCCAAAAACTCAGCAGAATGTAATTGCCTTTAGCGGCTTGCAGGCTGAGCGGCTGCTTTTCTTTTCCGAGCACTAACTCTGGAGCCTGAGCCCCAAGCGGAAGTTTCTCGGTGGGAGTCTTTCTCTTGTCAAATGACAGAGAAATGAAGGAACTGAATACTAATACAACAAAAAACCACTTTACATTTTTGAGCATGTAATTTGATTTTAGTTAATACTATCCGGTACTGTGTCCTTACAGTGATTTCCTGCCCGGAACATTACTTCTGTGGCCGGAACAGCAGGACTGCCCGGCCACGTGAATCTGGGAAATCCGTTGCAAATATACGGTTTATTTCCCTAAAAAGTTCAGTAAAATCTAATATTTTATGTTTTTAAGCATAATTTTTAAGTTTCATCTGAAGCATCTCCCCATTTTCTGCCACATAAACGTACTTGTCGGCACCCCGGTCTTCCACCTCTACACGGTAGTAATTCCCTGTTGCTGTTTCAAAGAAATCCACATCATCAATTACCATTCCGCTTCCTGACAATTCAGTAAAAACCTGCTGTACACTCTCGGGGAGGGTGGTGAACTCACGCCGTTCCACTTCGTACGTGGTATGTATCCAGGAAAGAGTTCCATCAGTACACTTCTTTCTGGCGACCACCGTCGCGGATTTCCACTTCAATACCTCCTTTTTCTTCCTCAATGTCCAGAATCACAGCCTGAGGGTATTTGGCCTTTACCAAATCTTTCACTTCCGAAGTCTGTCCGGGAGCTATCGGAGTATGTTCACCCCATTCAGTATCTTCACGAATCAGTGTACCGTCTTCCAGATAAGTAAGCTCGTATTCCTTTTCGCCCGATTCTACTTCTATCACGTAAGTCACACTGCCGTCGGTTTTCTCAATCTTATCCACATCATCCACTTTCCACGAAGCGTATGCACCCGCCTTGAAAGCATCTTGTACAGCTTGCGGTAATTGTGTGAAACGTAAGTCATATTCTGTCATTACCCATGCGCCGTCGGGAGTAAACCATGCCTTGTTCTCATATCCGTTATCCACGAATTCAGCTTCATAAAACTGACCTTTCTGTTCCCAGTCCACTCTCGATACATTCGGATATCGGGTATCAAAAGCTTCTTGCAGGTTTGCCGATACTTGCAAACGGTCGTCATCGTCTTTATCACAGCTCTGCAGGCTGACAACACCCAGTGTCATCATAGCCCAAAATACAATTTTCTTCATAAATCAATGTTCTTTTTTTCTTTTGGTTGTGACAAAGGTCTGACACGATTCTGAAAAGATTTTGAAATAATCCGTGAAGTTGGAAAAAAAATGAGATTTCGCGTGCCCAGTCTATTTTTATCACTATATTTGGGGTACAACAACTTAGACAATTTATATATGAGATATATCCACCACATTTTTGTAGTTCTTTTTTGTCTGTTTTTCTCTACCGTATCGGCCCAAAAAGTGGGACTGGTGCTCAGTGGGGGTGGAGCCAAGGGCCTTACGCACATCGGTATCATCCGTGCACTGGAGGAAAACAACATTCCCATCGACTATATCACAGGAACTTCTATGGGAGCCATCATCGGATCGCTCTATGCCATGGGCTATTCGCCGGACGACATGGAAAAGCTTATCAAATCGGAAGATTTCAAACGATGGTATTCCGGAGGGATACAGGAAAAATACATCTATTATTTTAAACGGAATCCGCCCACACCGGAATTTATCAATATCCGTGTGTCACTGAAGAACCCGTTGCATAAGGTAAAGGCACAGTTTCTGCCTTCCAGCGTGGTCGACCCGCTACAGATGAACTTAGCGTTCGTGGAGCTGTTCGGGCAGGCTACGGCGCTCTGCCGAGGGAATTTTGACAGACTGTTCGTGCCATTCCGCTGCGTAGCCTCCGATGTGTATAACAAATGTCCGATTATTTTCAAGGAAGGTGATTTGGGAGATGCCGTGCGTGCCTCCATGAGTTTTCCGGGCATGTTCAAGCCCATTGAGATTGATTCCGTGCTGGCGTATGACGGAGGGATATACAACAATTTTCCGGTCAACGTAATGACGGAGAACTTTCATCCGGACATTATTATCGGCAGCGTGGTAAGTTCTAATCCGGGGAAGCCGCAGGAAGGAGACATTATCGGACAGCTGGAAAGCATGATCATGCAGAAAACGGACTATTCCGTGCCTGATTCTACAGGTATTCTCATGACCTTTAAATATGATGATGTGAGCCTGATGGACTTCAATCGTTTTGATGAACTTCACGACATCGGCTATGAGCGTACCATGGAACTGATGGATTCCATCAAGAACCGGATTCCCCGCCGCATGGACTATCGTCTGCTGGAAAAGGAACGCATGGCTTTCAAAAAGAAAATGCCTGAATTCCGTTTCCGCAATATCATCATACACGGAGCAAACGACCAGCAGAAAAAATACATCCGTAAGGAGTTTCACAGCGAAGAAGACGGGACATTCTCCCTGGAAGAGCTTCGGAAGGGATATTTTCGCCTGATGTCATCCGATAATATGATTTCTGAGATTATTCCTCATGCAGTCTACAATCCTTACGAAAATGATTTTAACCTGGATTTGAAGGTACGTATGAAGGATGATCTCTCGCTGAGAGTAGGAGGAAACGTGGGCTCAAATGGAGCAAATCAGGTGTATGTAGGAGCTACTTATCACAACCTGAACAACTTCTCCAAGGAATTCTCGCTGGACGGACAGTTAGGACAAATCTACAATAACCTGCAACTTGCGGGACGCATTGATTTGCCAACCCGTCTGCCGACCTCATATCGGCTGGTGGCCTCCTTATTTACGTTCGACTACCTGAAGCAGGAAAAACTCTTGAGTAAAGGAAATACTCCCATTTTCAACAAGCAAAAAGAAGAGTTTGTGAAGCTATTTGTCTCCATGCCTTTCCTGAGCCGCCAGAAAGCCGAATTTGGTATCGGGGTAGGCCAGCTGGAGGACCAGTATTTCCAGACCAACGTCATCGATTTTACTTCAGATGTACGTGATGTCAGCAAATATTCCATTTTCGGAGGTTCTGTCGCATTAGACGGGAATACACTCAACAGCCGGCAGTTTGCTACCTCTGGACGCCGCGAACGACTTGCTGCACACATCTACACAGGTGTAGAACGATACTATCCCGGAAATGAAGACCCGGCTTACACCGAAAACTACAAATACATCCAGTCATGGCTGCAAATCGCCTATGAACTGGAGAAATATCATACACTGAGTCCGCATTTCTCATTGGGTACCTACCTGAAGGCCTATTATTCCTCCCGCAACTTCAGCCACAATTATCGGGCTACCATGATGCAGGCCGGAGAATTTGCACCTACGGCTCACAGCAGAATCACCTACAACGAAGCATTTCGGGCCAACCAGTTTGTGGGAGCAGGTGTATGTCCGATTTACATGTTCAATAGTGTGCTGCAAGTAAGATTGGGCATGTATGGCTTCGCACCGATTTTCCCCATTCGCGAAGAAAGCAACAAGGCAAGCTACGGAAAAGTGTTTTCCCAGTTCGAATATATGGGAGAATTAGACCTGGTTGTCAAACTTCCTTTCGGCTCGATATGTGCTTACCTAAATCATTATAGTTCACCGAGTAAGAACTGGAATTTAGGCCTCACATTGGGCTGGCAGATATTTGGAAGCCGGTTTATGGAATAATTTTTATTGAAAAAAAATCGCAGAAATATTTGGAAGTTTCGTACAAACTCCATACCTTTGCACCCGTCAAACAAAAAGGACATGGCCGCGTAGCTCAACTGAATAGAGTAGCTGACTACGGATCAGCCGGTTACAGGTTTGAATCCTGTCGCGGTCACTACCAAAAAGTTCGATTAGTTTTACAATGGCCGCGTAGCTCAACTGAATAGAGTAGCTGACTACGGATCAGCCGGTTACAG
>OAWS01001633.1_pt1 | contig 10272 bp, 10 predicted proteins | sample 1517141 | NCBI WGS metagenome assembly OAWS01 (sample SAMEA2580173, study PRJEB22360) | human gut metagenome | biome: human gut; feature: human-associated habitat; material: faeces | place: Denmark | collected 2008/2010
TCCGATTTATTAAAGGCTACTATATACATAAATATTTACTATTTTATACATATCAGTTATTTTCTATAAATTCAATAAAACTACTAATTATATTTTTAGAATCATTATCTATTGTTAATTTCGTATTATTATATATCGTATTATCTATGTATTCTCCATCTAATTTAGGATATGTTATCTTTCCATCATTTAATGATTTTCTATTAATCGTCTTAGCAAATCTTATTTCTTCAATATCAAAATCAGCCACTAGAACACAAACGACACAACTTCTATACACAAAACTCCAAAAGTTACTACTATGTCTGTTGTGCAGACATTTTCCATTTCTATATAGTTAGCTATTGTCATTATATTCGTTCATAATCCCCATTCCCTCAAGTCTTTATCTTTAGTTTTCACGACCTGATAATTCAGATAGATTATAACACAAATTGTTTTTAAGGAGTATCTCTAAATGACTCTAATCAAGCCATCAGATATGCCTTTATCAGTGTTTCTTCCTCCACGTGGCGGTTTGCTGATATGGTAAATAACAAGTCAAGCGGCATTCATGCTTGTATGAAATGCCATTTGACGAGTATCTCCATTGAGACGATAGTCGAAATGGTCATATTCTATTTTCAATGTACGCTATATCCTTAAAATATTACATTCGTAAGATTTTGAGGTAAAAAAATTTTGTCCGCAATCCTTATGCACTTGTGTAAATATTACATTAGTAAGATTTATAAGTCACGTTATCTTTATACAAAAAGGCTCCTGCCAGGAGGTATAATACATTTTTCACAAAAGTGATACCTTTTAGCAAAATCCTATTATTCAGCAAAGTCTCAAAACACCCCTCTGCTATGATATTCAAATGGTTCATTCATAAAGCTACAAAATACACATCCATTTTTACTCCTTAATATCCCATAAACCGCAGAAAATCAAGGTTTCTTTGAAAGCAGACAAACCGTTTCAATATTCCCCTGAACTTTGATTTTATACTGCATAGCGAAAGTGACACTATTAACTTAAGGGTAAGGTAAATACCTTAACCATTTGAAAATTCCTTTTAATTTTACTACTTTACCCTGTCCTCGGCAGGATCAACTGCATACCAATGTTCTGCATTTCGCCTACATTCTAACACAGGTATTCTTTTTGTCACTTCACGTTTCGTGCTTCCATCACTACGAAGAATTTCTCTCCATTCCACTGGTTTCTAGCAATAAACACGCTTAAAATGGCGCTAAAAAAGGAAAACTATCCAAAAGTGATTTTACACTCAGATCAGGGAGTACAGTTTACTTCGTGGGAGTTTGTAAAATTCTGCAAAGAGAATAATGTAATTCAGAGCATGAGCAGGTCTGGCTGTCCGTATGATAATGCTCCAATGGAAAGATTTTATAACACTTTCAAAAGCAATTTTTATAACGTAACTGCATTTTCAAGTGTGGAGATGATGGACGAACTTACTATGAAATATATCAACTGGTATAACTATGTCCGTCCTCATTCATACAATGATTATTTAACACCAATGGAAGCTCGTTACATATAGGTATTTATCGAACAGAGTGTTACAAAAATGCTTGACCAGTACACATAGGACAGTAAATCAATGGCGGCTTCAAATAAATGCACGGTATCCGCAGGCTTCTTTGCCAGAAATCGGAACGAATACCGCTTGTCGCTGCCAGATGCGTCCTGCTTGAAAGTGCTGCCGAGAGTGCCTCGCAGGGCGGCATATTTCGGTGTTCCGCTTTCGTCTTTGCCGATAAAAACAGCATTGTGATAATCGGCACTCTCATAAAGCGTGCCGTCTGCAATACACTCCTGTATGAGCTGATAGTCAATACCACGCCCGAAAAGATACTGTATCACTCTGTTACAATCCTTATTTTGGGGCGGCAGGAGCAGGGCTTTCGGTTCATCTTTCTTGGGAGCAGGGGGTGGCTTCCAGTCCGCCATTGTCTGTCCCGTGAGAATTTCCACGGCTTCCACAAAGTCATATTCCTTGACCTTGATGAGATAATCGAGGGCAGAATAGCCGCCGAAACCTCTCGACCACCAATACCATTTGCCGTTGGAAATCTTCAAGCTATCGTGTTCTGCGGTACAGTACACATTGCTTGTGCCTTTGACCTTAACAAGATTGCTCGGCTCAAACTCACGCAGATAGGATAACAGGTCAATCTGGCGTACCCGTTCAAGCACATCAGGATCAATCTGCACATAGGGTCGGTTAGTTCTCAATGGATAAAATCACCTCCAGAAAATAGAAATAGCCGAGGGGCTTTCGTTAAATGAAAACCTCTTGGCTATGTATAATTTTCTTTGTATCAGTAGGGATTACACATCTTATTTACAAACAATCCCATAAATGAAGTTAAGCTGAATATATGCTTGTCAGTTTCTTTTTCATATATGTAACACGACTGAGCTTTTTCATCAACAAAACGAAGGTACGGTGTTATTTGATTTATGATGTTTTGAATTTCTGGCTCTATTCCTTTTAAAAGTTCTTTGTGCATTAAAGAAAACATCTTCTCAAATTCTTCCATCAGCTCATATAAATCAATTCTTTTACCATCGTCATACATTTGTTGCAATTCTGGAATAAAGACTTTTTGCAATCTACCTGTATTCTCCAACAACTTAGATGGTTCAATATATATAAACATTTCGCCCTCATCAAATTTAAACTGCACTTGGGTAACCGCCATTTCGCAATGTGTCATATATATTCTCAGGTTATACATCATACGATATTCAAAATATTTATCATAGTATTTCTTTTTAATAGGAGCAAATATTGCTTTATAATTACTTTCATAATATTCAATCCAAGCATAAAACGCCCCCAAAACATTATATGTATAACGGTTAATCGTTGCGAAGGTGTGTTTATCTCTTATATCAATGGTAGGTAAAAATCGAAGTAATTCACGAATATTATCTCTAACTACAATATAATAATCCTTACTTAACATTGAAGTTTGCAGCTTATGTATGTTATTCATTATCTCTATGTATTCATCTTCTGATAAAGTTTCCACGATAGTATCTATAGTTTCATCTCGATTTACCGCAATGATTTTATATTCCATATGATTTACTTCCTTGTTTTTTTGATTATACCACACAAGTATGAAATTTTCTACCCAACGGATATGTAAAAGACGGCATCAGCTCCACGCCAATGCCGCCGTTCTTGGTTATAAAATTCCTGCCTTTTTGAGATATCCAACGCTGTCATAGCACCCTCTGAAATAGATTGCTTCCTGCTGCATATCGCTGAGCCTGTTCCGAAGCTCCAAAACTTCTATCAAAGCCTTACACTCCTGCTCGGATAAATCGCTCGACTTTTCCGTATCCAGAGCCTCCATCACTTTGGGATACTCCTTGTAGAGTTTCTCTATCCTTTCCTCTATGGAACGGTATTCTGGATTTTCTTTGGGCAGCTTTGCGATAACGGAGCTTAGATATTCAGCAAAGATGTTGCTATGCACATCAACAAAGGTTTCAAATCTGAAATTATCAAGCACACCTTTCACCTCCGACATTTACTAATCTACACCTATTATACTTCCCAGAAATCAGCAATACAAATATGCAAACTGCATTATCTCTCCCGACTTGCACATTTTCTTTCAGGCTGTTCTTCTGTCTGCTCTGGCTCGGTATCCATAACGGAAGTGTCTTTTTCATTCAGATTCAGCTCAATGTTAAGAGAGTTCAGCCGTTCCGTTTTTTCTTTCAGCTCATCTTCAAAGGCAAAAGGCTTCTTGATTTCCTTCGCCCCTTTGTTTACCCAGCAATGCATCCGCTCATTCCACAGCTCTATGGAAGCACACGCTGTTGCATCCGGTCTTTGTGCATAGATCAAAAGCTGTTCCCGGAACGGATACTTATACAGCCTTGCCGCTGTAGTCAGATACTTCATCCACTCGTCACGGTTTCTCACTACTTCTTTGGCAGTTTCCCGTGCCAGAGCAGATATAAAATCATATTTTCTCACGCAATTCTCTCCTTTTTTCTGATTTTGAACACGAAAAAAATGGCAATGGTTCGTTCATAAGCCATTGCCACCAACAAAAATAAACTCTATTTATAATTTATCATCTCCTTTCCAGCATTTTATTCATGTAAAAATAGCACCTAAGATTTCTCCCAAGTGCTATTGCTCCACAATTCATTGCATAAAAATTCCTTTTTAATCGTATATCCCTTTTCCTCTATGACATTTTTTAAATTTTTTTCCACTTCCGCATGGACACAAATCATTGGGATATATTTTCTTAAAGTGATTTATAACTGTTTTCTTTTGTGTTTTTTCAATTTCTGACATTGATGTCACAATTGGATCTTCTGGCAATATATACTCCTCGCAAAAAATTGCACAATCTTTCTCATCCATAACCGGCACTGGAATATATATTTTTTTAATAGTATTAGCAAATGGAAAAATTGTGACAAGATTCATCAAATATTCCATAAATTCTTTTGCTTCTGGATATCCATTCCTCCATATACTTTTCACGTTTCGTATTGATGCTGATTCCGGGTGTGCCGTTACTACATCTAGATACGGATTTGTAAAGTATTTTAGATAAGAAGAATCATCTGTAATAAAAACATCATCCTTTTTGAGTGGAGTATAATCATAAGTGTCTGTACATGCAATTAGTATTATATGATTCTCATCATATGGTTCATCTGGTAAATCTATAGATACTAATTTTTTAAATATATTCCAATCATAGCTTACTGATTTCTTTCGACGGTTAAGTTGTTCTATTGCTTCTTTAACATTTTCTTTTCGCTTTTCTAATTCATTTAAATCATATGATGTCATTACCGCCTTTAATTCTGTAAGTATAAGATAATCTCCCAAAACAGTAATAACATCATATTCGATTTCCTTACCATCAAACGCTTCATATTTTACTTTATTTGTATTTACATGAAAATTAGGAATCTCTTTATATTTAAAATCTATAATCCCTTTTAAATATCCACGTTTAAGCTTTTCAATAAACTTACGTTCGAAAATATGTCCTACTTCTGCTACATTTTTCTTATATCTAATAAATTGACGCTCAATAAATCTATCAAGATTCACTTGATCCAATAGAGCTTGACTCAAAATCACTTGACTTTTACTAATTGTTAATAACGGTTGAGAAAATATATCATCATCCCTATTTTTCTTTTCATGAAATATAAATCTGTCAATTAATTTTTCTGCATATTCAAGTTCAAAATCATGCATTCTTGACAGTTCTTCGGAGAGGTATGAAATATCAACTAAACTTATTTCTTTAAAATATGTATCTTGTTTTTTATTATCAATACACTTTAATGACGCAAAATATAAAACCTCTGATAATGTATCTAAATACTTATATGTTATTAATAAATCTCGTATACATATACCTTTTACATTACAGTCCAAATAATAATCTTTTGTCAATGATTCTACAATCCGCTCTTTTATCTCAGCTACTTTTTCTGCTTCTTGAAATAGTGCTTTATCAGGATGAAATTTACTAAACTCAAATAATTCATATTCTTTTGTTTGGATCCCAATTAACTCATCTGACAATATTGACAATTTTTCATATATAATTGGAATATCTTCTTGATTTCTATAATCTAACAGAGTATGATTTCTTACTTGGTATTCTCTCCTTAACACTCCCATTCTTCTTGCTTTATATTTTTCATCATTTTCTATCGAAAATGCATATTCTCTAATTCCTTCTTGTGTCTTATCCATATATCCAAGTTCATAATATCCGTAACGAATTCCTTCTTCTATTCTACAAATAAGAAACCTTTGTGATGCAATATATAAGTATTTTTCAAAATCAGCATTTTCGTAAGGATGTACAAATTTCAGTTGAATGTCTGTATTTACAATTTGTACTTTTAAATTTTCACCAAATCTATAATACAAATAATGAATTATCTGGTTCATACTTTCAAGAATTGATTCAAAATTATCAGATACTGATCCTTCTAAATTCTCATAATGTTCAACGGGTCTATTAGCTATTGACAATTCCATTCCTGTTTGATAATCCGGATTTATAAAATCCATATAGTTTTCCTTAACAAGACGTGTTTGATCTTGATTAAAAACTACAAGACTAATTAATTGTTCTATAAATGGGATCTTACCTGCATCACATTCATCCATTCTTGCAGAATTAACGGAGTTCATTTTATAAAAACATTCTGTATAAGCTGCCATATCAAGAACATCTTTTATAATTCGCTTATCAATAGTAATTCCTTCTTGAATAATATCCCGAGTATCTACCTTAGCATCATTTATTGCGTTTGCTATGTTTAAAACATCTTCTAAAATCTGTTTCGTTTTTTCATAATCTCTATCTGTATATTTCATTCCTATTGGATTTCGAATACAGTTTGTCTTAAACAAAATATGCTTTAGATCATGATCATACTCTTTTCCATCTCTAATATCAGTATTATACATCAGCATCAAGAAAAATAATTCAAATTCACATTTTTTCAAATCATCGTTTATATATGCTTCATTAAACTTCTCTACGTTCTCCATCTTCATAGTGATTATCCACCTTCTCCTAATTTTAAGCATTTATGATAAATAATACTTTAATTATACCCCTATCATTACTATTTACAAAATGTTTTTGCATTTGTCTTAATCAAGAATAACTTTGAAGCTATATTCTTTTATTTATGCATATCCTACACCCTATATTTCCGGTTTGCACCACATTTTCTATCCAAAAATTCCATTGTAAACCTATACTGCACACCAGATTTTACCTCTCCGTCTTTGATATAGCTGTATTCCTCTGTTCCATTCGGAATGATGTAGGCATCATATTTTTTCCCGGCTTTACTGGTCAGTCCTTTGAGCAGGATTTTCTTTCCGGCAAGCAGACTTTCCACCTGATCATCTGACAACACCTTTCCCATTACCCTGTTTACATTCATGCCGCATCTTCCAGTACAGTAAGCCCCATATTTTCCATTCACGACATCTTTTCCGCAGTTCGGGCATTTGCCAAACACCTTCTGCTCTTGTGCAAACATTTTTTTCTGCCCGTCACTGACACTGTGATAGGTTTTTACAAGGTCACTTACCATAGCCTTAATCCCCGCCATAAACTGCCCGGCAGACACTTCTCCTTTGGATACCTGTGTCAGCTCATTCTCCCAGTCTGCTGTCAGCTTCGGGGATTTCACGACATCCGGCAGCACTGTGATCAGCTTCATACCGTCCTCTGTCTGGATCATCTGTTTTTTCTCACGCTTTACAAAACCGTCCTTTACCAGCTTTTCAATAATGTCTGCTCTTGTAGCAGGTGTCCCCAGTCCCTTACGCTCCACATCATCGTCCATATCTTCACTTCCGGCACGCTCCATTGCTGACAACAGGCTGTCCTCGGAAAGATTTTGTCAAGGGTAGTTAAGAAAAATCTTCACTGTTTATGTTATGTAATATCAATCTGTTAATCTTATCCGTCATGGTTTCCCTGCTCGTTTTGCTGAAATGAATTGCCACGTTGTAGGTGGTTCTTCCGATTTTCTTTTTGATATGCGGACACTGTTCTTTGTCCGTTGTCTGCTTTTCTGTCTGTTCCATAAATCTCCTTTTCCCGACGTAAAAAGGTGCATGAAATCATTTCTGTTTCCATGCACCTTACGCTGTGGTTAAATTGTGTTTTCGTGTTTCTTTTCCCGGTTCTGCTCCCTTACCTGCTCGTCTGCTCTCTGCTGTACTTCCATTTCTCTAAGATTGCCTTTGAAAACGGAAAGCCTTGCAAGGTCTGTAGCAACCCTACTGCTTTTTCTCTGTATCTGCTCCTGCTGTGCCAACACCTCCGCTAACTGCTTATCAATATATGGCTTTGATATTTTCCGGCATGACTGCCTTTACCCTGTCACGATATATCGCATAGTTTTCAAGCTCTGTTTCATGCTTCTTTTTAAAGGAATTTTTCCTCAATCCGCTTAATGCCTGATACTCTTTCATGACTGGCTGATACTTCTTGTAATCGTCATAGTCAGATACCGCCTGCGCCCACTTCTCATAACGCACACTTAACTCTGAAAGTTCTGCCCTGCAATTCTCCAACACCTCCGTCTGCTTTTCCTCAAACGCCCTTACATCTTCCCATGTTTCAAAATGGTTTGTGTCAATCAGCTTTGCAAGCTGTTCCACATTACCCAGAAGCCGCTTGTCTTTAAATCTCTGTACATATGGAAAAATCGGTCTTACAACCATTTCTGACCTTTGTTTCTGCAACATCTCCAATGCGGTCTGAATCTCTGATTTTTGTTCCGGTACAGAAGGATTGATGGATTGATTGATAGATTGAATACCATCCTTTTCTATCCGGCTTTTTCTCTCAAAAACAAATTTGAAAACTCCCTTTTTCAGTTCCTCTTTGAGTTCAGAGATAAATCCATAAATCTTCATTATCATGGCATTGTATTTCTCGATTGCACGATTGATATTGCCCCTTTCTGTCCGGATGCCTTTTCGTTCCAATGCACTTGCTCTTTCCCCCGAATGAATAGTCGGAATAAGAGGTATCCCTCTGTCCTTATAGGAACGTGGATCAACACGCTCGGCTATGCCTGCATTTTCATTGGTGGCATTGATAACCTCCGCAATGGCATTTCTCCATTCCTTTGCCTTGTCTTTCTCATTCCAGTCAATCACATTTACTTTCCGGCTTTTATAGCCTTTTCCGCTGGCATTGAGTATCCGGTTACCGTCTGCGTCAAGGACATATTCTTTTCTTAATTTTGCTCCCCATGTACCATCCTCATTGAGAGGTCTGAGGGTTAGAAGGATATGGATATGCAGATTAGGCTGTCCTTTATCGTTGTACGAACGATGAATACCATAATCTGCACACATCCCCTTATCTACAAACTGCTCTTTGATAAAACACTCCATGACCTGCCTTGCGGTGGCTTCGTCCCACTCATTGGGCAGGGAATATTTCAGGCTCCTTGCAAGCTGGGCATTCTTCGCTTTCTCGTTCTTTTCCACAGAGTTCCACAATACTGCCCTGTCTTCAAATTCCGATGGTGCGTGTTCCGGCAGATGCACGCCTGCACCGACTAAATCCTCTTTGGCAGTTCTGTTATAGGTCATGCCATAATAATCACTGTAAAGGGATGTCCTGCTGATATAGGCTGACTGCTCAACCGCCGACTGTCCTTTGCTCCGCTGGACTATGGATGCCCTGCTACTAATTGTTCCGTTCTTCACTGTCCTCTCCTTTCCCACAACGTAGTGGGTTGCACCAGCAGACTTTGTGGGCAGATGAAAGCACGTCTTTTTGTGATTTCATCTGAACGCAAAGTTCACTAGGGTAGGCGGTTCTTTTTACCGCCGAAGGGAGTGTAGCTCACTTATAACAAAAGGCTTGCCTTTTGTTCAACAAGGTGCCTGCACCTTGTTATCGGATACGAAGTAGCTGACTGCCCTCTGCAAGGTCTCCGCTCCGCTTCGGTCCGTGCAAACGGATGTCCCCCGGACATCCTGCACCCTTCGGAGAACGCACAGCACCGCCCCAAAGGGTGGTGTATCTGTACGCCCTCAACAAAGTTGAGGGAATTGCCTGCAACCCTGCACAGTTCCTATTCTTCTTCGCTTTCACCCTCGCCTGTTTCCTTATTTATTGCTGTATCCGGCATTTTTTGTTCTGCTCCTGCAAGTTCCCTTTCAATCTGTTCCATACAGTTTTTTACCTCTCGTGTCGCAAATGCCACCTGCATAATCCGTCTGGTCTGCTGTTCACTGTACCTCCTCGGCTCAGTAAGAAATGTTTCAAAATTCGCACCCACCACAATCTTTCTATGGTTATCTGCTTTCCTCTGCTCTGCCTTTGCTTTTTTCATCAGCATATCTAACTTGTTTTTCTCCTGCTCCATGCGTTTCCGCTGTGCTTCAATTTTATTTTCTAAATCCATTTCTGATTGCTCCTTTTTTAATATTTCTGCCTAAAAAAACAAAACGCGGTGCTTTCTCCTGGTTGAGTAACACCGCTTGGCTTACTGCCCTTATTCGTTTTGATTTCTGCAATGTACTTCTATCTCCTTTCTGCCCCTGTCGCTGTAAATAAAAAGAGCAACTAAGATTTTGCTTAATTGCCCTATTCTAACCTGTTAAATTCTTGTTGAAACGATATCCTACACCCCATACCGTCTGTATGTAGATTGGCTTACTTGGATTATCCTCTATCTTCTCCCGAATATTCCGGT
>OAWS01001636.1_pt1 | contig 10246 bp, 9 predicted proteins | sample 1517141 | NCBI WGS metagenome assembly OAWS01 (sample SAMEA2580173, study PRJEB22360) | human gut metagenome | biome: human gut; feature: human-associated habitat; material: faeces | place: Denmark | collected 2008/2010
TAAAAGGACTTAGTCCTGTAGAATACAGAATTAAGTTTCAATTAGTAGCCTAATTAATATGTCCAATATTTTGGGTGCACATCATTTTGCTATTAAGAGCTTTTTTATTTAAAATTTAATTATTTTATCCATTTACCACAAGCTTTATCTTGGCAGATTTTATTATTATCTACAACTAATTGACCACGTAAAAATGTTTTGATAGGCCAACCTTTGATTTTTCTACCAGCAAAAGCAGTGAGAGGTTGTTTGCTGTGAAGTTTTTCATTTTCAATAGTATCGACTTTATTCATATCAACAACGACAATGTCGGCATCTTTACCAATTTCTAAATTACCTTTATTTGGTAAATTATAGATATCAGCTACATTTTTAGCCATGACTTTCACTAAGAAAGGCAAAGTGATATGACCATTATTTACTTCATTGAGCATTAATGGAAGCATAGTTTCTACACCGCACATGCCAGCAGGAATGGAGAATAGATTACCTTGTTTTTCACTGATGATATGTGGTGCATGGTCAGAGGCGATAAAATCTATAGTGCCATTTTTCAATCCTTGCCAAAGTGCAAGTCTATCTTCTTCATGTTTGATGACAGGATATACTTTCATCATTGGTCCTACACTATCATAATCTTTAGCAGATAAAAATAGATATTGTGGGCAAGTTTCAGCAGTTATATTTACGCCATTAGCCTTTGCTTGAGCGACTGCTTCCATTCCCATTTTAGAAGTCAAATGAAGAATATGAAGTCTAGCACCAGTGGCTTTAGCAAGTAGACTAGCTGTTTGGATAGTCAAAGCTTCTGCTAGAGCTGGTCGAGATTGGATTAAAGCTTCGTAATCTTTTTTACCAGATTGTTGAAGACGTTTAGTTAAAGTTTGAATTAATTCAATATTTTCAGCATGAATGGCGATTATTTTTCCTGTTTTTGCCATTTGTTCAAAAATTTCATAGACTTCACCGTCGCCAAGAGGTGGGATAATATCTTCATCTTTAGGATTGTAATTATAAATTAAAGCTTTTGTTTTGGCATTTATAGCATATCCCCAGAAGAATTTTACAGCACTAGCACCAGCTTCACAAAGTCTAGGTAAATCGCCAAGGTTGATTTCACCTAAAGAAAGACCCCAAATACCATAATCAGCAAAAGCTTTAGGAGCAAAATAATTTACTTTTTGTAATAAATCTTGCTCATTTAAAACAGAAGGATTTGTATTGGGCATATCAAATACAGTAGTTACGCCACCGGCAATAGCAGCTTGTGTGCCGGTTGTAAAATCTTCCTTAGCAGTAGCTCCAGGATCACGAAAATGACAATGCGTATCAATACAGCCAGGTAAAAGATACTTACCAGAAACATCATAAACCTCAGTAGCAGGCTTATCCGCTAAAGAAATTTCAACAATCTTTTCATCTTGTATATAAATATTTCCTAGATAGATTTCATTTTCATTAACAATAAAACCATTTTTTAAAGCCAAATCATACATAAAAAAATTATCCCTCCTAAGAATTATAAAATACATTTTTCCTTTATATAAAAAATAAACTATAACAAATAGCATAACATATTTTTAAAATGCTAAAAATAATAAAAATTACGTTAAAAATTCCGCAGATAAGATTTATAATTTAAGCAATAAATAGTACATATTATTTTCTTATATATGATATAAGAATAATACTAAACATACCCGCGTTAGCAGACTTTTACGGTATTGAATTTATTTAAATACTAAAATAACACGTAACATCTATTTTCCGCATTATAAAATTTTAATGGTAACTGTTAAGTTACTGAAAATAATTAGCACTGAATACGGTTTTAGTCTGAATGTTTGAGCGAAGTGAATTTCTAAGCGTTGTATGAAGTGATAATTATTTTCAAAGTTAAAATTTTATCTGCGGTGGATTTCTTTTGTTACTTTTCTTTGTCCATAAAAGAAAAGTAATAATAACTTATTATAGCATAGTGGCAAGTATTAGAATATATTTTATGTTTAATCTCGTTATAGGGATATGTTATAATGATGACTTAAGTTTTAGTTAAATGGAGATGTTATTTTGAAAAATAAAGCTTATGTGTTGTTGTCTTTGGCTGGAATTTTATGGGGTTTTCAGCCTGTAGTGGTGAAATTCATTGTAGCGGAGATGAACCCACCTACTTTAGTATCTTTCCGATATTTATTACTTAGTGCTACTTTATTTTTATTGATGAAAATTACACATAAAAAAGATTTTATACCGCCTAAAAGTTGTTGGTTGCCACTTATAATTATGGGGATAACAGGCGTTAGTTTGAATAATGGTTCACAATTTACAGGGCTACAATATTCTACAGTAGCTAATGCCACTTTGATTGCTGCTATGACGCCAGCTGTTACATCTTTATTAGCTTTTGTATTTTTGCGTGAAAGATTGGCTTTATTACAATGGATTGGAATTATAATTTCGATATCAGGAACATTGTATTTAATCAGCAATGGAAATCTAGATATTATTTTACATATTTCATTTAATTTGGGAGATATATTATTTTTTGTAGCTCAATTAAGTTGGGCAATTTATTGTTTAATCAGTATTCGTGTGATGAAGAAAATGTCTGTATTATCTGTTACAGCATGGGCAGGAGTATTTGGTGCGATTTTTATTGCAATCTATGGTCATTTTACTTGTGGTTTATTTATACCAGATTTATCTATGAAAGCTATGGCTTCATTTGCATATATTGTATGGCTCGGTGGTGTAGGAGCAATGATATTTTGGAATATAGGTGTAAAAAATGTAGGTGCAAGTACAGCTTCCATATTTTTAAATATCATGCCTATTGTGGGGATTGTTACAGCCTCAATAACATTAAATGAAATAATTACTATGGAAGAATGTTTAGGCGCAGTAGTTATTTTATTAGGTGTATATATAACAACACATACAAAGCAAATTTTAGAAAAGTTAAATTGGAAAAAGTAAAATAAATTTAAAATAGATTAATGAAAATAAAATTATTTTTAGCTGAGAAATTTTGCGAAAAAATTAGTTATATAGTATTATGATTATAAAGTATAATGTGTAAAAAGTAGGAGGGTTTCTTTTGAAAAAGCTTGTAGTAACAGGAACAATTTTGCTCAACAAAGCAGTAAATGAAAATGTAAAACACATGGTTATCAAAGCTCCAGAAATTGCAAATCTTGCTGAACCTGGTCAGTTTGTTCATGTGAAGACTTTGCATAGTGAAAACTTTTTGCGTCGTCCATTCAGTATTGCAGATGTAGATAAAAACGAAGGTACAATCACTTTAATTTATCGTATTGTCGGTAAAGGCACAGCTGAATATTCTAGATTAAAAGAAGGCGAAGAATTTAGTATTTTAGGCCCTATCGGTAATGGCTTCAAATTAAAAGAAGGTCGTCCATTGCTCGTAGGCGGTGGTGTAGGTATTGCTCCACTTATCTATTTATCTCGCTTGCTCAAAGACCAAAAACCTATTTTACTTATCGGTGGTAAAAATAAAGATGAAGTATTCTGGGAAGAATATTTAAAAGAATATGCTGATAAAATTTATATTACAACAGATGATGGTTCTGTAGGATTTAAAGGTTTCACTATTCAATTAATGCCTGAAATCTTAAAAGAAAATAATATTGACGCTATTTATACTTGTGGTCCAAATATCATGATGGAAGGCGTGGCAAAACTCGCTTATGAACATGATATTGATTGCCAAGTATCATTAGAAAAACGCATGGCTTGCGGTATTGGCGTATGTCTTGGTTGTACTTTTGAAGGTAAACTCACTAAGAAACGTCGTAAAGTTTGCACAGAAGGCCCAGTTTTTGAAGCTAAGGAGGTATTTTAATGAATTTATCTGTAAAGATTGGTAATCTTGAATTAAAAAATCCTGTAATGGGAGCTTCAGGAACATTCGGATTTGGTAGAGAATATGAAGATTTCCTTGATGTAAATGAAATCGGTGCAATCGTTACTAAAGGCGTTACACCAAAACCTCGTGCTGGTAATCCAGGTGTTAGAATAGCAGAAACTCCTTCTGGTATGCTCAACTGTATCGGTCTTGAAAATCCAGGGGTAGATGCTTTTATTTATGATATCTTACCAAAAATTAAAAAATATAATACTGCTGTTATCGTGAATATTTCCGCAGGTTCTGTAGAAGAATATGCTGAAATGGCATGGCGTTTGGATATTGACGGCGTAGATGCTGTAGAAGTAAATATTTCTTGTCCAAATGTAAAAGAAGGCGGTATCGTTTTTGGTACAGACCCAAAAGCAGCTGCTGCTGTAACTCATGCAGTAAAAACTCATACTAAAAAAACTGTAATTGTAAAACTTTCTCCAAATGTAACAGATATTGTGCAGATGGCAAAAGCAGTAGAAGAAGCTGGTGCAGATGCTATTTCCATGATTAATACATTGACTGGTATGGCAATAGATATCAATACAAGAAAACCATTACTTGGCAATATTACAGGTGGTCTTTCTGGCCCTGCTGTAAAACCTGTAGCACTTCGTATGGTATGGCAAGTAGCAAAAGCTGTAAACATTCCAATTATTGGTATGGGCGGTATTACAAATGCAGAAGATGCTATTGAATTCTTGCTTGCAGGTGCAACAGCAGTAGCAGTGGGAGCACATAACTTTATTGATCCATCAGCATTAAAAGTAATTGCAGATGGTATTGCTGAATATATGCAAAAACATAATATTGAAGATGTAAATGAACTTGTAGGAGCATTACAAGCTTAAATAAAAAATTACCAAGTGAATTTTTACTAAATAGTCTATAAAGCTAAGCAATATAAGCTTTATAGGCTATTTTTTATATAACTAATAAAAATCAAAATCACTTGGTAAAAATTTTTTATATCCTTGAATAACAAGATTTTAGAGACTATAATAAAAAAAGAAATATTAATAAATATAGGGATTAATAGAAACAAGAGTTGTATTTGAATAAGATGGACACGTTGCGGAAGCAATAAAAGAAGCTTGATTAATAGAAACAAGAGTTGTATTTGAATTACAACAGGAAATCATACACATGGATATGATACTTAGATTAATAGAAACAAGAGTTGTATTTGAATATAATATCAGGGGGCTAACCACCCCCTAAAAAAGTAGATTAATAGAAACAAGAGTTGTATTTGAATTACTACATTTTGGTGCTATAAATAAAATATTTCCCCAGATTAATAGAAACAAGAGTTGTATTTGAATCAATGAACGAGGGAAGGAAGCCCGTAAATATTTTAGATTAATAGAAACAAGAGTTGTATTTGAATATATTTTCGCTTGTTATCCATTTTCCTAAGCCAAAGATTAATAGAAACAAGAGTTGTATTTGAATCATTTTGCGTCCATTACTGCTGCTACTTCACTATCGATTAATAGAAACAAGAGTTGTATTTGAATGCCAACAATTCCAAACTTCTCCGTCTAACCAAGTATGATTAATAGAAACAAGAGTTGTATTTGAATGCAGTATAGGCGATATCCTTTATTTGCTCGCCTGCGATTAATAGAAACAAGAGTTGTATTTGAATAGTGTTGCTAATAAATTAGGAACTTCTACAGTGGGGATTAATAGAAACAAGAGTTGTATTTGAATTTTTATACAATTCCACTAATCGCAAATTCTCCTGTTGATTAATAGAAACAAGAGTTGTATTTGAATTTAAAAGATAATCCCCACTGTATAATTGGGTCTCCGATTAATAGAAACAAGAGTTGTATTTGAATAAAATTTATCTGATAAAATATACTGCCAGCCATTGTGATTAATAGAAACAAGAGTTGTATTTGAATAGTTACTAGGTCTATATTTTTTAATGAAAACCAAGATTAATAGAAACAAGAGTTGTATTTGAATGAACAATTAGATGGTAATAATTTTCCTACACCAACAGATTAATAGAAACAAGAGTTGTATTTGAATAAAAAAGGCATGTACTTCATAGAAATGGACGAAGAGATTAATAGAAACAAGAGTTGTATTTGAATTTAATAATATCATTATAAGTTATATCTATTTCAAAGATTAATAGAAACAAGAGTTGTATTTGAATACCAGCAAGCTAAAACTTTTATTTATTTTATTTATTGATTAATAGAAACAAGAGTTGTATTTGAATGCGACTGGGTTAGTATCCTGCCGTGCGAAGGGGCGGATTAATAGAAACAAGAGTTGTATTTGAATTTGCAACTAAGATTAATACTATAATGTTACAACTTGATTAATAGAAACAAGAGTTGTATTTGAATATTAAGGAGTTTAAAGGAAAATTATGTATGCTGATAGATTAATAGAAACAAGAGTTGTATTTGAATCCCACATTTACATTGTATTTTTGCGGTGCAGGAGGAGATTAATAGAAACAAGAGTTGTATTTGAATGTGTTTGCTTTGGTTAAGCCGTCCTTTGGCATATCTGATTAATAGAAACAAGAGTTGTATTTGAATAAAAGACAATTTTAAAAAAGACGCACCAAAAAAACAGATTAATAGAAACAATAGTTGTATTTGAATAGTTGAAGCGGTTTGCAATGACGATAAAATCAGAGATTAATAGAAACAAGAATTGTATTTGAATATTTATGTTAGCCAACAAACAATGTGGAGCTTATGGTGATTAATAGAAACAATAGTTGTATTTGAATCCTTAATTGTCATTTAGCATATAAAAATTTTAAAGTAATTAATATAAACAAGAATTGTATTTTAATGAATTAGGAGAGATAAATAGTTGTGGAAAGTGTAAAAGATATAAAGAAAGTTATTATTGATATATGTTATCAAGAAGAGGTTACAAGACGCTATATTTTAGATTGTTATAATAAGAAATATAATAAAGAGGTACAAGAAGCAAGTTTTAATAGAATGATAAATAATAATAATGTTAAATTTAGTACATTAGTAGATATATTAGATTCTGTAGGTTATACAATAGATATTAGAAAAAAATTATAATAAGAGTTGTATTTATAAAAAAACTTATTGACACTATATAAAGTTTGTGATATATTAACATATGTTGTATCTGAGATGCAACGTATTGCACAAGAAGAAGTCACCGCTTCTCACCTTATGGCGTGCTAGTCACTAGGGTTACTAATTAAAACAAAAACGTTTAACGTATATTTTAATTTGTAATATCAGAGGGTGACGTGCGTCATCCTCTTTTTTGTGTATATAATAAAAATAATATATAAATAATGAGGTGTTTTCTATTAGTAAAGAAACTTTAAGAATTAATGGCGAAATCCGCGCTAGAGAAGTTCGTGTGACAGATGCTCAGGGAGAACAGCTTGGTATTATGTCTACAAGAGATGCTCTTCGTAAAGCAGAAGAAGCTCATTTAGACTTAGTAGAAGTTGCTCCAAAAGCAAAACCACCTGTTTGCCGAATCATGGATTTCGGAAAATATCGCTATGAACAACAAAAACGTGAAAAAGAAGCAAAGAAAAAACAGAAGGTTATCAGTGTAAAAGAAGTAAAACTTCGTCCTGGTATTGAAACACACGATTTTAACTTCAAAGTTAAAAATGCTATGCGTTTTATTGCTGAAGGCAATAAAGTAAAAGCTACAATCATGTTCCGTGGCCGTGAGCTTTCTCATCCAGAAATGGGTAAAGAGCTTTTATTAAAGGTCGCTGAAGCAATGCAAGAAGCTGTTACTGTTGAACGCGAACCTAAACTTGAAGGTAAAAATATGATTATGATTTTAGCACCTAAAGTGCAAACTAAAGGAGGAAACACTAATGCCAAAAATTAAAACTCGCAGAGCTGCAGCTAAACGTTTTACAGCTACTGGTTCTGGTGAATTCAAACGTAATAAAGCTTTCAAAAGCCACATTTTAGAAAAGAAATCACCAAAACGTAAACGTAATTTACGTAAAGCAGCTATCATCACTGCTGCTGATCATAAACGTGTAAGCAAAATGCTTCCATACGCTTAATTAATCATTTATTGTTGAAATTTAGGAGGGTAAATAATGCCAAGAGTAAAAAGTGGCGTAACCGCTCATGCACGTCATAAAAAAATCTTAAAATTAGCTAAAGGTTATAGAGGAGCTAGAAGCAAACAGTTCAAAAAAGCTAACGAACTAGTTATGAAAGCTCTTTACTATGCACGTAGAGACCGTCGTGCGAAAAAAGGTGAATTCCGTAAACTTTGGATCGCTCGTATCAATGCTGCTACTCGTGCAAACGGTATGTCCTACAGCCGTTTCATCTGCGGTTTAACAAAAGCAGGTGTTCAGGTTAACCGTAAAATGTTAGCTGACGTTGCTATCAACGATGCAGCTGCATTTGCTAAACTTGTTGAAGTTGCAAAAAGCAATCTCTAATATAAAAAATAAAAGCTGTTTCTAATTTCAGATTAGAGACAGCTTTTTTTGTTTGTTTAAATTTGTATGAAACTGACTAAACAAGTATACATTGTTTAAATATGTCAAATACTGTATAATAAATAAAAATGAATTTTATTTAGAGATAAATAAAAGTATTTAGGAGGATTATAAATGGCATTAGTTAATGAAAATTATCTAAAATTACAAGGTAGTTACCTTTTTGCTGAAATTGCACATCGTGTGCAGAAATTCAAAGCTGAAAATCCAAAAGCTGAAGTTATTAGCTTAGGTATCGGTGACGTTACATTACCATTACCACAAGTTAGTATCGAAGCTATGCATAAAGCTGTTGATGAAATGGCTAATAAAGAAACTTTCCGCGGTTATGGCCCTGAACAAGGTTATGCATTTTTACGTGAAAAAATTCGTGATGTAATTTATAAATCTCGTGGTGTAGATATCGAAACTGATGAAATTTTTGTCAGTGATGGTGCAAAATCTGACTGCGGTAATATCCAAGAAATTTTTGGCGTAGATAATACTATTGCTATTACTGACCCTGTATATCCTGTATATCTCGATACAAATATCATGGCTGGTCGTACAGGTCTTGTAAAAGAAGATGGAACTTTTGAAGGTGTAGTATATATGCCATGTACTGCTGAAAATAACTTCACTCCAGAACTTCCAAAACAGCATGTAGACATGATTTATTTATGTAGCCCTAATAACCCAACTGGTACTACTTTATCCCGTGATGAATTAGCTAAATGGGTTAAATATGCTAAAGAAAATAAATCTATCATTTTATATGATGCAGCATATTCTTACTATATTACAGAAGAAGATGTACCTCATACAATTTATGAAATTGAAGGAGCAAAAGAAGTAGCTATTGAATTCCGTTCCTTCTCCAAAACAGCAGGTTTCACTGGTACTCGTTGTGGTTATATCGTATTACCAAAAGCTGTTAAAGGTTATACAAAAGATGGTAAAGAACAAGCTTTAAATCCTCTTTGGAATCGCCGTCATACAACTAAATTTAATGGTACACCTTATATTATTCAGCGTGGTGCAGAAGCTGTACTTACTGAAGAAGGACAAAAACAAGTAAAAGAAATGGTTGGCTATTACATGGAAAATGCAAAAATTATCCGTGAAGGTTTAGCAAGCCTTGGTCTTACTGTTTTCGGTGGTGTAAACTCCCCATATGTATGGCTCAAAGTTCCAGCAGGCATGACTTCTTGGGATTTCTTCGATAAACTTCTTCATGAAGCAAATATCGTAGGTACTCCAGGTTCTGGTTTTGGCCCATCTGGCGAAAATTATTTCCGTCTCACTGCATTTGGTAGCCGTGAAAATACATTAAAAGCTGTAGAACGCATCAAAACACAGTTAAAATTATAATTTAAGAGTTTATAATAAGAAAAAGAACTATCTATATTAAAAGATAGTTCTTTTTTAGTCTTAAAATAGATATTTGTTCATTTCTTTGATGACAAAGAAACGAACCAAAGAAATCACCCGCTCACGCACTTTTTACTTTGTCAAAGATAAAAATATATCAACAACGTTCTAAACTCGCAAGGCTCAAACAGTAGAACTAAAAGCGTAGCTATATTTTTATCTTTGCCAATAGCTAATAGCTACCGTAAAAAGATGCTAAAATGCGGGAAATGGTTAGGTATTATTAAAGATTTTTAATAATTAACGTTACTATTAAAATTTAAAAAGCGAAAAAACTATAAATTGATAAAAATAATAACCAAATATTCCTCACGTTAGCGAATTTTGCGGTAGCCGTAGGCTATTGGCAAGAATAAAACCATGACTATGAATTTAGCTCTACTGTTTGAGCAAAGCGAGTTTAGAGC
>OAWS01001642.1_pt1 | contig 10195 bp, 7 predicted proteins | sample 1517141 | NCBI WGS metagenome assembly OAWS01 (sample SAMEA2580173, study PRJEB22360) | human gut metagenome | biome: human gut; feature: human-associated habitat; material: faeces | place: Denmark | collected 2008/2010
GGTGCCATCATGCGGTGGCCGGTTTTTCTATCGGATGGGCCGTGATGATTGTGTCGGTGGCGGTGGTCATCGGCTTCAAGCATCAGGTGCGCGACAAGGTGATAGGCATGGGCTCTGATATTGTGGTTTCCAGTATCGAAGGAGCTCAGCTTTACCAGATGAATCCGGTGGTAGCAAACGACAGCTTGTTGTCGGTGATACGGAATATTCCCCAGGTGAGTCACGTGCAGCGTTACGCTACGAAACCGGGCATGATCATGACCGCTGATAACTTTCAGGGAATGATTGTGAAGGGGGTGGCGCAGGAATACGACTGGACGTACCTGAAGGCACACTTGCAGGAAGGAGAGATTCCTGCACTGACGGACTCCGTAGCCAGCAACCGTGTGCTGGTTTCCCGCTCCATGGCCGACAAACTTTCATTGAAGGTAGGTGATAAGCTTTATACTTATTATATAGAAGGCAATGTGCGTGCCCGTCGGTTGACGGTGAGTGGGATATTCCAAACCAATTTCTCTGCATTCGATGATTATTTCCTGATAACTGACATGTACATGGTTCGTCGTCTGAACGGTTGGGAACCGGATCAGGTGGGAGGCGTGGAAGTGGCCGTGTCGGATTATCGTTTCTTGGACTCGGTGAATGACGATATTCGTGGTCATATTCAGGAACAGACAGACCGTTATGGGGCAATCTATTGTTCCCGTACTTCAGAGGAACTTTATCCTCAGATTTTTGCGTGGCTCGACTTGCTGGATACTAATGTATGGGTCATTCTGATTCTGATGACCGGAGTGGCGGGCTTTACCATGATTTCCGGATTACTGATTATTATTCTCGAACGTACGCAGATGATTGGGGTGTTGAAAGCGTTGGGGGCCAACAACGCTTCCATTCGTCAGATATTCCTGTCATTTTCTGTTTTCCTTATCGGAAGGGGAATGTGTTGGGGAAATGTCATCGGACTGTCGTGTTGTCTTATTCAGTATTTTTTCGAACCGATTAAGTTAGATCCGGCTACGTACTATGTCAATGCAGTGCCCGTAGAGCTTCATTTGGGCTGGATTGTATTGTTGAACGTGTGTACCTTGCTGGTATCGGTAGGGATGCTGGTCGGTCCTTCTTATTTGATAAGCCATATTCATCCTGCAAAATCCATCCGTTTTGAATAAATCCTGCTTTAAAATCAAGAGCAAACAAATCTTTTTTACTAATTTTGCACTCTCAATTGATATTAAAGAATAAAATAACTACATAAAGTTATGGCAAAAGAATTAAAAGACCTAACCAAGAGAAGTGAAAACTATTCACAATGGTATAATGATTTGGTGGTAAAGGCCGATTTGGCTGAACAGTCTCCTGTGCGTGGCTGTATGGTAATCAAGCCTTACGGATATGCCATCTGGGAAAAAATGCAGCGTATCCTTGACGATATGTTCAAGGCTACAGGACATGTGAATGCGTATTTCCCGTTGTTGATTCCGAAATCTTACTTGAGCCGTGAAGCTGAACACGTAGAAGGCTTCGCTAAGGAATGTGCGGTAGTAACTCACTATCGTTTGAAGAATGCAGAAGATGGTTCGGGTGTGATTGTAGACCCGGCTGCCAAACTGGAAGAAGAACTGATTATTCGTCCGACTTCAGAAACTATTATCTGGAGTACTTATAAAAACTGGATTAACTCATACCGTGACCTGCCTATCTTGTGCAACCAGTGGGCAAACGTAATGCGCTGGGAAATGCGTACTCGTCTGTTCCTGCGTACAGCTGAGTTCTTGTGGCAGGAAGGTCATACGGCTCATGCTACTCGCGAAGAGGCTGAAGCAGAAGCACAGAAGATGTTGCACGTGTATGGTGATTTCGCTGAAAAATACATGGCTGTGCCGGTTATCAAAGGTGTGAAATCTGCAAACGAACGTTTCGCCGGAGCATTGGATACTTATACTATCGAAGGATTGATGCAGGATGGTAAGGCTTTGCAATGTGGTACCTCTCACTTCTTGGGACAGAACTTTGCCAAGGCATTCAACGTACAGTTCGTTGACAAGAACAATAAGCTGGATTATGTATGGGCTACTTCATGGGGTGTATCTACTCGTCTGATGGGTGCCTTGATCATGACTCACTCTGACGACAACGGTCTGGTTCTTCCGCCGCATTTGGCTCCGATTCAGGTTGTTATCGTACCTATCTATAAGAACGACGAACAGTTGAAACAGATTGATGCCAAGGTAGAAGGCATCGTCAACAAACTTCGCAGCATGGGTATCTCTGTGAAATACGATAACGCTGATAACAAGCGTCCGGGATTCAAGTTCGCAGACTATGAATTGAAGGGTGTACCTGTACGTCTGGTAATGGGTGGTCGTGACCTGGAAAACAACACGATGGAAATCATGCGTCGTGATACGCTGGAAAAAGAAACTCGTTCTTGTGACGGTATCGAAGAATACGTACAGAACCTGTTGGAAGAAATTCAGCAGAACATCTACCAGAAAGCATTGAATTATCGTAACGAACATATCTATAAGGTAGATACTTACGAAGAATTCAAGGAACAGATTGAGAAGGGTGGATTTATCCTGGCTCACTGGGATGGTACTCCGGAAACAGAAGACCGTATCAAGGAAGAAACTAAAGCTACTATCCGCTGTCTGCCTTTCGAAGCAGATGAAGAAAGCCTGACTCCGGGTGTAGATATGCTGACTGGCAAACCTTCTGCACGTCGTGTATTGTTTGCCCGTGCATACTAATTGGCTATACTTACAGTAATATCATAAAAAAGTCCGGTTCTCTTGAAAGAGGGAATCGGACTTTTTTGATGGGCTTTATTCTGCTTTCAGGCATTCCATATATTCTTCGTAACTGATGAACCGGCCACCCATTGACTTGAGGTGAGGCGTTTCAAACTGGCAGTCGATGAGGGTACCTCCGTGCGCATGGAGCAGTTGGGCCAGTCGTATCAGGGCAAGCTTGGAAGCGCTGGGTACAAGCGAGAACATGCTTTCGCCGAAGAAGCATGTACCCAAAGTTACTCCATACAGGCCTCCGACCAATTTGTCGCCTTCCCATACTTCTACGCTGGCGGCCAGGTTCTGTTCGTACATTCGGATATAAGCTTCAATCATTTCCTCTCCCAGCCAGGCTCCTTCCTGTTCGATGCGGAGCTTGGAACAGTTCCGTATCACCTGTTCAAACGCATGGTTGAAAGTTACTTTGTATTTATCCTTGTTCATCAGCGTGCGCATGGAATGGGAGATGTGAATCTCTTCCGGAAAGATGACAAAACGCTGCAACGGGCACCACCACTGGATGACTTTCTCGCGGAAGGCATACCAAGGAAAGATACCGTTGGAGTAGGCCAGGATAAGCCGGTCGACGGACAAGTCGCCTCCAATGGCCAGCAGGCCGTCAGGGTCTCCCCAGTGCGGGTCCGGAAAAGCCAGTCTTTTTGTCAGTTGGAAAACCATGGTATCGAAATTATTGGAGAATACTCAGTTGATTGTTTTCGGCCGTTACCGTGATGTCACCTCCCTGCTTCAGTGAGCCAAACAGAATTTCACGCATGAGCAGTGGTTTCAGGTGGGCGGCGATGGCACGGTCCATTTCGCGGGCTCCGTATTCCGGTTTGAAACCCTCTTTCAGCAGCCATTCATGTGCTTCGGGTGTCAGGTTCAGGCAGACGTGACGGCGAGCCAGCTTTTCATCCAGCTGGCGCAACTTCTTGTTGAGCACTTGCGTAGCCATTTCCCGACTCATGTCGTGGAATACGACGGAAGCCGACAAACGGTTGAGGAATTCCGGCTTGAAGGTTTTCTTAACCTGACGGAGCATAGCCTGTCCGGTACTCACCTGACTATTGAAACCAATGGAAGCCTGATGCGCATACTGAGCACCGGCGTTGGAAGTCATGATAAGAATCAGGTGGCGGCAGTCCGATTTCCGTCCTTTGTTGTCTGTCAGCACTGCATAGTCCATTACCTGCAGCAGGATGTTGAAAATGTCGGGATGAGCCTTTTCGATTTCATCCAGTAGCAGTACACAGTTGGGCGTTTTCCGGATGGCATCCGTCAGCAAACCACCATCCTCGTATCCGATGTAACCTGCCGGAGAACCGATGAGTTTGGCGATGGTATGCTCCATGTATTCACTCATGTCGAAACGTACCAGTGAGATACCTAATTCTGAAGCTAACACCTTGGCCACCTCGGTTTTTCCTACTCCCGTAGGACCGACAAACAACAGACTGGCCAGCGGCTTGTTCTCGTCCAGCAATCCAGCTTTGGCCATTTGCACCGCTTCCACCACCTGACGAATGGCTTCGTCTTGTCCGTAAATCTGTCCGGATATGCGTTCGTACAATGCCTCCAGTGAAGCGTTGTTTTCCTCCTTGAGTGCATTGGAATCAATCTTGCAGGTACGTGAAAGTACTTCGGTAACCAGCTTTCTGTTCACTGTCTTTGTGCCGTCTGCAGCCGGATGAATTTCGCGGTAAGCACCGGCCTCATCAATCAGGTCGATGGCTTTGTCGGGCAGGAAACGGTCGCTGATGTAGCGGGCACTGGCTTTTACGGCATACTCAATTACTCCCGGTTCATAGGTTACGTGGTGATACTCCTCATATTTTTCCTTCAATCCTTCTATGATGCAGATAGCCTCATCGATGCTGGGCTCCTGAATGTCGATTTGCTGGAAACGGCGTACCATTCCTTTGCTTCGTGAGAAATAACGGTTATATTCCTCGTAGGTGGTAGAGCCGATGAAACGGATGTCTCCCTGTTCCAGGTAAGGTTTCAGCATGTTGGAGGCATCCATCGAACCATCACCGATTTGTCCGGCTCCGATAAGATTGTGTATCTCGTCAATATAGAGAATGGCTTTCTTCTCTGCACTGAGACTTTTCATTACGCTCTTCAACCGTTGTTCGAAGTCGCCCCGATATTGTGTACCGGCCAGCATACTACCCAAATCCAGTTCGTAGATACGGCTTCCCTTCAGACGTTCGGGCACCTTTCCGGCTTCTATGCGGGCTGCCAGTCCGTAAGCCAAGGCTGTTTTTCCTACTCCCGGTTCGCCGATGTGCAGCGGGTTATTCTTGTCTTTCCGACACAATACTTCGATGGTACGTTCCAGTTCCAGTTCCCGTCCAATCAGCGGATTGTGATTTTCCAACTGCTCGTTCAGGCAGGTGATGAAATTCTTGGAAATACCATGAGGCTCGTCCGAATCATTCTCATCCAGGCTGAGGTCGTCTCCATAGATGACCACCAGTTGACTGATGAAATCCGGAATTCGTTCTTTCAGGTGTTTCTTCAGAAAATAGCAAGCCCAAGACTCCGGCAGCAACAACATGGCCTGTACTACGTGAGGAATGTCCAGCACTTCGGCATTAGATGATTCCACGAAGGCATACGCATTCTGAAACAGCAGGTTGGATTGTACGGAAAATTGCAGTTCATAGTTGGCATCTTCCGGTACCTGTTCCATTTTCTGTGCCAGGTATTCGTCTACTTCCTCTTCCATCACCGGGATGTGGCAGAAACATTCCTCTACGGCCTCCACAAAAGGGCCCTGGTTAAAGAGTGCGCTGAGAATATGCTCCGGAGTAATGAATTCATGGCGATAACGGAACGCCAGTCCTTGAGCAAATGACAGCGCTTTGTCTACATATACAGATTTTTCGATGTGACTCATTGATTCTTTACAGTTTAATTGTCTTCGGGTTCTACGGTCAGTCGCAGAGGGAATCCTTCTTCACGTGCCATCTGAGTGGCCTTCTGCGCTTTGGATTGTGCTACGTCGTAAGAATAAACGCCTGCCGTGGCCGATTGCTGCTGGTGTACTTTCAGCATCAGTGCCTCAGCTTCCTCCTGCGATTTGAAAAACACGATTTTAAGTACCTTCACCACGAAGTCCATAGTGGTGAAGTCGTCGTTGTGGAGAATCACTTTATAATGTTTGGGTTCGTGCAGCTCCACACGTTTTTTTTCTTTACATAACGATTGTTCTTTTTCCATTTGTCTACTTTGATATAGCGATTCGGACTCGCGTCAACGTGCCGTGTTCAACGTAAATTCTTTCTGGTCGTACATTTGTCCACGGGTATCGGTCACAGCCAGTCGGAAAGTAGCTGTACCCGTTTTGATACGTTTTCCGGCAGTGACGGTAGCCGTATACTTCACCCCGTTTCCCGGCTGAATCTGTTCCACCAGAATGGAAGGGGAGATATGCAGATGTTTCATTCCGCTGATTTCTGCCACGCTGGGAATTACGTTGTAGGCAATTTCATTTCCTTCATTCATGATTTCGAAGATGATTTTGCTGCTTTCTCCCGAGCTGATGACATGGTCGCGGTCATTATCTATGAAACGGATGTTCCGAATGTATAAAGAGGAGAGAGCAGACTGTGTATAGTCCGGCTCGGCGTACACCTGTTCCACGGGATAGTTTGTCCTGTTTTCTTCACGCGATTTTGGGGCTGTCAGTGCACCACCAATGGCAGCTCCGGCCAGTGTGCCGACAATGCTTCCAATGGCAGAACCTCTGTAACTTCCTCTCCAGCCATGACGGGAGTCGCCTACCAGTCCGCCGATGGCACCTCCCACACTATTGCCGATGGCGGCACCACCTACAATGGCACCGGTACGTTCCGGTTGCGTCGTTCCGCATCCGCTACTCAGTAAGGACACGATTAGAAGTAAAATTGCGACTTTCTTCATGGATGTTTTCTTGATAAAAGTTTTATTTGCGGTATTTAGCTTTAATGGCCGGAAGTTCTTTCTGGATGTCACTGATACGGCGTGCATCACTGGGGTGTGTGCTCATGAATTCAGGCACCTTTCCACCAGAACTGGCCGACATCTTTTGCCAGAAAGTCACGGCCTTGTCGGGGTTATAGCCCGCCATGGTCATCAGAATCAGTCCCATGTAATCTGCTTCCGTTTCGTGTTTACGCGAGAAAGGAAGGGTTACTCCGTATTGTGCTCCCACACCGTATACCGTACCCGCGATGGCCTGTACCATCTCACTCTTTTGTGAGAGAGTCTGTCCTAATATTTGTGCACCATACTGTGTAAGCATCTGCTGGCTGATACGCTCGTTGCTGTGCTTGGCTACTGCATGTGCTACTTCATGCCCCAGTACCACGGCCAGTTCATCGTCCGACGATACCAATTTCATCAGTCCTTCGTACACCACAATCTTTCCGCCCGGCATACAGAACGCGTTGATTTCGTCACTCTTTACCAGATTGAATTCCCAGGCGAACTCCTTGATTTCGTCAGAAAGTCCGTTGCTGCGCAAGTATCGTTCTGTAGCTGCGGCAATGTTCTTTCCCACTCGTACCACCATGGCCGTCTGGGTGGCATTGGTCGACTTTTGGGCACTTTTTATGTAGTCTTTATACTGAGTCAGGCTGGAAGAAAGCACTTCCTGGTCTGAAACCAGCAACAATTGTTTACGTCCGGTGAGCGGTACCGAACTGCATCCTGCCAGCATCAGCAAAGAAAGGGCATACACACTTAGTTCTTTTTTCATAACGGTTTCGTTAGTTGTTCTACAAACATAACAAAAAAATGATGATTTTTGATTATGTTTGTGGCAATAAACTATAAAAAAGAGATGAAAAAGGAACTTTTTATAGCATGTTCTCTATGTGGAACCATGCTGGTGAATGCCGAGAATATAGAGGTCACTACGTTTAAATACGCAGGACCGTATGCATTAGTACAACCTTATCAGGTTGACAGTGTGGATGTTAATTCCAAGTCGTGGAAAGCGGAGTCACTGCTGGATACGCCGGTGTCATTTTTTTTGCTTGAAGGAGCAGAAGTGAAGCAGGCAAGTCAGCTGTCTCCGTCGGCAGGCTATGCCCTGCACCTTATGGGTTTTGTATTGGAAAATACACACTATGGGGAAGTATCACTGAAGGTAGAAGGGGCTGAACACTATCAGGTGTATGTGGATGGCAAGCGCGTGGAGGATGCCTCGTTGTCGCTGAATCCGGCTACGCATCAGGTGGTCATCAAGTACCTCTCTATGCCGGGCGAAAAAAACGTGCCGAAGGTGAGCCTGGATGCTAAGCAGGACGGGGTGTTTACCTTGCGTACCGAACAAGGACGTCTGTTTACACTGGCCGATGTACTGCATGGTACCCGCTTTACGGGTACTGAACTTTCAGCCGATGGGAAATATCTGATTACGTCGTACACTGTCACGAAAGAAGGTGGGGAAACGACTTCGCAGACCAAGGTAAAGGAACTGAAGACTGGCAAAATATTGGTAACCCGTGGAGAAACCCTGCACTGGATGCCGCGTTCCGTGAAATATTACTATGTACGTCAGGGTGTATCCGGACGGGAATTGGTGACGGTTGACCCTGTATCCGGACACGAGGAAGTGTGGGTGAACCATCTTCCGGAGGGCAGCTTCCAGATAGCACCTACGGAGGATTATCTGCTGTTTACCCTCGTACAGAAGGGGCCGGAAGAGAAGAAGGAAATCTATGAATTCATTGATCCGGACGACCGCCAGCCGGGATGGCGCAACCGTACGTATCTGGCCCGTTTTGATGTGAAGACAGGTGTATGCCAGCCTTTGACCTTCGGTTACAAGAATGTATGGGCTACGGACATTTCTTCCGACGGCCGTTATATTCTGATGATGACTTCCAACCACCGTATGGGAAAACGCCCGACCACCTTGTTCTCCGTGTATAAGATGGATGTGCAGACCTTGCAGGTGGAAGAACTGGTGAAAGATGACGGTTTCCTGACCAATGCGCAGTTCTCTCCCGATGGTCGTCAGGTATTGCTGGCCGGTACACCGGAGTGTTTGGGGGGCATCGGTAAGAACGTGAAGGAAGGACAGACCCCGAGCATGATTGACAATCAGCTTTACCTGATGGATTTGCAGAGCAAGCAGATTGAACCGCTGACCCGGACATTCAATCCGAACGTGATGCAGACGGTATGGTCGGCTGTAGACAATTGTGTGTACTTCACCGCAGAAGACCGTGATTGTATCGCGTTGTTCCGCCTGAATCCGGCAAAGAAACACATTGAGAAGGTGAATGTGCCCGAAGAAATGGTATTGGGATTCTCTGTAGCCGAGAAAGCTTCTTCGTTGTCGTTCTACGGAGAAAGTGCGTCCAACTCTCACCGCTTGTATATGGTTGATTTGAAGGAGAATGCCTCTAAGCTGGAAGAAGATTTGAATGGGGAATTGAAGGATGTGCTGCTGGGTGAATGCAAGGCGTGGGACTTTGTCAACTCCCGTGGTGACACCATTTGCGGACGCTACTACCTGCCGCCTCATTTTGACCCGAACAAAAAATACCCGATGATAGTCAACTACTACGGTGGATGCAGTCCCACAAGCCGTAATTTTGCCAGCCGTTATCCGCATCATGCGTATGCCGCATTAGGTTATGTGGTATATGTGGTAGAACCGAGTGGAGCGACCGGTTTCGGTCAGGAATTCTCTGCCCGCCATGTGAATACGTTCGGTGATTATGTGGCCGACGACATCATCGAAGGAACACGTAAGTTTGTGGAAGCTCATTCCTTTGTCAACGGTAAGAAAATCGGTTGCATCGGTGCTTCATACGGTGGCTTCATGACGCAGTACCTCCAGACAAAGACCGACTTGTTTGCGGCTGCTATTTCCCATGCCGGTATCAGCGACCACACCAGTTACTGGGGCGAAGGCTATTGGGGCTATTCTTACAGTGAAGTGTCGGCAGCCAACAGTTATCCGTGGAAGAATCCGGAACTCTTTGTCGACCACAGCCCGCTGTTCAATGCCGACAAGATACACACTCCGCTGCTCTTCCTGCATGGAGCAGTAGATACCAATGTGCCGGTGGGCGAAAGTATCCAGATGTTTACGGCCCTGAAACTGTTAGGACGTGAAACGGCACTGGTAGTGGTAGACGGACAAGACCATCACATCAAGGACTATCAGAAACGCATCCAGTGGCAGAACACTATCTTTGCCTGGTTTGCCAAATGGCTACAAGATGACCCGACTTGGTGGAACACCCTTTATCCTCCTAAAACCTTGTAAAACGGATGAAAATATTACATACTAGTGACTGGCACCTGGGGCAGCAACTGTTTGAATACGACCGCAGCGAGGAACAGCAAGACTTTCTGCGGCAGTTGTGCCACTGGGTAGCCGCAGAGACATCCCTTCG
>OAWS01001643.1_pt1 | contig 10190 bp, 13 predicted proteins | sample 1517141 | NCBI WGS metagenome assembly OAWS01 (sample SAMEA2580173, study PRJEB22360) | human gut metagenome | biome: human gut; feature: human-associated habitat; material: faeces | place: Denmark | collected 2008/2010
AGTCACCGTCTGGTCTTCGGCCACGCAGGCCCGTATCGTATTGGCTCCGGCAAGCTGTCCGCCTCCTACGGCAGTGGCAAAACCATAATTGCGTGGGATTGAATCCGGCAGCGGAGGCGAGGCCAGCGACGAGACCACATTCTCCGTGGCACGTCCTGCGACTATCGCCGCAGGATTACCCGATGAACTGCCCGTGCCGTCCGCGGGCTGTATGTTCTTCACCTGCCCGCCCGTCTGTCCGGGGAAATAGCGTGCCGCCATTTCATACGACTTCTCCATCAGTTCCAGCGGGTCTTGTCCCTTGCGCTCGCGTTCCAGTTTTTCATTAAGCTCTTTCACCTGCCGTTCCAGTTCGTCCACCCTCGGACTCTCCTTCGGTTCCTGATAGAACGCGGTGATCTGCCTTGAAATCTGCCGTTGCTTTTCCCTAGACTCCCGGATAGCATCCGCTTTCGGTGTGTCCTCTTCCGGCTTCAGCCCGTCCGGTGTGTCCGGTGTCAAATCGCCGGCCATGTCCTGCAAGGTTCTTACCTTCTCCTGCCTGCGTTTCTTCATCTCTTCCAGTTCGTAAGCCTTCTGTTTGTCGACCATCGTTTCGGGCGCGATAGCGTCGGGTATCGTGGTGTTGATGCCCGCTGTCCCTTCCACCGTGTCAGCCGCATCCGGTTTGAAAAGGAACAAGATAAATCCGGCACACAGCAGGGAGAGGAATGCCACTACTCCATAAAATTTCAGCTTTCCGGCGGTCTTGCCGCTTAACTTTTTCTCCTTTTGGGATACCGGCTCCGCTTTCAGCGTCTCCTTTTCCTTTACTTCTTCTTTCTTATCGGATTGTTTCATTGGATACATTGTTTTTGAATGGTTGGATACTGTCCGTCCGGGGAAGCGCCACCCTTTGGAGATGCCGCACCTCAATCGGAAATTTGTCTGTCCCGCAGAAACCGCCCACGATGTAGGCAAGGTCGATGGCGGCGAAGAGTCCGAGCAGGTAAAGGATGATAACCCTTTGCTGCCTGTAACTCAACCGCTGCCAGCGTCTGCGGAGTTTTGCTATATGGCGGTCTTTCCCCGTTCTGAACGACTGGAAGACCTTTTTCAGCCCGTTATCTTTCATACTGTCCGATGTCCCTGTTTTCGATGATTGTAAAGCCTTCTATCAGGAAACCCTGCGGATTGTTGTCGCTCCGGGTCACATTTCTCAGGCGGCAGGTGGTGACAAGCGACCTTTCGGTAACGCTGCTCGAACGGATGATGTGCTGCCGGCAATAGGCCCTCATCTCGTACGGATAGCTGTCAAAGTTCCCCCCGATGCTGTCCACCGTCAGGGTCTGTGAGATATTCCCCGCTATCATCCGGTTGAAGTAGCCTTTCTCCTGCAAGTTCCGGTAGTAACAGATGGCGCTTTCATCCGAGAGGTAAAGGGCACGCTGCACATTGCTTTCAATGGCATTCTTGTCCGGTGACAGGGTAAAGAACAGTTCGTGAAAACGCCTGATATGCTCCCTCGCCTCTACCGGGCGGTTCTGCTGCGCATCCTGCGAGAGGGCCAGCATCAGCGATTTCCCGCTGTCCAGCACATAGATTTTCTGCCGCTGCGCTTCCGCAAAGTCGTATGCCTTTCAGGTGGAGAAAACCGTTACCAGTGCGCAAACTCCCAAGAATACCATTCCGAACAGCCGTAGCTGCCGGAACGATGTCTCGATGTTTTTTAATGATTTAAATTCCATGTTTTTTCTGTTTTTTAATGTGATACGTTTAAAACATTTTCTTGATGCGTCCGGCTACCGATCCACCGACCGCACCAGCGACTGCCGCCGCACCGTTCCCGGCCATCTTCCCGGCACCGTTGGTCTTCTGTCCGAAAGCCCCCGCACCGCCTGCCTGAATGATCCACGAGGAAACCGTGGGCACGCAGAAATAACCGATGATACCGATTATCATGAATATGCAATAAACACTGTTCGATGCGTCCGGTATGAATGTCGGGTCCTGCATCTGCTGGATGTCCTGCTGCAACATCAGGATCTGTATGCGTGAGAGGATAGCCCCGAACAAGTCACCCACCGGTAGCCATAAGTAAATACAGATGTAGCGCGACAGCCATGTGGTGAGCGTACTCTGGAATCCGTCATAGACGGCCAGCGCAAAGGAAATCGGCCCCAGTATGGACAGGACAATCAGAAAGAAAGTTCTCAGCGTGTCTATCAGTAGCGATGCGGCCTGAAAGAACAGTTCCAGCAGCTCCCGGAACCATTGCCGCACTTTCTCCCCCATGTCATACACAGCCTTCTGCCCGTACATGTTTATCATCGTGTCCATGTCGCCCAGCGACCAGCCCAGTTCGTCTATCTTCTTGTCAAACTCCTCGTCGCTTACCAGAAAGGCCTTTGCCGGGTCACGTAGCATCGCCTCCCGTTCCAGTTCGTCCTTCTCTTCCTGATACTTCTTCATGTCGAAGGTCTGCTGTTCGACCAGTGAAGAAGTCGCACTGCACACGGGGGAAAGAATCCCGTTGATGGTCCCCAGCACAAGAGTGGGAAAGAACATGATGCAAAGTCCCAGCACGAAGGGCCTGAAAAGCGGGAACACGTCAATTTCTTCCGCCCTTGCAAGGGACTGCCACACCCGGTAGGCCACGTAGAACAGGGCGCCGATACCGGCCACACCTTTCGCCACGCTTGCCATATCCTCGCACAGCGGCATCATCTCATCGTAAAGCGAACGCAGCAGCTCATGCAGGTTCGTCCAGTCTATTGATAGTAATACCATAGTCAATCCGTTTTTTTAGTATATTACCAGTAACGCTGTTCGTGTGTCCCGTACAGGGCGAGTACCCTCTGGGAGTCTCCCTTCTTCTTGCTGCGCAGGTACGATATTCCGATATTCTTGCGGGTATAATACCATGTCAGGTTCTTGTATTCCAGCACCTCACCGTATATCCGGTTGATGATGTCCAGCCGTTCCTTGTCGGTCATCGAGAGTCCGGTAGCCGTAGTCACTTCCTTCAAGTCCAGCAGCAGATTGCTGCTTTCTTCGAGCAGCCGGTTATACCCGAAAGCGATGGCCGAGAGTTCCTCCACGGTAAAGTTCGGGTCGCCCATCATCGTGTTGAAATTGGTCACGTAAATATCGCTGATGTCCCCTACAAGCAGGATGGTCTGTTGCACTTTTCGGGCACCTTTCACAAGGTCATGTACCGATTTCAGTGCGTCGTAATAGGCTTTTCCCTGCTGGTAAATCTTCACCGTCTCCTGAAAGTTACTCCACATGTTCTGTGCCGTTGTGGAAGTCTGCACGATTTCATTGGCCGAGTTCACGATGCTTTGGGCAAGGTTTGTGGGGTCTATTACCGCCCATTGTGCCTTGCTTGTCACCGAAAGGGACAACAGGGCCATAAACAGAATCGTCATTTTCTTTTTCATGCATCTATCTCCTTTCTTTGGAAAGTAAATACCGGCTGTCGTCATCACGGGCAAACAGCCCGTAACTGCCGAACAGCAATACCTCGCTGCCACTGAAATACCCGATGCATCCGGCATCCCTGTTCCCGTGCAGGAAAAGGTCGTCACCTTTTCGGAGCGGGATATTGATTTCAGTATAACTTTTTTCTCCGATAAACAGCGTGGCCTTGTATCCCTTGAAGCCGTCCGTCACATGGTTGGATTTACGGACAGTCAGCGACGAACCGCCCTCCTTGTTCATTCAGTGCCCGCAGATGCGGTCATGTTCCAGTTCCTTCTTCATCTCCCCAATCAGGTTCAACAGATCCAGATTGGTCAGGGTCGCATCTCCGAGAGCTTCCCTGCATTGGTTTAATAAATCCTTTTTGTTCATTGTCATCTATGTTTAAAATGGTTACTTTTTTTCCTGCCGCTTACGTTCGGCAAGTTGTTTGATAGCTAACTCTATGTTTCCGCCCAGCTTTTCAGTAAGCCGGGTAAGTTCCAGTTTTTCAGTCTCTTCGGTGGTGTAGCACAGATATTCTTCTCCCGAAACTTCTGTCGCATATACCGCGCTCTGCGTACCGCCAAGCCCTATCCAGACCTCTTTATACAGCCGGTTCGCGGTATTGGCAAGGTTGATCGAGAGTATCTGGCTGCGTTCCTTGTCCGTCAGGCCGAGCAGGTTCTGTATCTGGTCGAATTTATTTTGATACTTCCGCTGGTCGAGCAATATTTTGCAATCGCTGTTGTTGATAATCGTCTCTTTTACAACGGGTGAAGAGATAATGTCATCCACTTCCTGCGTCACCACAACCGCCTCTTCATAGAACTTTCTGACCGTCTTAAAGAGATATTTTATATAGGATGCCATCCCTTCCTTGGCGATTGCCTTTCATGCCTCCTCAATCAGTATCATCTTGCGGATACCCTGCAAACGGCGCATCTTGTTGATGAACGTCTCCATGATGATAATCGTGACAACCGGAAAAAGGATGGGATTATCCTTCACAACGTCCAGCTCGAATACGATAAACCGTTTGTTCAGTAAATCCAGTTCCTTGTCCGAGTTCAGCAGATAGCCATATTCACCGTTCTTGTAATAGGGTTCCAGCACGTTCAGAAAACCGTCCACGTCAAAATCTTTCTCCCGCACGTTCTTATCGGCCAGCACCTTGCGGTAATCCTTCCTTACAAAGTCATAGAACGAGTTGAAGTTGGGCTTTATCTTGCGGTTCTTCTTTATCTTCTCGATATACAGGCTGACCGCATTTGACAGCGCCACCTCTTCCGAGCGTCGGGGAGGTTCGTCCTCCCTTTTCCAAAGAGTGAGTATCAGGGTCTTGATACTGTCCCGTTTCTCGATGTCATACTGGTAATTCTCCGTGAAAAACGGATTGAATGAAATCGGATCATCTTCCTTGTATGTAAAATAAATCCCGTCGTCTCCGCCACTCTTCTGATGTATCAGGTCGCAAAGTCCCTTGTACGAGTTTCCGGTATCCACCAGCAGGATATGGGTTCCCTGTTCCCAATACTGTCTGACAAGATGGTTGGTAAAGAAACTCTTTCCGCTTCCACTGGGGCCGAGTATGAACTTGTTTCTATTAGTCACCACCCCTTTCTTCATGGGCAGGTCCGAGATGTCCAGAAAGACCGGCTTGCCCGTCAGCCTGTCCACCATACGGATACCGAAGGGGGACAGCGAGTTCCGGTAACATGTCTCGGCCGTGAAGAAGCAGAGCGCCTGCCCGGTAAACGTGTAGAACGTCTCTTCAGAGGGGAAGTCCGCCTCGTTTCCCGGTATGCCTGCCCAATAGAGGGCCGGAAGGTCGGTCGTGTTATGACGCGGGGTACATTCCATCAATGCCAGCGCACTTCCCACGTCATTCTTCACCCTTCGGAGTTCATCCCCGTTTTCCGCCCATGCGATGATGTTGCAATGACAGCGCACGGACTGCAATCCGTTGGTATGTGCCTCGTTCAGGTATTCGTCCAGCCACTCCTTGTTTATCTGGTTGCTGCGGCTGTAACGGGAAAGCGACTGCATGTTTTTGGCCATCTTCTCAAAACGGGAGAGGTTCTCGCTACTGTCGTCTATGAATATCCACTGGTTGTAGACATGGTCGCAGGAGAGCATCACGCCCACGGGGGCGGCATAGCTCAGGCGGCAGTCCGAGCGGTCGGTCGAGAGGCGCTCATACCGCCCGTCCGTCCTGATCCTTCCCGGAAGGTCGTCGAGGTCGGAGAGCGTATGCAGGCAGAGCCGCTTGTCACCGATACGCATCCCGTCCGGGTTCAGCTGCATGTCCTGCAACATGGTGGTTCCGTCTGCCGACAGCGTGAGATACCGCTCGATAATGCCCGGTTCGCTTTCCGTTCCCGTAATCTCTTTCGTGGTGAGGCGTTCCAGCCTTACCAGCCCGCTGTCATTGACGATACTTTCAAACTGTCCCACCGCTTCCATGAAGCGCTCCACCGTTTCCTTGTTCCTGATTTCCTTCGGCACCAGAAAACCACGGCAGAGCGTGTTCCAGTTGCTTTGTTGCCGGGAGCGTTCCTTTGTGGTCTTGGTAAGGAACAGATAACAGGTGTGGTGCAGGTAGGGTCTTTCGTTGAAGTGCCGCTCGAAACTGCGGGAAAGGAAGCTCAATTCATCCCTGCGGATGTCCGGTTCATATTTCTCCGTGATGAAAATATCCTGTTTGTGGACGATTGAAAAATTCGGCAATACCTTGATTGCCTTCGCTCATGTGGCGTGCATCGCCTCATAATCTGCGGATGATACCGAAAACACTTCCGGCAGTGTGACCCGGAAAGCGACCGTGATGTCGGCGTCCTTGCTGACGATGCAGCCGTGTTCCACCGCCATAATGGGGAACTTGCTTTCCAGTGTGGATGCTTTTAATATACTTCTCATATGATTTACGATTGTTGTTCTTTAATCAGACGTGTGATACGTTTTCGTGAGAGGATTCTCCGGGGATGCTGCCGGGCCGCGAACAGTTTCATCAGCCCGTGGCTGCCGTATTTACGGTTCAGCGTGAAGGTCAGCCATACCAGCACGGTAGCTGCCGAAACCCCGAAACCGATGCAGATTCACTGGCCGATGCCTGCCATATACATGATGACGAACATCACAAATACGGCAAGCAGGCCGGCAGCGAAGATAAACAGGTATTGCGCCCGGAGTCCCTTGAACTCCACCTCACGGCCCACACCCTTATTTATTTCAAAATCAGCCATAAGTTACTGTTGTTTTTAATTTTTTAGAGGAAGAACGACCTCAGAATGGTAGCGGCGACTATCAGGAAGATACAGGCTCCGAACCAACTGCTTGCCGTTTTCGAGGTGTCGGGATCGCCCGAACTGAACTTCTGGTAGACCTTGATCCCTCCCACGAGTCCGATCACAGCTCCCACCGCATACGCCAATTTTGTGCCGGGATCAAAATACGATGTCACCATCTGGGTAGCCTCCGTGATACCGGCAGAGCCGTTACCCTGGCCCATTGCCGCACTTGCCGCCGCAACGGCGGCAAGCATCATAATCAATCTTTTCTTTTTCATTAATTCCGTGATTTTTAAATGAATAAAAAAGCCACGGACCGCCCCTTTTCACTATCCCCACAAGGCTGCCCGCAGCCGCTTTATGGTTTACTGGTTCAGGGGGTAAGTTCCGGCGGGGAATCAGCCGGAGTCATAATATGCCATTCGCATCGTTACTTGGTTTAGTGGTGAAACATGGGTGTTAATGCTCTCTTAAAAAGGGGATGCAAATCATCCCGAATCGTAATAGCCTTTTGTCATAGCCATTCTGTTTTATAAGTAAGTTACTTCAAGAAATTGTCTCTTCCTGGTGGGAATGTCCTCTTATCAGGCGGGAACATCAATTTGTCATCCCGAATCGAAATAAGTCATATACATGCTTTGTTGGTTTATTCAGTCATTCATGCCATAGCGAATCTCTCTCTTTACAGTGATACGGGCTATCAACCCGTATCAAAATAACCTCTTACCATCGTTACCTCCTTCTTTAATCGGTTAATTACTGTCCGGAACAGCCTTATTCAAATGTTCGGCTTCATCCAGAAATTTACTGATACGGCTGTCGCTGCCATTGATACTTTCCAGTATCGAGCGCTCAATCTGCGTATCCTTGATATGATGGATAGCCTTCAAAAGGGCCAGCCGTTTGTCCGTAGGAATATCCTTGCCGTTGCACAAGTCGATGATCAGGTCAATCTCTTCCGGCCCGATACCGGCTGTGCCATCCGGATAACCGTCACGGGCACAGTTCAAATCTTCCAGTTCCTCATTCAGTTCGTCCGTATCCACGTCGTCACTGTTTCCAGTCCGTCCTTCATCATCCTCAAACCTGCCGGAACTGTCGGCCTCAGAAGCCCGCCACTCTTCCACACGCTTGTCCCGGAACAGTTCCGGGATGCGCTCCGGCGGCACTTGTGCTGCCTGTTGTGACACTGTTTCCTCGTTTCTGCCAGCAAATGTAGAGGCATTTTCCTTACCCGCAATAGCCCCGGAATCGGTGGCGTTTATTGGCGGATGTTGGCGTGTACCGTAGCTTTTTGTAACGACAAGGCTGTCCGTTTCAGGCCGTTTTTGAGGTGAATTTTCCATATTCCCGCCTTCCGCCTTCTCTTTATCCTTCATTTCCTGCTTTTCTTTATTCCTCACTTCTGTTTTCACAGCCGGCATGTCCCTCTTTTCAGCTGCCAGCACTGCCGGATTCTCTTTCTTTTCTGTTTTTCCTTTCGTGCGTTTGCGTCCCTTCTTCTGGTCCTCTTTCACCGGGTCGAACCATCCGGCAGCACCCCGCAGAGCTTTTGCCATGCGGCGGCGTGCCTTCCCGAAGCATATCTCGCCAAGCTGTCCCCTGAACAGGAACTTGTCCATGAACAGATAGGCGAACAGCAGCCAGAACAGAACGATCCCGGCTTCATAGTAACCTGATTGTATATCCATAACCTAAAATATTTTGTTATAACTCTTTTGAAGGTAGGTCTTCACCTCTTCCGAATGTTTCTCGAAATGTTCCTTCAACACATTATCTATATAGTTGCCGACCGTCAGCTGCCGTTTTCCCGCAATCCCGACAATAACCGATATTTTCTGGTGCAGTTCCTTGTCGATATACACTCCCTGCCTGCCTTCGCATTTATAGGGGGTAAGGAATCTGCGGATAAAGTCGGCCAGTGCCGTGCGTATCGTTTTCGGTGACGGTTTTACCGCAATCACTTCCGGACAGTCGGTATCATCCACATCAGGAACACACCTTACAGTTTCATTCACGTTGTTATCCGCTTTTCCCTTCTCACCGGATAAAGCGGTTTCTCTATTTTCGTCGCTCTCTCCGGTCACAGAAGGTGACGGAGATAAAGGAGGTTCCGAAGGAACACCCGCCATCAGGCTTCGCAGATACGCTTCATCCACCGGATTTTGTCCGCTTGTTTTCTTCGCCATGACTATTCGGTTTTAAGTATAGATATGATTTCATCCATGAACGTATCGAAGCCGCACTCTTTGGTGAATGCCGCATCGGGAGCGAACAGCGTACTCCGGTAAACGGGGCCGCCCGTAGCGGACAAGTCTCTGGTGAAGTTACTGCGCACGGGAATGCGTGTTTGGAGACAGTCCAGCCCCAACAGGGAGAATCCTTGCTGATAGATGTCATACAAGGCCGTGCGTTCCCTTCGGTCCACCATGTTCCAAAACAGGCACAGCCTTTTCAGGGAGGATACGCCGGTTTTTATCAGCCGGTCATTAATGGTGGTTGCAAAGTTCAGTGTGCTTTCCAGCACCAGGCGGTCTGCCTTTATAGGCACGAACAGATAATCGAGCGCACTGATTGCGGCGATAACCCCGTCGCTGCCCATTGTGCCGGGCAGGTCGAATAGTACAACATCATAAAGAGTATCCGCTTTTTCCTCAAATGCCCTTCAGTCCGCCATGCCGTTGGCCGGAGTGCTTCCGATGACCGGGTAGGCCTTTTTCTTCAACCGTCCGGCCTGCTCCACCAAGAGGTTCTGATAAACGGGTGTGGTCTTTACCACTTCCATATCCCGTTTTTTCTGTTTCATAATCGAATGTTGCGGATAGTCACAATCCACCACCGCTACGTTTAGTCCTTTCACATAATGCAGTCATGATGCCGCATAAATGGTAAATGTTGATTTACCCACGCCGCCCTTCTGGGTAGCGAATGAAACGAATACTGTGTTCTTTTCCTTTTCCATTGTTACAAATTTAAGTAAGTGAATAATCGGATTTATTGATTTCCGGACGGATAGCCGCTTATCCATGCGGCTGTCTGTCCGGTTACTTGTTTCATAGCCTGCTTATACAGTTATCTACATAGCTGTTTAGCTATCCGGCTATCTGCGCATATAGCTGTTTGATGATGTAGCTATAAAACTATTCATCTATGCAGCTATCAGTCTATTCATCTGAATAGCTAAATAGCTAAGTACATATTCAGGTGCTTATATATTCGGATACCTGTTTATTCGTCCATACATTAATATATGTGTATAACTACATATCTGAATAGATACCGGTCTGAATATCTGTTTATCCATTCAGACTGCTATCCATATAGTTATTCAGATAGTGATCCGAATACCAGACTGTTTATCCGTTCAAATGGATAATCGAATAGCTATCCGGCTACAAATAAACCTCAAAAAGAGCATCTGTGTAGTATCCCCCGTTTCAAAGTCATTTATTGGCGGCT
>OAWS01001659.1_pt1 | contig 10101 bp, 8 predicted proteins | sample 1517141 | NCBI WGS metagenome assembly OAWS01 (sample SAMEA2580173, study PRJEB22360) | human gut metagenome | biome: human gut; feature: human-associated habitat; material: faeces | place: Denmark | collected 2008/2010
AAAACAGGTTTAATTTTGTTTATGGGAAAGATGATGGATATTCTGTAATCTGAAATACTGAGCATTGCAAGGGAGAAAAAATAACTTTAGCAAGCAGAAAGCTTATCTATAGCATCCGTATTGTATAATCCTCAACATTAGAACGTGACATGAAGATACCTACATTTTTCAAAAGTCTGATGACAGCTATCATTTTCCTTCTTATTCCTTGGGAAGGAAAGGCTACCGGACTGTCCGGTGATTTCATCTATCTGCAGGGAGAAGAATGGGAATTGTTGGCCAAGCCCATCAATAGGGATTCTGTTCTGTTTCATCGGTTGATGGAATTTTTGCCGGACAACCATTGCATTACTACCGCCAATTGGGAAGGCTATACCGCCTATTGGGAAGTGCAGCAATCTCATCTGTATCTGCATCATTTGGAAGTCTGTGTCTATGATAAACAGAAGAAAGAAGAGTATTCCCTCACTTATCAGCCAGACCAATTGAAAAAAGTGTTTCAACCTTATTACCAAAACGGGAAAATCTGTGCCCGCTGGTTCAACGGAGAACTTCGTGCCGGGAAAGGTGAGCTGGTGCGTTATGTACACAGCGGCTTCGACCGCAATCTAGAAACGGAACAAGTGATGGTGCTTCAACACGGTCGTATAGAAAGCTGCCAGACTTACCATAATACCCTACGGGCTGGCATGAAAATACAGCATGCTCAGGATGAAATTATCCGGCGTTTTCCTTGGCATCGCTTTCCGGAATACAAAGGGAAACGCATGACCTTTTGGGTAAATAATATGCAATGCAATTCGGATGGTCGTCTGGTGGATTTGGATGTAGTGATTATGTCCGTTCGTCCAAAACGGGAAAACATTGATGACAAGAATCATCCTTTGGCAAAAGCATTTAAAGAAGTACTGAAGAGCATTTATCCTTGGGAGGTGTTGTTTATCAACGGAAAGTACACGATTGAATTTAAGGATTTTGTACTTACCATTTGGGAAGACAAGCTAAAGTCCACTCAAGCAAATGATACTACGGAATACACCCTCATAGGCAAAGTCTATGGCGAAGAAGTGCGGCAAATTCTTCCTTACGATGTTGCAAAGAGGCCACTGATTGCTTCATACTTGACTATGGATGAAAAGCCGTTTCAAGGTTGGCTTACTGATTCTACCGGTACATTCAAAATAGAGCATTTGAAAAGAGGAAAGTATCAGTTAGTTGCCCAATTTGTCGGCTTAAATTCATGCGACACTCTTGTTACTATACCATTTCAATGTGATACGCTGCGACTTACGCTTCCTCTGTGGTATGAATATATAGAAAAATATGATTGCTCACCGACCCTATCTCGTGAATACATAGACAAAGGAAAACCCAATCTGAAGCTCATCATTCCTATTGGAAAAGAAGAGGTTATAAGGAAGCATCCCTTTTGGAAAAAATATGGGGTTACGTATATCAGTTCTTTTCCTTTGAAGGAAGATGGTAAACTGGCTTGTCATTTGAGTATTCCCAACCATCTGCTGACTGCTTACAACGAAGAAGTTTTCCGGTATTTGGATAAAAAGTTCGGCCAGGAATGGCGTAAGGAAGTACCTCCCGGCATCTTCGGATTGGATCAGTCTCTGAACGAACTGCATGATTATAACTGGCTTATCAAGACTTTGAGCAGGAAATGTAAATATCCCGTTGCTCAGCAAAAAAGGAACAAGGGTTGTGTTTTACAGGTGGAATATACTGTGACCCCGGAAGGCTATATCAGCCATGCTACGGTACTCAACCAAGTACCCCGTGCATTCCGAAATTCAGTGATGCAAGTTTTTCAATCGCTACGGAATGTACCCACTGTCTTACGCCCTGGAAAAAGCACTCTCAGCATCCTATTCTGGCTGGATAACATGAAAAAATTCCCTAAAGCAGATGTAATCATTATCGGGTATACCTGGGATGATAAGCCTGTCTTGATGAAATAGATGGATAGATTGTCGTTTATCTGAAATAAAATCAGCCCATCCATTATCCGTCTTTCGTCAAAATACGTATCTTTACCGAAAAACCATTCCTATGCAGCCTATGAGAACGCGAATATCTTTTTATCGTACAGTCTTATCAGCACTTCCGTCAGTCGTGTTGATGCTTGCCATCGGACTTATATGGGTCGGATGTCAGCATAAGCCAATTGCAATCCACCGTGAAAATGGTTGGCATCCTGTAACGGGCGACTCCAATGATAGTCTTTCTTTGGAGCCTATCGTTACGACGAAAGATTTCAGTGTTTTACGGTTAGATTCAGATGCCTTTGGTAAATACGTAATTTTTGGACAGATACATCCGTATTATATGAACCTATGGGCGGAAGAAACAGAAAAAAACATTGGAAAACAGATTGCTTTTGTGTTTAATGATTCAGTGATAAGCAACCCCACTGTAAATATGAGAATTGAGAGTGGAAATTTTGCCATAACCTCTTATTGTGACACTTTACTGCCGGGAATTTATGAGGAACTGAATAAGGAAATCAATCCTTCTTACTCGGACAGTTTAACAAGACTTGCTACTACCCGATTATGGAAGGAAGCGAGAAAATTTAAAAAGACGCTGACGGACACGACCTTTTTGAGAACCAAGGGGATGATGTCTTATGCCGCTATAGATGTAATGAATGCCAACGGATTTAATCCGCATTATGCCTATAATCAAGTTGTTTATCTCAAAGCCTTGGATAGAGCCAGAAAGAAAATATCCATAAAGAACGGACATGTGATTTTCCCCTGTCAACGTGGTAAAGACCTGAATATATCAGATGACTTATTTCTGTTTATACAATCCTTATTTAAAGAGTGGAATCAATGGTTGGATACCGGCAAGCATCAGCTAGTCAAAGATGAAGATGGTTTGTATACTGTTGAGCCACTTCCTGAAAAGAAGGATAAGCTGGTCTCTGTTTCTCTTCCTTCCACCAAATCTGAGAAACAACCTATAACAGAAGAACCAGTTGACCAAAGAACCGGTCAGCAAGTAATAGAGGCTTTAAGTAAAGCATATGGTACGGACTCAACAGTAATCGGTGATTTCTTGGACAGTCCGCACTGTCCTGCATTCTTGGAAGGAATGTTTTTTGATGGTTCTACACTGGTCTTCCAAGTGAGAGGAGATACCACTGTAGCACGGCACACACTGAAAGCAGCCGCAAAAAGCAGTGCTTTCCGGCTGGAGCCTGCCACGGCTGAAAGTTTTACCCAAAAGCAGCTGAAAGAGATTCTGAATGTTATCGATAGTAAAAGAGATAAACTTACAGATGAATGCCTGAAATCCAATTTGATGTCTTGGGGTATGGGTAGCCATTATATTCACGTAACTTTTATCTTGAATACTCCAGAAGCCCGAAAGGCTTTCCGGGAACAGATTATCAATTCACCGGCGGTCATTTTTGAAGGGCCCACTGAAAAAGCCCCCAACAATAGTATGGGTGTCAGTGATACTTTGGGCATCCTGCTGCAATCTGACTATCCGGTCTATTCCACTCAAAGTAAACGAGCCACTTTTGTTTTAGTCAATCACAGCCAAGTAATATTAGAATCCGGTGAGTCTTATTACATCACTTACGAAGATAGACAAGGCGTATGGCGAGACTTGCCTATTCATACCATGTTTAATAGTGTTGCCCATATCATTGGGCCAGGAAGAACAAGACATCTATCCGGCTCTTTGTATCCGGAAATATATCATAACAAGCCGGGAAGATATCGTTTCTTCTATCCTGTTACTTTTACGGACACTGGAAGAAACATTACTCTGATGGCGGAATTCAAGCTGACAGACAATCCACAAGAATTGGCAGAAGGACAGAAGGAAAAGAGACCTGCCGTACCCTCTACCCAAGATAACCGGCCAGCTGGAACTATAACAACGTCTGTGCCGGAAGTTCCGACGGATGACAATCACCTTTTTCAGGTAGTAGAATACATGCCCGAATTTCCCGGAGGAATGCAAGGTTGTCTGGATTTCATACAGAAAGAAATGTGCTATCCTGAAGAAGCCAAGAAAGCAGGCATTCAAGGACGGGTAGTTCTGCAATTCATCATTGAGAAAGACGGAATGCCCGCCCAGCCTCGAATTGTACGTAGCGTTCACCCCTTGTTGGATAAAGAAGCCTTGCGAATTATCCGACAAATGCCGAAGTGGACACCGGGAAAACAAGATGGGAGGCCCCAACGAGTCCTTTATACCCTTCCTGTTTCATTTCGGTTGCCTAAGCCATAAACTCACTATTGTCTGATTTTAAATTCCATATACACATGAAACGCTTTTTTCTATTCTTCATACTGCTTGGGTGCTTCTTTCAACTTGAAGCACAAGAAAGAACAGCCAACGACACCATTCTGATGTTGGAAAACAAAATATGGAGAGCCGAATTTCCTTCTGAAAAATCCTATACGCAAGAGATGGAGTTCAGAGAGGGTGGATGGTGGACTACCTTTACGTATAATAAGGAAAAAGTAATGATGGAAGACTCTTACCGCATCAGTGGAGATACCATTAAAACATACGGTTGTAAGCAGTATTTAATTTGGGAGTTGACTGACAGTACACTTATTATCCATTATCTACCTAAAGAATTGGTCATAGGCAATGGCCTTGTAAAATACGTCAACACGATTAACTCACCGGCCAAAATGCTTGAAAACGAGCAACGATTAGACAGTATTTGGAGGAAAGAAAATATTTGGAACAAGGGTGTTGCTGATATTTCTGGGAAGCCTACATTCAGAAACGATGCAGCAGCGAAGTCTGCCAATAGATTGACTGCCCACACCACCGAACCTCATCTGGAAGTGGGTGTACCGGTCTGTTATCTGAATGAACGAGGCGATACCATTGTGCCTTACGGGAAATATCGGTATTGTCAGACGGATACTATCACGGGAATAGGCTTTGTGTATGAGAACAAACAGAAGAAATCCCGTATTGTTTGTATCAATGATGCAGGCAAAGAACTATTTTACGTTTTTAAATGCGATAACGGGCCGGATTATCTGAAAGAAGGACTATTTCGAATGATGGATGAACAAGGACGGATAGGCTTTGCCGATTCTTTAGGCAATGTGGTTATCCACCCCCAATTTCTGTATGCCACTCCGTTTGCAAATGGTCATGCTTATGTAACTGAACATGGAGAGGAAAGCAAGGATAGAGAGCACACGACCTGGCAGTCGGACGAATGGAAAATCATTAACCGGAACGGCAATGAATTGCTGGAATACACCGTCATCCGGAAAGACAAAGCCATCAAAGGATTGCTTATCCGATATTCCCATCCATCCGGAAGCATGCGGACTCTTACCTATACCTATCCGGAAGATATTGCTCTTGCGGACAATTTTCACGCAGAGGTGATGCTTAAAGACTTGAACTTTGACGGACAGGATGACATTGCCATACCGTTAGGCAACTATGGAAATCAACGCATCCAATATGAAGACGGTTATTTGTGGGATAAGACACAAAAGACCTATGTCCCCGTCAAGCAGCTGAAGGAAATTGCCAATCCGCGGATTGACAAAGAAGAGCGGTGTCTGTTCTCCTTTTCCCGCGAATCGGCAGCCAGCTACCATTATGAACGATTTGAATATGTGAATGCTGAGCTTGTCAAGACCGCCGAACTCATCCAGACTTACCGTCAGGCAGGAGGAAAGCCTCTCTTCACCGAGAAGCACTATCAGAAAGGGAAAGGTATGAGGGTAGTTCATTCATCGGTTCCTATCCGCGAAATTTCTCATTATTGGTTGAAGATTGTGCAATAATGAACTTTGGGCAGCATCAACTAAGGGAATGTTTTGTATTTTTGCATCCAAAAACCTTTATTTATCCTATTTTGAAGAGGAGGACGGATTATGAAAGTTACGGTTGTCGGCATGTTATGCTGTTTGCTGTCTCTTGCTTGCACGGATAAGCAGAAGACATTTTTGCCGGAAGCGGTTCCGGCCTCGGCTATTGCCGTTATCGGAGGTTCAGAGCAGGATACGACTGCATTGACGGTAGAGGGGAATAAAGCCATTGCCCCACAGATACAAGACAGGGATACGGTCATTTATGAAATGCCCTCGTATTATCTGTGGTATAGAAAAGATTTGCCGAAATCTTATCGTAAGCAGGAACATCAGTTTTGGACAGAGCGTAAGGTGTATTGGCAAGATGTGAAGGTCATCAATGTCTTTCTGGCCAATTACACGGATGTACCTCTTGAATTTAACGGAGATTGGGAGCTTCAGCAATGGAATGGTCAAGATTGGGAACAGCCGCAATTGAAGCATTTGCCCGATACAGCAGAGACAGAGTGGATAAACGATGAACAAGCCCATTGCTTGTATTGCTTTCGCATTCCCGTAGGTGACTTTTATTATTTGCCGAAGGGACGTTATCGGATAAATAAGCTGGTTGCTCCCCATAATCAGCACGTCGTTTGTCTGTCTGCCCCATTTGAAATTCCCTAAAATCGGTTCGTAAAAAGATAACAGTTTGAACTAAAATCAAGTATTTGCGTATGAAAAAGTATGGATTAATTTTCATCATGAGCCTACTGGTTTGTGTTACGATGAAAGCGCAGGAGTGTGAGCGGTATATCGAAGTGACCGGAACGTCTGAAATGGAGGTCGTACCGGATAAGATTCATTATCTCATTGAAATACAGGAGTATTTTGAGGAGGAATTTGATGGCGTATCGAAGCCTGAGCAATACAAGACGAAGGTGCCTATTACCCGGATTGAGCAGGAATTGATGCAGGCCATCCATGATGCCGGAATCCCCGATTCTGCTGTACGCGTTCAAGAATATGGCAACAATTGGCGACATCAGGGGCATGACTTTTTGATCTCGAAACAGTTGGACATCACCCTGCAGGACTTCAAGCAGATTGACCGGATTGTCCAAAAGCTTAACACCCGGGGCATTCACTCGATGAGTATCGGCAAGTTGGATAACAAGGATATACTGACTTATCACCAAAAGGCCAAGATTGAGGCTCTGAAAGCTGCCCAACGCAAAGCAGCTTATCTGGTGGAAGCTTTGGATAAGAAATTGGGTTCGGTGATACGCATCGTAGAAAACACCAATGCAAACTCAGGAATGTTCGGTGCTTTACAAAGCAACGTGATGTCGATGAATGCCGGAGGATATGATAACTTCCGTACCATCCAACTGAAATATTCGATGACGGTACGCTTTGAAATAACGGACTGGATGAGCCGCTGATTCTATCACGTCAATTTGCCCGTCTGATGAGCTGACAAGCGTTTTTTATCGAATGTATCTGACGAAAATAAAAAAGAAATGCTTACCTTGCGCCGTGCAGTCTCCGAAGGCTGTACGGCAAATAAAATACTAACCTTAAAAGAGAAGATTATGAGCATTTTTCTGAAAGCGGTGCAACGCATCAACCCTTCGCACCCCGATGAACCCAAGAAGTGGTACCCCGTGCAATATACCACTAAGATGGTGGATGAAAGTGAAGTTGCCATGTTGATTGCCGAGGAGACCACACTCAACCCCATGGAAGCGGCCATGGCGATACGCCAGCTGCGCAAAGTGATGCAACGATTGCTGCTTGATGGCAAAAGCGTGAAGCTCGGTGACTGGGGAACATTCAACGTGACTCTGAACACCGAAGGAGCCGACACCCGTGAAGCGTTGACCGCCCACAACGTAAAGCGTGTCAACATCAACTTCCAGCCTGGCGATGAACTGAAGACTGCCATGCAGAAAGCGGACTTCGTCTGGCTGGACAAGCTGACGGAAAATGGTACATCTGACAAACCGTCAGAACACGAAGAAGAACATGAAAGTATACTCTGATTCGATTTATGAAGTTGCCCGACCCGGATTGCCGAGTCGGGCAACTCGTTTTCGTGAGTTGGGCAACTCAGCCTTTTGAGTTGGGCGACTCAGCAAACTGAGTTGGGCAACCTTTGGAAAAAGAAACTCAAGGCGAAATCAAAACGGAGTCAATCGTTGGAATGCTTCTCTTCTTGCCGCTTTTCTTCTTGCTCTTTCTCTGCCTGCATCTGCTGTCGCTCTTTTTTCTGAATCATACTCATAAAGGAGGAACTAATGATACCGGTAGGAATCGCTACCATGGCTACACCGAACAGACAGATGATGCATCCCAATAATTTGCCCAATGGAGTGATGGGATAAATATCACCATAACCTACCGTTGCAAAGGTGATGATGGCCCACCAAATGCCGTCACCGATGTTTTCAAACACATCGGGTTGGGCGTTCCGCTCGATGTAATACATGAGGATGGCCGAGAAACAGATAGTAATGAAACTGGCTGTATAGGCCGTAGCAAGTTCCTCTCTGACGGAATACAAAGCCTTGCCAATCAGTCGGAACGAACGGGAATGGCGTATCAGCTTGAATATGATGAAAATATAAGGGAGGATAATGATGTGTACTACTTCTGTGTTCCAATAGATGTAGGTCAGCACACAAGGTAGGATGGCTACAAAATCCACAAATCCGTAGAAAGAGAGTGTATAAAGCAAACGTGCCTTAATAGCACTTTTCGTCGGATGAAGGGCTGGCGCGGACAAGATACGGGCTGCATATTCGAGCAGGAATACGAACGAAGAAATGTAGGTGATGCCGAATAAGGATAACCGATACCGGGACATCTCTTCAAAAGAACTGGCAATGACTGCCAGAATGGAAATCAAGATGAAGAAGAGTACAATATAATGCACCCAGTTCTTGTTCAGAAAACGTTGGATAGCTACATATAATTTCATGATACGACAAACTTGGATTGGAAAAACAATAGGAAAATGTCTGCTGAGATACCTTTTCAACGGGCTGTAATTTTTTTGCTTGTCGGCAACCGGTACTTAGCTAAAACAAGGCTCTTTTCTCCATGATATGGGAAACCGGAGAAAAGTAGCCTTGTCTGTCATCATCACTATGTCATCGGAAAATATAGGAATCAGTTCTTTCTTTTGGCCAGTTCGAGTACTTGCACACTGCCTGCAGCAAACAGTCCCACGTGTCCGTTGGGTAACATGCCGAAAGTGGTTACTTCCTTCAGAGCGGCTAATATCTCAAATTCGGTTTCGATGTTTGGGCAAGTCATGCGTGTGCTGGAAATAGGCAGGAACACCAATGAATTGGATGGTTGCTCAAGGGTCTTGAACTTACCGTTCATTTGGTTACATCCGGCATTTCCACTGAGCGTCTTCTCCGTTATATCGAGTGAGAAGAAAGGGCGGTTCTCCATGGAATCCGGCAAAGCTTCGCCGTTCATTTTCACTACATCCCACGTGCCTTGCAATTCAGACAGCGGCATCAAAAAGTAGCGTCTGCTCAGTTTGGCCAATGGATTATCCAATGAATCACACAGCAGAATCTGATCAGTGTCTCCCTGTTTTACCTTCTTAGTCTGGGCAAGTGCATATGAAAGTGCCTTTTCCTGCGCCATATCCGGACATGCCATCATCGTGGAAGCCAGCTTGTCCATCACCATTCGGGCCGACTCGTCCGACCATTCAAACGACCCCATCAGCCGGTTACAGCCTCCATATCCATACACCCTCATCTCATGGGTATCAAAACCGATGAAAGGCTGCTGTTTCGTATTCACCGGCTGACCTGCCAGTTCTACGACGTTCCATTCCCCTTCAAGGTCAGATAAGGAAACCGAATTACCAATACCCATACAGGATGTTAATGTTAACAGAACTACCAACATCCCAAAAATCATTGTTTTGCTCATTATGCTCATACGTTTAATTGTCAAATCCGGTGCTGAAGGTTGTCTATGCTGCTACAGAGAGCTTTCTGCTGCCGGGATATATTTTCTAAATCAGACGCAAAGGTAGCAAACCTTGTGATACGAACGTATCTTTTAGGCAAAAAATGCAAAGTCGAGCGGCATATTACTATTCCTTTTATAACCTATCCGTTGTGTGGAGTACGGAAGTAAGCCGTATCATGCCTTCAACCGCAGCGTAAAGCAACTGCCTTTCCCAATTTCACTTTCTACGGTCAACGTACCTCCATGCGCTTCGACAAAGTCCTTGGAAATGGATAGTCCCAGTCCACTACCCTGT
>OAWS01001664.1_pt1 | contig 10065 bp, 8 predicted proteins | sample 1517141 | NCBI WGS metagenome assembly OAWS01 (sample SAMEA2580173, study PRJEB22360) | human gut metagenome | biome: human gut; feature: human-associated habitat; material: faeces | place: Denmark | collected 2008/2010
GAACGTGACAGCCCAGCCGAGCAGGTCAGCGTTGACGTCCCTCCGGCGGCCGCGATAGTGGTCGGACTGGCGGATATGTTTACTTTCCAATCTCCGTAACCGGTTGTTCCGGCCGGCTGCTTGACTGTACAGGTCGCTGATTTACCGGCATGGGTTGCCGTGACTGTACAGGATCTTTCAGATGTTGTTGTGTTGTTGCCTGCTGTCAGTGTTGTTCCGGACAGGCTGAATCCGCTGCCGGCTGCCGACAATGACGGTGTGGCCCTGTCTGTTTCCGTACCTCCTGAACCGCCGACACCGTTCCACGTCCACGCACGGGTACGGGCTGCATCGGCCGTGATGACGGATGTACCTCCCGTGTTTGCAACCGTTTCCGGATTGGCCGATACGGTTACACTCCAGTCGCTCCAGGATGCGTATTGTTTTGCACCGGCATCCTGTGTTATGGTCAGGCTGTTATCCGATGTTATGCCGTTGTAACTGCCTTTTACGGTAATACTTCTGGCATTTGTCGTAGTATTGTTGACAGCCAGGACCTGATTCCCGGACAGGCTGAATCCCGTCCCGGTTCCACTGAGGGAAACCGTTACATTTTCTTTTTTATCAGGATCCCGGTGGTCGTTATAATAAGTGCTGAGAACGGCTGTGACAGCCTTGTTTCCTCCGGCAGCGGGTATGTTTCCCGCAGTTGTGCTGATTTGCAAGGTCTGCCGCGTGGTAGCGGAGGACTGTTGTACCGGCAGGATGTAAGTCCTTCCGGATTCTGCCTGGGTAAACAGGACCTTGCCGTTTCGGGGAGCGGTATTCAGGTTTTCCGCCACCTTTATTGTTTTGCCCGCCTTGTCCGGGGTTATCCAGACGTCTGTCGTTGAAACCGTGTAATCCAATGGACTCTCAGTGCCGGGCAATGGCTTCCCGTTTATTGAATAATATTTGTTTGAAACCGTTTCGTAGTTATAGATGCCGCCGGAATAGCCGCTGCCGATGGTTTCCGGACTGACGGTAAAGGTATACTGCAGCTCTTTGCCCATGAACGGAATTACGGTAGTATGCCCCGCAAGGAATTCTTTCTTTGCCGTAAGGGTGTAGTCCTTTTTTGTGCCGTCGGCAAATAAAAGGGTAAGGAATGTACCGTCGGCATCCCGGTCCTGCGCCGGAATGACCGCAGTGAATGTGCCGCCGTCATTATACATCCGTATATCCGAGGTGGCTCCAAGGGTATTGGCGGTGCCGGTTCCCAGGTTGATATTGGCTGTAGCCTTGGCCCTTTGGATGGTCACGCCGGAAAGTGCCTCTCCCGCTTCCGGCGTATAAGTGACCTGCAGCCGGGACAGCCGGTGGGAGAAGGCGAGCGTTATGACCTTATCGGTTGTTCCGCTCCTGTTGGCCGCATACATGAAGTCGGAAAGCGTGATGCCTTCCCGCTGGTCCCCCTGTATGCTGAAATCATAATCCAACGGATTGCCCATGTCTTCCCTGTAGGGGTAATAGGCATAATAATCCGTTTCATAGCCGGCGGCTATTTCGTTGGCGTCCCCGTCCGCCACGAACTGCGAGCCGTTCCAGACGAACCGCTTGTTGTCCGCATAGTTTCCGGACGTTTTCAAGGTTGCAGGCGCTGATGACATGCGTACTGCCGCATAGACGCCGATGGCATCCCCGGTCTCAAACGTTGTCTCGGTTGCCCGTGCTCCCCCTGCGTCAATTTCAAAGGACACGGTATCACGGCTGTGGATTGCGGTGCCTTCCTCATTCTCACAGCCCTGCAGGGACAGGAGGGTTGTCATGGCCAGCCAGGGGAAAAGGCTGTTTAAAATATTCTTCATTTTCATCGTTTTGTCTGATTATGGGGGATTGGCAGCCCCGATATGGTTTGTAACAGGGCGGGAAGAAAGGCTTCCCGCCCCTTAAAGTCAGATTACAGGTACAAGCTGGATTTCACCTTTCACATCGTCTGTCCAGGGTTCGATGGTCACACCACTGCCATCGGCACCGCCGATGACCAGACCGTTATTCCCCAGTACGATGTCGTAGATATTACGGTAAGAGCGTTCCCATTTTGTTCCGGCCGGGAAGGTGAATTGCAGCTGCTTTCCGTCAATGGTGAACACGGCCTGCATATCCTTGCCCGCTGTCGCATCAACCGGAACGACAATGGATGAAAAGGATACGGCCTTGTCTGTCAGAGTGGCGCCGGCGCTGAATTCCACATTGCCTGCCGTCGTTTTTGTCAGGGAACCTGTTGAAATATCCATAGTGGCACGGGTATACAACGGAGTGGCGGAACCGACATTCTTCAGTGTGATTCCGGTAAGGACGCCTTCCTGTCTGTATCCTTCCGTTTTCTTCATGCGGAATACGACCTGTGAAAGGGCATGTTTCATCGTGATGTTCACATTACGGTTCAGGATGCTCGCCTTGGTGTCGCCCTGTCCGTACAGATGGTCCGTCTGGGTGGTGATGTCCACCGGAAGGGCGGAGGGGGTGGTCAGCGTGGCATCATACGGATAATAAGCGAACACCGTCGCCTCGTTCTCATCCAGCAGGATCTCTTCCGAAGTCCATCCGGCAGCTGAATAGGTGAAAGGGGTGTTGGTATAGACGGCATTCTGGTTGTACGGAGTGCCCAGAGTACCGTTGCAGACATAAAGACCCAGCTTGTCACCGGCTTCCCAGGCGGTCTTTTCCGCGCGGGAAACAGCGGGAGCACCGATGTTGGCGTTGATTTTCAAGGAGGCACGGACATCCTTGACGGTTCCTTCTTCATTCTCGGAACAGCTGCATGCCAATACGGCAAGACACGCTGCGAACAAAAACATTTTCTTCATTTTGTAAAATTTTAAATTGATGATAAAAAAACAGTATTAATAAGTAATTATTCCCTGGCCCCATTCCACATTCTGCCAGTCCTCGATGGAAGCGGATGCGGTATGTAGGGACGGGGATACGCGGACGGTGATGTCCACACTGATACCGTCAGCGGTGAAGTCCTTGAACACATCACTCAGGTCAAGATCCGCATCCACGGGCATGTCCCCGTCCAGATGAAGACGGATGACATTGCTCACCCCGGTATTGATGCCGAACACCAGCACTTCCTTCCGGAAGAAATTCTCCTTTTCAGGGGAGACGGTGAAAGGCAGGGTGGCGAAACCGCTTCCCTTTTCCCTTGTACGTACATACCGGCTTGTGGTCACGCCGTCAAGTTCGGCGGTGATTCCGGTATATTCCAGGATTCCCGTATTCGTCACCGTGATGTTGAAGACAATCCGCTGCACCATCAGTTTGCTCTCGCAGGTGACGTGCAGGGTGTCGTCAGTCATGACCGTACCGGTCACGGAAGAGGAATACGCGTATCCCTGCTCCGCCGTGATCTTTCCCTGTTCCGTCGGAACACGCAGGTGGACGGTGGCGGCGGAGCCCGCATCCTCCAGGATGTTGACATCCTTGTTGCAGGCGAGAAACTCGTAATTCCCGATATGCAAGGTCCCATGCGCATCACCGCTTCCATTAAAAGGAATGGAAAGATTGTCATATTCCGCCACGCCGTTACCGGTCAGCGGAAAAACCATCAGGTTCATCTCCGCCTGTTCCGGTGTGCCCATATCGGAAGGGTGATGGAACCCGTTACGGGCGTGCAGGTATCCTTTGTAGATACAATCCTCGGTGAACGGGCCGTCACAAGAGGAAAGTGACAGCAGGGACAGGAATATGCCGGGCAGAATTCTTACTATTTTATTCATATTGCGACAGGTTTAAATTATACGTTGTTATCAGCCGGTTGATTTCCGGATCAAGACGACCGCGATAGGCTTTGGAACCGTCCAGTTCCAGTGAGCGCATGAAGGAGGACACGGCTTTGCCGTCGTCTTTCAGACGGCTGTACAGGATGGACAGCAGGTAGCACACATTGGAACTTTCCGGCAGGGATTCCAATATTCCGGCAGCCCGTGCATCATAGCCCAGTGACATCAGGCAGATGGCCGTGTTGTAGTCGTTATAGTCCGACAGTATCACCAGCGCGTCCTTGTACTGCCTGTCCTCCATCAGGTCGAGACCGTGCATGTAGGCCGAGTCAAGGACGGTGGTGTATTTGAATTCCTCTATCATATCCCGGCGGTGCAGGTAGAATGCGAAGTTCACCGCACGTGCCAGAGGATAATAGTTCTCCCTGATATGCTTGTAGGCATCCGGAAAACGTTTCCGGATCCCGGCCTCCCTTGCGTCCGGATCCTTTACGGAGGACATGATATCCAGAACGGCTGACCTGTCATCCATTTCCGTATCCTGTTGTACCTTGCGGACAAGAAGCTGCCAGTCCTCGCCAATCCACCGGGGACGGATCAGGGTGTCGATGCCGGTCCTGTCATCCGTCCTTCCGGACAGGTACTCCTTCAAGGCAACGGCACGCTGCCTGGACAGGATACGGTTCGCGGCCGCGCTGCCTTCCGGGGATGCGGTGGCGGTCATGTCAATACTGTCCATCACCAACTCACCGGTATAGGTCAGCTTGTTGATCGCTTCCAGGACTTTGTCTATTTCGGAACGGTTGTTCCCGTATTCCTCGTCAAACAGGTATCTGCCTGCCGGATAATTGATATAGGCGGTCGTATTGGCCGTGGCTTTGCGGTATATCTTCTCCTTCCTGTACCGGGGCGCATGGTCCAGGAACTGCACCATACTGCTTATATAATAGGTAATGGTATCCGAGGACGGTAAATTGGCGGAACTGCCATTGACGGCAAGTATCCTTCCGTCTACTGTCAGATCAATACGTTTCGTGTTATCGGTAACATCCATCTCCTGCCGGTAATAATAGCTGAAGGTATTGTTCCTGTTCCTGATGACCGTATCCAGACGGGCGGCCTGGTAAGGGAAACGAACCAGCTCCTCATATTTGCGTGACACCGCGTCACGTTTGCGTTCGTTCTCCGCAATGCGCTTGTAATCGAAGTATCTCTCCGCTATACGCGCCGAATCTTCCGGCGTCACCCTGCGTACCTTCAGAGGGGTGCCTTCCGAGAACATGCGGTAGCGGGACGGAATCAGCGTGGTGTCCAGGTCACGGCGGAGCCAGTAAGCGGGAAATACGGACAGGATGGTGTTGTGGCCGGCGATGGCCATGCGGTTCCGTTCCATCTTCGCGTTGAAGTGCTGGTAACGGCGGTTCCATCTCTCAGTCCAGTCAATCCATTCCTCGCGGGCGATATAGTCATGCTTCCATGCCTGGTAGAACTCCTCCTCCAGCTCGGCCATGGCACGGCGGTAGCCTTTCATGTCGAACATCTCTTTCAGATAGGCGGAATCCGGGATGATGCTGTTTATGAAGGCCTGGTACTGCGCGTATCCTTTTTTCTGCCGCTTGACGAAGTCGGCGCCGGATAGGAAGATCCTCTCCAGTTCTATGCGTCTGCCACGCTTGTAGGCCACAGGGGTCAGCTGTACCTGCCATTTGTCATCTATCAGCCTGCCCGGAACGGTCACGACAAAATCCAGATTCACTTTTCCGGCACGCTCGGGGATGTTCCTGTTACGCGCGACAATGGTCACCTCGTCCAGCTGCAACACGGTCATCTCTTCACCCGTAACGCTGTCACGTTCGGCCATGGTGACAATATGTTCCACTCCCGAACTGTCCTTCCAGGTGATTTTTTCGGGAACGGAATAGCATGTCGTGTCCGGTGCAGGCCGCTTGCCGGCCTGTGAGAGACCGACCTTGCTGATGCTCCTTTCCATCTTGTGGGACAGGGAACAGGATAAGGACAGCAGTGGAAGTAAAAGGATTACAGGTATGTTTCTTTTTTTCATAGGACCGTACATTTAGAAAAGATATATCATGTTCAACGCCACACGTGAAGGTATCAGATACCATCCGTGTTTTCTGCCCAGGAAGGCGCCGCATTCCCGGCAACGGTATTCGTTGTACCTCGCCCAGACCGCGGCGCCGCCGAGTTCCCATTCTATGTTCCATGTTTTTGACAGGGGGTAGGCCTTGCCGATGGAGAGGCCGATGCCGTAGCCTTCTCCCTCATAGCGTTTCTTGTTCCATATCCTGCCGATCGAATAGCCGCTTGCCAGGGTGTTCATCCCGACAAAAAAATTGGAGTAGGACTCCACGAACCAGTAGCGCACGCCCGGCATGACAGTCAGGTTGCGGAACTGGCGGTTATCCTTAAAGACGAAGGGATTGTACTGGACCGGTAGATGAAGCGACCATCGGCGGTTCAGCGTCATGGACCCCTCCAGGTTGATGTTGCCCGTTGCCAGCCCTATCAGGTTGGTACGTGCGGAATAGAACTGGGCCGGGGATGCCAGGCAGACGCCCAACAATATCCCCAGAAAAAAGAATTTCTTTCTCATCTGTTTTCTCCTTCCTGATTGGACGGCCGGGAATTCAGCACGGTGATGTCCCATGCCGTCAGCGTGTTGAAGTAACGGCCGTCCCGTTCACGGGCGGAAATGTCAAATTTGACACTGACCTCCATACCCTCCTCCATGGGAAAACGGTCCATGTTGTCATTCATCACTTGCAGGCAGATCCTCTTCGGATACTGGTCTTGCGTTTCTATCACAAACTCACGGGACTTCCACGGAGTGCCCGATGTCTTTCCGACTCCTTCCTTGACCGGAAAGAGGGTAAGTACTTTTCCTTTTATCTCCATATTTTTTTCGTTTATGTGTTTTTAATCAAGTGAACGGGGATGAACCGCAACCATCCTTTTCACGATCTGCTAAAACCATTCGGCATCCGGATCGACCTCCACGGAAAGCCGGTCCATGATCCATGTGATCAGTCTGTTGACAAAGCCCATGTTCTTATCCTTTTAAAAAAGAGTATTATCCTTCAATTGCCTGCTCAGACTTATATGGCGGCCGTCATCAACTCCGGTCATATAAGCCTTGTGGTTCGTCTTATGCCTGTTCGCCACAGGCTTTCTTCTGACAAGCCTGAACCTGCCCATATAGTCGTCTATCAGTTTTTGGTGACAGATCATGAGGCCGGTTTCCTGCGGCGTCTGCCCGGACTTCTCCAGCTGCATGCGTAAACCGGGTATGCAGCCTTCCAGATAAGACCGGATATAGTCCTTCTTACCTTTGGCGGTTCTCCAGTAACCGCGTCTGCCTTGCACATACCCGGAATACTTCTCTTCGGACAGACGTCTGAAGGTTTTACGCAGGTAGTCAAAGAGCGCAATGACAGTTGCCGCATTTTCCTCTGTCCCGATTACCACCATATGGGTTGTGCCCGCGTAGAGCAGCATCTTGCAGTAATTGTATTCACATAAGACCCTCATCAGGTCCCGTTTCCAGATATTGCCGGCCGCATCCTTGTAGCTGATTCTGTCAGATTCGCAGGCTGTCAGCCGGTTTTGTGGATTCTCACCGGCAAGATCAAGCAGGGAGAGGTTGTATTCCATAAGCAGGCGGTGTACCGCCGCTGCCGCCGCATGGGCTTCACCTTCAGATCCGATCTGTGTGGCGGATTCTTTGAGCCGGATAAGCTTGCGGATTCTTTCCGTTATCTTTTCTGATACTTCTTTCATATTGTTTGCTGTATTACATCTCATTTCCTGCAGTCATTGCTTTTTTTTTACAGGCTTGCAGGAACTCGTTGAAATCGTTATGCCGGGGATACAGCCGGACGGACTCATTGACCAGTACCGTATCCTTCCCAAGATTCCCCTCCAGTTTGTCCAGGGCGTCCATGCCTGCCTTGTCGTTGTCCAGAAAGGCATGTACCAGCCGGTGCCGGGAAAGGAACTCTCCGGACCTGCCGGCCATGGCCGTGGAGTTCAGGATGCAGAAATTCATTGGCGGCAGTCCGGGATGTTCCCTGGCATACTGGAGATAGCTGAGAAAATCCATGAATCCCTCGAAAACGGCACAACGGTCGCCTCCATTGTCAAGACAGGTGACGGCTTTTACTCCGGCACATCCCTTGAATATCGGATTCCTGAGCTCCATGCCTCCCTTGTCATTGGGGAAAGCTACGGCGAAACAGCGCCTGTCCTTCCTTCCGCTGAAATGGTAGTATGCTTCCTTGCAATATGCCTTTGCAATGTCCGCATCAATTCCACGCCGGCCCATGTATTCCAGAAGCATCCTGTTGGTCAGGGGATTGATATTGTCGACAGTCAGTCTGGGGCTGGTGCCGGCATCCCCGGCGGAAGTCGGAACAGGGAGGGGGTCGGACGGGGCGGACAGGTCGCTTTTTTCAATCCGCCGCATGGCGGAGTGAAAATCGCACCGTTCCAGACGCATGACCAGGTCAGCCACACCTCCCGAGCTGTCCTCACCGAAATCCTTCCATTTGTTCGTGTGCAGGTTCACCATGAAGCTGGGGGTCTCCTCATTTCTGAAAGGGGAGCTGTACATGAGATAGCCGTGGTAGGACCTGACCGGTTCATGACCGTATTTTTCCAGTATCTCCCGCAAGGGGATCGCATTGGCTTCCTGTGATTTCATAATCTTTCGTTTTTTTTAAGTTCCTGCCGCACCGGCTTCACAGCGGGACGGCAGGATGGAATGTTCTTTCACATACTAACTAATGTCAAAATATCATGCGGTCCGGACGGACGTCAGCCTGCTCCTGAGAAAACATAGCGGGCTCCTGATGCGCCCGTTGCTGCGCTCGATTTCCTTCAGGGCGGCTTCCAGCACACGGGGGGAGTCCGCGGACAGATGCAGGATCTCATGCTGCTGTGCCGGAGAAATGCCTAGACGCTCAAGGGCGGCACGGAAACCGTCCTGCCTCTTTTCTCCTGAACATTCAGCGTTGTACTTGCGGATATAGTTCTCTATCAGCGGAGTGAGGCAGCCGCCCACACTGTAACGGTAGTCACCGTTACGGATGCTGTCCTTGACGGCGGCTATGGCGTACTCCAGGGGCATGGCCGGATAACGGGCTTTCAGAATGCACGCCCAGCGGATCTGGTCATCCTTCAGGTTCAGGTATTCCAGATCGGATTTTAAAGTCCGGATGGAATTGTCCTCCTCATCCGTCTTTTCCTGAACGGATGTAAAGGAGCTTGAGGATGATATGTTTTCTTTTCTTTCCTTTATATTGTAAGCTTCCGGAATATTCACGGATTCTTCCGGAATAAATCCGGTTTTTTCCGGAAGAATTCCCTCTTTCAAAGGAACGGGCGCTTCTGAAGGTTCCGTGAAGGGAACAGAGGTGACTGCCACAGATCCACAGATCGGAACGGACGCCGCTTCCACAGGGAGCTGTGCCCGGGAAACCGGGAGGGAGGATTTTTCTTCGGAAAGAAGATTTATTTCTTCCGGAATGACTGTCTTGCGCTTGGCCGCGTGACACATGGACACATATCGGATCTGGATGGAGTGCCCTGTCAGAATGCCGTACTGTTTCCAGATTCCGGCATTGAACAGCCCCGTTTCCGTACAATAGTTGATGATCCGGAGAACCTCCTCTTCCCTCATGTTCCAGTATTCCGCACAATCGAACAGCTCGTCCTGTGTGAAACGGATATAACAGCCTTCCACACGGTAGATCTCATTCAGGACATACTGGTATATCGCATAACCGGCACAGCTGTGTTCCTTTCTCAGCTTGCGGATCTTGATGTCACGGAACCGGTCCGTTTCGGCCCTGTAGTACTCAAAGCCTTTTCTGGCAATTCTTCCCATAATTATACGTTTTAAGAATTTTTTTTCAGTGTGAAACAAACAGGATTCGAACCTGTATCACCAGCCTGCATACAATGCGGTGACTTGCCTGTTAGTCCATTGTTCCGTTACGATTCTGATAAATATCTCATTAAACTATCCTTATCTCTAAAAAGTCTTTTTCCCCATTGTGGATAATTGTTTCTGGGCACACTTAGTCCATCTGACAGCTTATAAACCATAAGAAAACTATCATCAGTATAGGATATTTCGATAATTATTTTGCTTATACTTGTATGGATAATGTTATCACCGCTCAGATAGCATACGCTATCTCCTACGTTAAATTCAGTATCTATATTCATTTCTTTATTGTTATGTACTTTTACACATAGAACAAAATCTAAACCTTTTGCAATCCACAGCATTCCTGTG
>OAWS01001670.1_pt1 | contig 10011 bp, 9 predicted proteins | sample 1517141 | NCBI WGS metagenome assembly OAWS01 (sample SAMEA2580173, study PRJEB22360) | human gut metagenome | biome: human gut; feature: human-associated habitat; material: faeces | place: Denmark | collected 2008/2010
TGGCGGCCGCTGCGGGTCGAAGTCCGCCGCTGCCATCTCCATTGGGATATCGAACTCGATAAACGGCTCTATGGCATCGGCATCCCGGCAGCCCTCAACATGGGCTTGTCGTCGGTTTTCCTCGTCGCCTTGAACCATTTCTTGGCGCCTTTTTCGCCGACTTATATTTTCATTCTCGGCGTCTATTATAAGCTCCAGACCTTTCTTTCTATGCCGACAAATGGTATCATTCAAGGTGTACGGCCGTTGATTGGCTATAATTACGGAGCTGGGGAATTGGGCCGCGTGCGCTCTATATATCGGACGACGCTCGTTCTCAACGGCCTGATCATGATGGCAGGCTTGATCATCTGTCTGACTATACCGGACGTCCTCATGGGCTGGTTCACGTCTCGTCAGGAAACCATCGCAGCTGGCGCGTCGGCCTTGAGCATCATTGCCTGGGGGAGCGTGCCGTCGGCTTTGTCCATTACGGCGTCTGGCGCTCTGGAAGGGCTGGGGAAGGGCAACCCGTCCTTTGCCATCACGCTGTTGCGCTACGTTGTCATCAGCCTGCCGGCGGCGTGGCTCCTCTGCCGCGTCTTTGGCCCTGATGGCGTGTGGCACGCCTTCTGGATCTTTGAATGTCTGGCAGCGCTCGCAGCCTGGAAGATTTATGACTACTATGCCCCAGCCGTTACGACAGAAAAGGAGTCGACATGAAGTATAAAATCATTGCTTGTGATATGGATGAAACGCTGCTCAGCAGCGATGCGACGATTTGCCAGCGCAATATCGACGCGATTAAAAAGGCGATTGCCAAGGGCGTGAAGTTCGTTCCCTGTACGGGACGGGGCTTCCGCTCCATCGAAGGCGTCCTCAAGACCCTGGACCTCTACGACCAGGCCGGTCAGTACGTCATCGGCTTCAACGGGGCCAGTATTACGGAAAACAAGGGCAGCCGGTCCCTGTTCTGGGATCCCATTCCCTTCGACCTGGCCGACCGGATTTTCCGTCGCTGCTGTGCATACGGTCAATGTATGCATATCTATACGCGTGATGTCGTCTATATCACGAATATTACGCCTGATGAAGAAGCCTTCCTCCACGGACGCATGGGCTATGTGCCTGTCGAAACGGAGAGCCTCGATTTCATCCGCGGTAAAGAAGAAGTCTGCAAGCTCATCGTGACCAATACGGACTATGACTATTTGCAGCGGGTACACGCCGAACTCCAGCCCCTCCTGGGCGATATCACGGTCAGCTTCTCCAGCAACCGCTATATCGAATTTATGCACCAAGGCGTCAACAAAGGAGCTGGCCTGCACAAACTGGCCGATCTCCTGGGCGTGCCTTATGAAGAGACCCTGGCCATCGGCGACAACATCAACGACACGGATATGCTCAAAGCGGCCGGTCTTTCCGTCGGCGTCCACAATCTCAACCCCATCATCCGCCCGTATTGCGACGTCGTCACCGACGCCACCAATGATGAAGGTGCCGTAGCCGAAGCTATCGAGAAGTATGTGTTGTGAGCGTGGTTCGTGGCTCGTAAGAAACTGAACTGCGAAGGCCGCGGCCGCAGGTCGCAGACCGTAAGCCTCTCCTAATAGGAGAGGTGGCCCGCAGGGCCGGAGAGGTTGAACCTCTCAGTTGGGCATTTACATCTAAAACCATCCACTAACAGCTAACCACTAGTTACTAACAACTTAAAAGGAACTGTCGCGATGCGACAGCTCCTTTTGTGCTATAATATAAGGCAAAAGGGGGCTTTCTTATGGATAGCTATAAATTGAGCCGCCATGCGGCTCACGTGCGGCAGAATATCGTCAAGATGGTTACCCTGGCCCAGTCGGGTCATCCGGGTGGTTCCTTGTCCATCGTCGATATGCTGCAGGTCTTGTATTTTGATGTCATGCGGGTCGACCCCAAGCGGCCTCACTGGCCGGACCGGGACCGTTTCGTCCTCTCGAAAGGCCATACCGTGCCGGCGTTGTACGCGACGCTGGCCGAACGGGGATTTTTCCCGGAAGAGGAACTGTGGCACCTGCGCCAGTGCGGCGCCATGCTTCAGGGCAATCCCGACATGAATACGACGCCGGGCATCGATATGACCACCGGGTCCCTCGGCCAGGGCTTGTCGGCAGCCAACGGCATGGCCATGACGGCCAAATTGGACGGGGCAGACTGGCGGGTCTACGTCATCGCCGGCGACGGCGAAATCGAAGAAGGCCAGATCTGGGAAGCGGCTATGTCAGCAGCTCAGTATAAGCTGGACAACCTGACGCTGTTCATCGACCACAACGGCCTGCAGATCGATGGGTCCAATGAAGAAGTCATGGACGTCATGCCCATTGCCGACAAGTTCCGGGCCTTCCGCTGGAATGTCCTGGACATCGACGGCCACGATTACGACGCCATCAAAGCGGCTCTGGCCCAGGCCCAGGACCTGAAAGGGAAACCGACGGCCATCATCGCCCAGACCGTCAAGGGCAAAGGCGTGTCCTTCATGGAAAACGCCTTGTCCTGGCATGGCAAGGCGCCGACGAAAGAAGAATGTGAACGGGCGTTACGTGAATTAGGGGGCGAAGGCTGATGGCAATGGCAACACGCGATGCTTACGGGCATCTCTTAGAAACGGAATTGTATAAAAATCCAAAGATCGTCGTCCTCGACGCCGACCTGGGCTCGTCGACGCGGTCCATCGCTTTTAAGGAGGTCGCGCCGGAACGCTACTTCGACATGGGCATTTCCGAACAGGATATGATGGGGACGGCTGCCGGCTTTGCCGCTTGCGGCAAGATTCCCCTGGCCAGCACCTTTGCCGTCTTCGGCACGGGCCGGGCGTTTGAACAGATTCGCAACTCCATCTGCCTGCCGCGGCTCAATGTCAAAATCTGTGCCACTCATGCCGGCCTCAGTGTCGGCGAAGACGGGGCGACGCACCAGTCCGTCGAAGACCTGGCTCTCATGCGCAGCCTGCCCAATATGACCGTCGTCTGTCCGGCCGATGCGGCGGAAACGGAAGCCGTCATCCGGGCTGCCATTGCCCACGACGGGCCGGTCTACGTGCGCATGGGCCGGGCCAAAGTCGATGACGTCTACCAGGGCAGCTGTCCTTTCCAGTGGGGGAAGGGGACGGTCCTGCGCGAAGGCCGGGATGTGACCATCATCGCCACGGGCCTCATGGTCCAGCAGGCCCTGATTGCGGCGGACACCCTGGCAGCCCAGGGAAAACAGGCCATGGTCATCGATATGGCAGCCATCAAGCCCCTGGACGAAGACCTGGTCGTCGCTGCGGCCAAACAGACGGGTTTCGTCGTCACAGCTGAAGAACACAGCGCCATCGGCGGCCTGGGCAGTGCCGTGGCAGAAACCTTGTCGCGCCGCTATCCGACCCGCCAGGCCTATGTCGGCATCGATGATTGTTTCGGCGAATCGGGCAAGGCCGGAGAACTCTTGCAGAAATACGGCCTTACGGCAGAGGTCATCGTCAAGGCTTGCCTTTTGGCCTGATTTTCAGTATGATAAAAAGCGGCGGACCTCGGTGCGCTAAATTGAAGAAAGGAAACATGAATACATGATTTCTACAGAAGCAATGATGAAATTACAGAATGGCAGTGATGTCCGCGGCGTCGCCGTTGCCGGCGTCCCCGGTGAAGATGTCACGTTGGTACCGGAAGCGGTCAACCGCATTGCCGCTGGCTTTGCCAAGTTTTTGGCGAAGAAGCTGAATAAACAGGTGAGTGACTTGCACATTGCCGTCGGCCACGATTCCCGCGTATCGGCAGCTATGATGAAAGAAGCCGTCTTCGGCGGCCTCCTCGGTCAAGGCGTCCACGTCACGGACTGCGGCCTGGCTTCGACACCGGCTATGTTCATGTCCATCATTTTTGAAGATACTCACATGGATGGCTCCATCATGATTACGGCCAGCCATTTGCCGTATAACCGCAACGGATTGAAATTCTTTACCGTCGACGGCGGTCTGGAAAAGAGCGAGGTCACGGAAGTCCTGAGCCTGGCTTCCCAGTCGTCGGCCATGGCTGTCTCGTCGGCTGCCATTGCCTCGCTGGACCTGATCGACCTCTATTCGCTGCATCTGCGCCGCAAGATCTGCGCCGGCCTCTGTGCCGGGATGTACGACCGTCCTTTGGCAGGGATGCACATCGTCGTCGATGCCGGCAACGGCAGCGGCGGATTCTTTGCCACCAAGGTCCTTTCTGAACTCGGCGCCGATACGACGGGCAGCCAGTTCCTCGAACCGGATGGCATGTTCCCGAACCATATCCCTAACCCGGAAAATGCCGACGCCATGGCGTCGATCCGTCAGGCCGTCCTCGACAACAAAGCCGACCTGGGCCTCATCTTCGACACCGACGTCGACCGCATGAGCGCCGTCCTGCCCGATGGGAAAGAAATCAACCGCAATGCCCTCATCGCTATGATGGCCGCTATCCTGGCACCCGATTATCCTGGCAGCACCATCGTCACCGACTCGGTCACGTCGGATGAACTGACGACGTTCCTCCAGGATGAACTCCACTTGGTCCATCACCGCTACATGCGGGGCTATAAAAATGTCATCGACGAATGTATCCGCCTCAACGAGGCCGGCACGGTCTCGCCGCTGGCTATTGAAACGTCGGGCCACGGTGCGCTGAGCGAAAACTACTACCTCGACGACGGTGCCTACCTGGCGGTCAAACTGCTCATCGCTGCGGCGAAAGCCAAGAAAGAAGGCAAACAGCTCGGCGACCTCATCGCCAAACTGGGCCATCCGGCAGAAGGCGTCGAATTTCGCTTGAAAATCACCGGCACTGATGGTGTCCAGGCCTATGGGGCTGACGTGCTCAAACAGTTCGAAGACCGGGCCGCTGCAGCCGGCATTTCCATCGCCAAGCCGTCCTATGAAGGCGTGCGCCTCGTATTCCCCAACGGCTGGGCCCTGTTGCGCATGTCCCTCCACGACCCGAACATGCCGCTGAATATCGAAAGCAGGGAAAAAGGCGGCTGCCAGCAGATTGCCAGCCAGGTGAAAGGCCTGCTTACGGGCTTTGAACACCTCGATACCAGCGTAATCCAGTAAGACGTAACGAAAAGAACCCTTGACCCAAGGGTTCTTTTTTTGTATAATAAGACTATAATCATGTGACTGACGGAAGTGGAGTTACCACGGGGAGCATGATTTCTTGAAGCCGACCGTCTGGGCAAACTTCCAGCGGAGCGGCCTTTTTTTATGCAGAGAACAGGAGTGACAACTACTATGGCAAAGGTATTGAGCGATATCGAAATTGCACAGCAGACGAAATTGGAACCGATTACGGCCATTGCGAAACAAGTCGGCCTCACCGATGATGACTTGGAACTCTACGGAAAATATAAAGCGAAGATTTCTTTTGACGCCATCAAGCGCCTTTCGAAGAATGAAGACGGGAAACTGGTCCTAGTCACGGCTATCACGCCGACACCGGCCGGTGAAGGCAAGACCTTGACCACCATTGGCCTGGCCCAGGCACTGAACTACATGGGCCATAAGGCCGTCGTTGCCCTGCGCGAACCGTCCTTAGGGCCGGTTTTCGGCATCAAAGGCGGTGCTGCTGGCGGTGGCTATTCTCAGGTCCTGCCGATGGAAGACATTAACCTGCATTTCACCGGTGACATGCACGCTATTACGGCAGCCAACAACCTCTTGGCTGCTGCCATCGATAACCACGTCCATCAAGGCAATGCCCTGCGCATCGATGTGCGCCGCATCATTTGGAAGCGCGTCATGGATATGAACGACCGGGCCCTGCGCAACGTCGTCGTCGGCATGGGTGGCAAAGTCTGCGGTTTCCCGCGGGAAGACCATTTTATGATCACTGTCGCTTCGGAAATCATGGCAGCCCTCTGCCTGGCCAGCGACCTTATGGATCTCAAGAAGCGCATGGGCGACATCACTGTAGCTTATGACTTGGACGGCAATCTGGTTAAAGCTCGTCAGCTCGGCGTCGAAGGCGCTATGGCCATCCTCATGAAAGATGCCATCAAGCCGAACCTGGTTCAGACTATCGAACACACGCCGGCTTTGGTTCACGGCGGGCCTTTCGCCAATATCGCCCACGGCTGCAACTCCGTCGTCGCCACCAAGCTGGCCATGAAGATGGGGGACATCGCCGTTACGGAAGCCGGTTTCGGTGCCGACTTGGGGGCCGAAAAGTTCATGGACATCAAGTGCCGTTTCGCCGGCATCAAACCGGATGCTGTCGTTATCGTCGCTACGGTCCGCGCCTTGAAGATGCACGGCGGCGTCGACAAGAAGAACCTGCAGGAAGAAAATGTCGAAGCCTTGAAGAAGGGCTTTGCCAACCTGGCAAAACATATCGAAAATATGCGTCTCTTCGACGTCCCTGTCGTCGTAGGCATCAATAAATTTATCAGCGATACAGACGAAGAAATCGCAACGCTCCGTAAACTCTGCGAAGATTACGGCGTCGAAGTCGCCCTCAATAACTGCTGGGCCGAAGGTGGCAAGGGTGGCGTTGAAATGGGTGAAAAAGTCTTGAAACTGCTGCAGCAGCCAAAGACTCCGTACAAGCCGCTCTACGATGTCAACGCTTCGATTCCTGAAAAAATGGAAACCATCGTCAAGAAAGTATACGGCGGTGACTGCGTCATCTTTGAAGGCAACGCCCAGAAACAGATCAAAGAATTAGAAGCCTTTGGCCTCGATAAAATGCCGATTTGCGTGGCCAAGACGCAGTATTCCTTGTCGGATAATCCGGCTCTTCTCGGTGCGCCTAAGGGCTTCAAGGTCACCGTCAAGGACGTCCGCGTCTGCACCGGTGCCGGTTTCATCGTCTGCCAGACGAGCAATATCATGACCATGCCGGGCCTGCCGAAAGTACCGGCTGCTAACCGCATGGATATCGACGAAAACGGCGTCATTACGGGATTGTTCTAAGATGGATTTTGCACAATTCCAATCCCTGCCCCTCGACGAGCTCCTGGAAGTCACGGCTTCCAAGGAACCTGTTCCCGGTGGCGGCGGCATCGCGGCTATGACCGCTGCTTCGGCAGCAGCGCTTGTAGAAATGGTTGCCAACTTGACCATCGGTAAGAAGGGCTATGGTGAAATCGAGAAACTCATGGTGTCCATCGGCGACAAGGCCCACGGCTTGCGCCAGCGTTACCTTAAGGGCATCGCCGAAGATGCGGCTGCCTTTGACGGCGTTATCCGTGCCGTCCGCCTGCCCAAGGATACGCCTGATCGAACGGCTAAGGTTCAGCAGGCTTTCAAGGATGCGGCTCTATCGCCTTTTGAACTGGGCAAGGACATCTTCGTCCTCCTTCAGCTGGCGGAACAAGTCGTCCGTTACGGTAACGCCTGGGTCATCACGGATGGCGTTATCGCTACCATGAACGCCAGGGCGGCCATGCGCTCGGCTTTCTACAGCGTCCGCATCAATTTGAAATCCATCAAAGACGAAACCTTCGTGAAGCAGATGATCAACGAAATCCGCGAAATCGAAGAAAAAGCGGCCATCGTCGAACAAAACGTAGAATACGAATACCGGAAGCGGTGAAAAAAAGCTTGTCGCACGTGCGACAAGCTTTTTTTGTGGCTAGCAGTTACAAACTCCATACTACAAACTATGAAGTAAAAGACAAGCATTCATTTCCATCGCTTGCGATACCGTAGGGGACGCCCAAAGGGCGTCCCGCTGTGAATCGTGGGTATGACCATTCTGGGATATGGGGCTTTTTTTTCACGCATCACCCGTCATGCATTACGTGTGCACCATCGTTTCAGGCGAGCCGCCTTACCAGGTCGGCCCCTACGAATTCAGGGAACCCTGGTCGGATAGGAAGCCGCTTATTCCCCACAAGCCACGAGCCACATCTTGTTATCTTCTCCTGGATACCGTATAATAAAAATATTAACGAAAGGAGAATTCTATGTTCGATTTTAATATACTTTCTATTATCGCCGGCCTTCCGGGCCTGCTCATTGCCATGGTCGTCCATGAATACGCTCATGCCCAGGTAGCGGACTGGATGGGCGATGATACGCCGCGTATGACTGGGCGGCTGACGTTGAATCCCGTTGCCCATATCGATCCGGTCGGGCTGATCATGCTCCTCGTGGCGCAGTTCGGCTGGGCCAAGCCGGTCATGATTAATCCGGGGAACTTCCGCAACTGGCGGAAAGGGGAAATCTGTGTATCCCTGGCCGGGCCCATGTCCAATCTCCTCATGGCCTTCCTGGCCCTGGTCGTCGAAGTCATTTTCGTCAAGGCCCATCTCTTTACGACGACAGCCCTGCCCATGGTCCTTCACCTCATTGTCTTGTACAATGTCAACTTTGCCATTTTCAACATGATTCCCTTGCCGCCCCTCGACGGTTCGCGGGTCCTCATGTGCTTTTTGCCGACGTCGTGGAATTATAAGCTGGCCAGCCTGGAACGCTACAGCTTCCTCATCCTCATCGCCTTGATGATGACGCCGTTCTTCACGTATATCCTCATTCCCTTGCAGCGCCTGGTCTTCGCGCTGTTCAGCTTGATCCTGGCACCGTTTTTATAAAGGAGGCGCGTTTCTATGATGTACAAAAAAGTAATGGCTTCGGCCTTGTTGTGGGCAGCCTTGACGGCTTCGGCCGGTGCTTTTGATTATAATCAGTCTGTCGATGAAATCGCGGAAAGCCCGCTTACGGCCTATCAGACAGTCTATCTCGGCATGCCCCGGGCCGATTTCGATGCCAATTTCTCCATCCTGCCGGACTGGACGTTTTACGGCAGCTCCGTGTCCTTTACGGAACGGGCCGAACGGACGTCGGTCGTCAAGAACGTATCGGTTACGGAAGGCATTGAAATCTTTTCGGCCGACACGTCGGCCAAGGGCAAGGTCCTGGCTTTCGACAATTATTTCAAGACCGCCGATAAAGGGACGGCCAAGAGCATCTACACCCGCCTGGTCGCCACGATTTATTCCAATATGGAAAATTTCCCGGTCAAACAGACCGGCAAAGAAGTGGAATGGACCCAGGATGACGTATCGATTACCGTCGCCTTTGACGGCCAAAAGGACAGCGACGGGAACTATATCGTCTATATCCGGCGCTACAACAACAAGATATTGAAGTAACCTCTTTATTGACAACCATATTGACAACGAACATAAGACCGTATATAATGAGAATGTAAACAATTTTACCTTTTGACTTTTAGCTTCTTGATAAGGAGTTGATTTTATGAATCGCGTAAAAACGGTATTCCTCATGACGGCCCTGGCCGGTATCCTCATGGCCATCGGCGGCCTTATCGGCGGCCGCAGCGGCGTCATGGTCATGTTCCTCATCGCTACGGGCATGAACTTCATTTCCTACTGGTTCAGTGATTCCATGGTCCTTAAAGCCTATCGGGCGCAGGAAGTTGGGGAAGACCATTACCTGTACCGTATCGTTGCCGACCTGGCTCAGCGGGCGGAACTGCCCATGCCGAAAGTTTACATCATCCCGACGGAGGTACCCAATGCCTTTGCTACGGGCCGAAGCCCCTCCCATGCCGCCGTTGCGGCAACTGCCGGAATTTTGGATCTTCTCGACGAAGATGAAATCCGCGGCGTCCTGGCCCATGAAATGAGCCATATCCTGCATCGGGATATCCTCATCAGTACCATCGTCGCCACGTTTGCCAGTGCCATCGGCATGATCGCCAACATTGCCCAGTGGGCCGCCATCTTCGGCGGCGGCCGCGATGATGATGGCGACGGCAATCCCATCGCCCTCTTGGTGACGGCTATCGTCGCGCCCCTGGCCGCTTCTGTCATCCAGCTCGGCATCTCCCGGACAAGGGAATACATGGCCGATGAAGAAGGGGGACGCATGATCGATGACCCCATCGCCCTGGCCCGGGCCTTAGCGAAAATCGACAACTACGCCCATCATTACGCCCTGCCCGGCGCGACCAAGGCGACGGCCCACATGTGCATCATCAATCCCTTCGCCGGTGCCGGCAGTGCCATTGCCAACCTGTTCAGCACCCATCC
>OAWS01001673.1_pt1 | contig 9992 bp, 13 predicted proteins | sample 1517141 | NCBI WGS metagenome assembly OAWS01 (sample SAMEA2580173, study PRJEB22360) | human gut metagenome | biome: human gut; feature: human-associated habitat; material: faeces | place: Denmark | collected 2008/2010
AAAAAACAGCGAGGCTTATTAAAGTACGCCTAAAAACAGATAGCTGGCATTTTTCGCGAAAATGAAAAATGCCAGCTATTGTGTTAGTTATGGGAAAGAAAGAAGGCTGTAACAAAATGAACAAAAAAGTTCATTTTGTTACAGCCCCTTTTCAATATAGCGTCACGCGCTGCTGGTCTATTTCGATGAGACCATCGGCCTTCATATAGCTCAGTTCCCGGGCTACGGCGGTCCGGTCGGCACAGAGGTAATCGGCCAGCTGGGTCCGGGTCATGGGGATGGTGAAGGTCGGGCTGCCAGCTTGTTCGGACTGGAAGGAAAAGTACGTCAGCAATTTCTTGCGCAGCGTTTTTTTGGAAATAACTTCGAGCTTTTCCAGGAGCTGGGCGTTCTTATCGGCCATGAGGCGGAGCATGTTTTCAATGAGCTGAAAATGGAAAGGGCAGGCATTGGTACAGACATGCAGGACCTTGTGGAAGGGCAGGACCAGGAATTTCGTGTTCTTTACGGCCTGGAAGGTCACGATGGATTGAAGTACCGTACTACAGACAAAGGTTTCGCCAAAGAGGCCGCCGCTGCGGATGACGGCCAGGACGGCCTTGTCGCCCCAGCGGTCTTCGTGGATCATGTGGATTTCTCCGCTGAGGACGATGCCGATGTAGCGCACTTCATCCTGAGCCAGGACCAGAAATTCGCCTTTGCGGACGGTCCGGACCCGCGCACCCAGGCAGGTGAGCATGGCCGTGCGCTTGTCGGGGCTGATGCCGGTAAAGAAGGGGAGGTCATCAGGCAGGATGTGTAAAGAATCAGTCATGCGAAAGACCTCCTAGTAACGGCGATAGAGACCGATGACTTTGCCCAGGATTTGGCAATCTCGGGTGTAAATCGGTTCATATTCGTCATTTTCCGGCTGCAGGCGGATCGTATCGGCTTCGTGGAAATAGCGCTTGACCGTTGCTTCCTCGCCGATGAGGGCGACGATGATTTCGCCGTTTTCTGCCGTTTCCTGGCGGCGGACGATGAGCTGGTCCCCTTCGAGGATACCGGCGTTCTTCATGCTGTCCCCTTGGACGACGAGCATGAAGCAGTCGTCATTGCCGATGAAGTCCGCCGGGAAGGGATAGACGTCTTCGACACATTCTTCAGCAAAAATCGGCGCACCCGCCCGGACCTGGCCGACCAGGGGCAGGGGAACGACTTTCTTGGAACGCCACGAGCCTTCATCGAGGAGTTCGATGGTCCGGTTCTTGGCCGGGTCGCGGCGGATATAGCCCAGGTCTTCCAGGCGGTGGAGATAGCCATGGACTGTCGACGTCGAGCTCAAACCGACTTCTTTACAGATTTCTCGTACCGACGGGGGATAGCCGAATTTATGGACACACGTGCGGATATATTCTAAGATTTGTTTCTGACGGGTCGTCAGCATTTTTTCATTATTAATCATATATAATCACTCCAGTCTGGGCCAGTTATAGATTTCCAGTATAAGCTACTTTCATTATAGCGGAATTTATAAAAAAAATCAAACGTTTGTTCAAAACGTCTTGACAAGAACAACCGTTCGACGATATAATGAAGTCATCAACGAACAGTTGTTCCGAGAAATTTAGTTCTAAGAACGTTCGTTTTAACGTCAGGAGTGATTGCCATGAAATATGTCGTTTTGGCCATACTGGCCCTCTTTATGTGTACACAGATCGGTTGGAGTTACCAGCCTTCGCAGGAATACCTTTCTGTTGCCGTCGAACCGGGGCAGACGGTCTGGCAGCTGGCCTCTGTGGCAGCCGGTGATGATACCGACGTACGCCAAGTCGTCGATGCGATTTTAAAAGACAATGGCCTGACCGGAACCAGTGACATCCGTCCGGGACAAGTCCTGCGCCTGCCCATCGCACCAGGCCGGGCCGAAGAAGTACGGACGGCTTTGGCCCGGCAGGTAGTAGATCAATGAGAATCTTCGGTAATCTTTAAGATCGGGTTGTCGATGAGGCGGTCCGCTTCGTCGATGTAGCGGCGGACAATGGCCTGCGACTTATGACGGGTCTGGCGCATGATCTGCCGTTCTTCGACGTGATGCTGGGCCGCCGACGTGGCAAAGCCATGGCGCAGGCTGTGGGCGCCGTAATCATCCGGATTCATACCCATCAGCCCGGCGTAGTGTTTGACGATGAGGGCGATTGATTTATCGGAAATTCGAGTTTTCCGAACATGATGCCCCTTCGTCAATCCCCGAAAAACCGGCCCCGTCGTAATCCCACTGATATCAAGCCATTTCTGCAAGGCCGTGACGGCACAGTATTCTTTATCCTTGACCATGGGAATAGCAATCATCTGGCCCTGGTCGAACTGGTCTGTCTTCGATTTGCGCAGCGTAATGAGCAGGCCCAGGCGGGTGAACTTTAAGTCTTCCACGTCGATACCGGCCAATTCCGACCGGCGCAGGGCCCCGTAGAAGCCGACCAGGAGAATGGCCTTGTCGCGGACCTGCTGGATTTCGTCGCCTTCGAGATAAGTCAGCATTTCCTTGATGTCGTCGAAGAGAATCGGTGCCTTGCCGTGCTGGATGGTCCCTTTCATGCGCTTGATGCCCCGCAGGGCGTTCTTGACGATGGGGTAGCGGCAGGGATTTTCTTTAAGACCGGCAGCGTCGAAATTTTCCGTCAGCGCGCTGATGCGCCGGGCAATGGTATTGGCCTTGGCATTGTCGGCCAGGTCGTTGATGTAATTGACAATGGTCTCTGGTTCAGCCGGGAACGACGACAGCTGGTGATAGCTGCACCAGTCACAGAAATCGTTCCAGTCCGAGCGGTAGGCGTCGACGGTATTGGCGGCCCGTGCCGTGTACAGGCTCTGGCGGGCTTTATTGGATAACTTATCATTTTGAGCAATGGCTTCACTGCGGCCGATGAAAAAATTCGGCGCATCTGTCAATTTAGACAACAGAAAACCTCCTTTTCAGGCGCTTTACAAGAACAACTTGTAGATACGCCTTTTTTTGGTATACAATAGAATCAAATAGGGAAAGAAGGGGGAGTTGTTATGGCAATCCGCAATGGTCCTTTATGGGACAAAGTGCTGAAAATCGCAGTCTGTCTGGGCCTGTTCCTGGCTTTTTGGGGTGTCCAGTGGGTCATTCCCGATTTCTATCAGGAACTGTTCCGGCTCAGCCTGGCTGGCGACGTGGACGGCCTTATCAATTATATTTCATCCTTTGGCATCTATGCGGCCCTCATCAGTATCTTCATGATCACCGTCACGGATATGACCGGCCTGCCGTCGATTCCCTTCCTGACGGTCAATGGGGCCATTTTCGGACTCGTGCCGGGCCTTATCATTTCCTGGGTTGGCGAAGTCCTGGGAACGGAACTGAGCTTCGTTATCTTGCGGACCGTCTTGCGCCGCCAGGCCATCCACGTCATTTCCCGCCATCACCTTAGGAACCAGCTCGACCGGTACAGCCGCTTCCGGACGCTGGCCGCAGCCCGGTCCATCCCATATATCCTCAACGTACCGTTTACGGCTATCGCTGCCGTAAGCCATCTCAGCCAGAAAGACCATTTTCTGGCAACAGCTGCCGGCAAGGTACCGCGGGTCGTCATCGAAGTCCTCTTGGGCCATGACCTCATCCATATCAGCCAGCACAGCGGCCGCCTGGCTTTCTGGGTCGTCCTGACGGTCCTGATCTGCTACTTCTGGCACCGCCATCAGCAGGCTTAGCGGCCGAAGAGGACCATGATGATGCCGCCTAAGGTTGGCATGGCGACGATAGCTGCTTTGAGCAGGGGCTTGGGAGCTAAGTGCGTGAACTTAGCTCCTATATAGGCGCCGATACTCAGGCCCAGCAGGGTCTGGACGAAAATCCACAGGTCCAGGCGGCCGTTGAACAAGTAACTCAGCCCGCCGGCGGCGGAAATGGGCAGGACAATCATCATGCAGGTCCCGATGGCGTGGAGCAGGGAAATGCCGAAGACGACCATCAGGGCCAGCTGAATGAAAGCGGCTGCGCCGATGCCGAAGGCACCGGACAAGAAACCGACGATGAGGCCTGTAATGATGCCATAGACATAGAGCTTCCAGCCCGTCAGGGCCGTTGTCCGCACGGGAAAATGATGGGAAAGCCAGGCATCCTGATAGAGGCGGACGTAGAGAATCAAGCCGGAAGCGATGAGCATGAGCGACGTCATCGTCGCCAGCAGTTCAGGAGGCATGATATTGGAAACATTGGCACCGGCAATGGAGCCGATCATACCGCTGCCGCCGATAATGGCGCCAGGCTTCACATCGACTTCGTGTTCCCGGTAATGACTGATCGTCCCGGAAATCATGGTAAAAGTCATCGCCGCCAGGGCAACGGCCAACGCCGTATGCACAGGCACACCGAAACCAACCGTCAACAGCGTAATCGTAACGCCGGCCCCGCCAGCACCGACAAAGCCGATGACGGAACCTAAGAGAATCATAGCCACAAAAATCATAACAAAAAATCCCCCTAAATGTATGATATAATAACACTTATTATATCATATATTAGAGGAAAGAAAGGACTCAACTTATGAATATTACTGTTTATCTCGGCTCCCGCTGCGGGAATCGTGCTTGTTATGCTGATTATGCTTATGCGTTAGGGGCCTGGATTGCCCACCATGGTCATACGCTCGTTTACGGCGGGGGCCCGCGCGGCGCGCCTGGGACAACGACTGGTCGAAGTCGGCAGCCGGACCGGGCTCATGGGAAAACTGGCTGACGGGGCTTTGCAGGCCGGGGGCCAGGTCATCGGCGTGGAACCGCAGTTCTTTATGGATGAGGAATTACAGCATGAAGGCTTGACAAAACTGATTGTGACGCCAGATATGACGTCGCGCAAGCAACAGATGATGGACTTAGGCGATATTTTCCTGGCCTTTCCCGGCGGCATTGGGACACTGGAAGAAATCAGCCAGGTCATGAGCCAGGTAAAACTGCACCAGCTGGAAGGCCGCTTTGCCTTCCTCGACTTCGACGGCTATTACCAGCCCATGAAGGCCTTGATTCAGCAGATGAGCGACGAAGGCTTCGTCGATAAGGCCTGGGCTGATGCCGTGCCTTTCGTATCATCCTTTGCGGAGCTCACAGCCTTTGTCCTCGGCCGTGACCTGCCCAAGCCCGGCGAAACGTGGCGCCATTTCAAGAACCATATGTACCGCATCCTCGATGTAGCCGACGATACCGAAACGGGTGAGACCTACGTCGTCTATAAGACCTTGTATGGTGAATACCGCGATTTCATCCGCCCTCTGGACATGTTCCTCAGCGAAGTGGACCATGAGAAATATCCCGACGTCCCACAAAAATGGCGCTTTGAAAAAACGGCGGGCCTTTGTTCCTGGAATCCGGCTATTTCCAGCCAATATCTGAAAAAGTGAATGTTAATAGATGATGACAGGTGTATTTTTGTCGACGTTTTTATAGATTTTCGCGGCATTGGCCGACGGCAGGTTCAAACAGCCGTGAGAGCCGTTCGATTTGTAAATCTGGCCACCAAACGAGGATCGCCACGGTGCGTCATGAAGGCCGACATTGCAGTTGAAAGGCATCCAGTATTTGACTTTCGAGTCGTACGACTGCAGATGACGGCAGACCTTGAGATGCGATTATCGGCCTAATCATCTCGAGTACATAAGTCTTTGCCATAGAAAATCCCACCTTTACGCTATTTTCTTCATCATACCAGATGAATATATAGAGCCTGTAAAGAGGGGGCAAATTCTATTGCAATTCTTCTGCTGTCGGATCGACGCCGAACCATTTTTGATAGAGCTTAGTATATGTCCCGTCAGCTTTCAGCTCTGCCAGGGCTTGGTTGATGGCCTTCAATTCATCATCATGACCTTTGTCGATGGCCATCGCTGAACCAGCCAGTTTTTTCGGTTCACCGACGACTTTCAGGTTATTCATGCCGCCTTTGGAAACGTAGTACAAGGCAACAGCTTTGTCGATAGCGACGGCATCACTGCCTCCATTCTGCAGTTCTTGCAGGCATTGGTAATTGCCATCGAATTGCTTGAGGACGGCCCCTTGTTTTTCCGCAAAGTCTGCCGGTTTAGAGCCGGCCTGGACGGCTACGGTCTTGCCAGTAATGTCGTCCCAACCATGAATGGTCGTATTGTCTTTCTGCACGACGATGACCGAGCCGCCAATATAGTAAGGTGCCGTAAAGTCGACTTGTTTTTTCCGTTCTTCCGTTGCCGACATAGCTGAGGCGATCATATCAATTTGGCCGCTTTTCAAGGCTGGAATCAAGGCATCGAAGCCCATGGCCTTGATTTCGACTTTGCGACCCAATTTTTCCCCGATGGCGTTGGCTAAGTCTATATCAAAGCCAGTATACGTATCATTTTCTGCCATTTCAAAAGGCGGGAATGACGGTTCCGTCCCGACAATAAGCGGTTTGTTTGTTTTTGCCGGAGTTTTATCCGATTGTGTACCGCATCCTGCTAAGACACTCATTGCCGTCAAGGCAGCCATTCCTGCAAGTATCCATTTCTTATTCATGTTCATTCCCCCTCATGAAATGATATAAAGTTTTAAAATTCAAATATTAAGAAAGATTATACATTAAAATGTGTATTTGTCAATGCTTTTTAGAATTATTATTCAAAGTATAACGGGGCATTTCGAACAAAATAGATGGACCAGTAGGTCATTGTGTCTTTTTTACGTTATCTCCGTAGATTGTCTTCCAATCGTTTTTCATGGAAATCGTATTCCAACCATTTTCGGCAGATGTTTTTTTATCTCGTTCAGCCCGTTCAGGACGACCGTATTCGCGTTGCGTGTCATCGCAGAGAACGTTGAATACTTCAGCTTTATAAGGATTATCCTTTAACGTATACCGGAACATGGAATAATCGCCGCTGCTATTTCCGAAGGCTAAGACCGGCTGAATCCCGATTTCACGGACAATGGATGACACTTTATTCATCTTTTCATTGACCCGGTCTAATCCCCCGTACTGAATCGTATCTTCCTGTGTCATTTGATACGAACCGCCGTTAGTTTGACCTTGATGGCTAGCAACGATTTGCGGATCCGAACCGATAATCTGATTCGGAGCGATAGGCAGGACATCATGGACGAGTGCACGGACGAGAGGGCGGTCAGATGCCGAAACGATATAGCAGGTGAAATCATTGGCTTCTAAATACGAAATTACTTCTACTATGGGTAAATAAAAAGCTTCGCCATAAGTCAAATTCGTCAAGCCAATAACCGGTTTTTTCATGAATCCCTGCGCGTAAGTATACAGCGATTTCGGAGTCATGCCGGCCAGTCCGGCGTATAAGTTATGATATAGATTCTTTTCAATTTCCGGAGGAACTGGTTTTCGTTGAGAAATGGCATCCCAATAGGCTTGAGCGAATTTTTTATCTTCCTCAGATACTTTGCAGTTCGGGTCATGAAGAACACGGTCGGCATAGAAGACACCATCCGTATACGACGGAGTCCGCTCTCCTAAAAGTGTTCCATCCATATCGAAGACCGCCAGGCGGTGTTTTACGGGGATGAAGTCAGGATTTTTAGGATTTGTTACCTTTTGGACATATGCTACCAGTTTCTTCTTGGCAGGTGAATCATTGTTCCAATACTGAAAGTTTCCAGCTTGATCGACATGAATGGCTGCTAATTCAGCCCGGCTGGCACCTTTAATGGTTCCTGTCATCCCAAATCCCGCCAACATAGCCGTAATGGCCAATATAGATGCAAATTTTTTTCCGTTCAAGATGATCACCTCAACATAATAAAATTTGTATCTATTATAACATGTAAATTTCGCCTAAATAAATAGGATAGATAGGAGAAAAACTGGCATCTCGTACGTAATAATACATATTGGAAAGAAAGAGCAGGAATTAATCGTTGCTGTGTAGAATATCTTCATAAAAGCTGTCTGTCGGGCAGCTCGTGCGAAGTAATTGTGTAATCTGAGAGGTGATAACATGTCTCTGGAAAATCAGAAATTAGCTTGTGTGCAAGCTTTTTTAGAAGATCGGGCTTCTGAACGGCTCATGACACGTTTATTGGCTGAAGCAGGGGAAGATTACGCTTGGTTCCGGCGTCTAGCACAGCATATGTTCCGCAGCCACCTCTCGCCGGAAGAACAACGGGAGCTGCTGAAAATGGCTAAGGCAGATACGCAAGGAGACCCCGAGAAACGCCAAACGGCTCACGATGCCCGTCTGTTGCTGCTGAAATCGGGAATGTGTCTTTCCATCCATGAATCATGGTATTTGCATAAGGTAAAGCAAATGCCCTTAGAAAAAGCCTTTCGCCAAACCATGACGCGCATCGTCGTAGGCTTTGGCCAACTTATGTCAGAATCGGAGATTCCCAACGATTTTGAAATGCAGCTCTGGTACCGCATCCAAGGGTAGAATAATGATAAGGGAGGCAGGCTAATGCAATATCGTCAGAAACGACTTTCTTTTATTGTGGTGTTTTTAGTCATGATTTATTTTGGTGTCGGTGCCATGAAGGAAGTTTATCGCCAGATGCAGGAAAACCCATATGTAGAGATTTGCGGACTCATGGGAAAGGGGAAACTCTTTTTCCGTTATTATGGGAAAGCTGTTTTTGAGAAAGGCAATGAACTGTCTCAAGAAGCGCTGGCACAGCCTGGCTATCCAGTCATGAAGAAAATTTACACGCCCGAAAGTGGCAATCGTTTCGCCGTTTTTCATTTGGAAGAAGCAACGGCTGAAAAACGGGCAATGATGTCCGTATTAGAAACATGGAAATTATAAATAGCTAAAACTAGCTCAGAAAGGAAGTGTTTTCATGGCAACACATGCATTGTGGACTCTCTTACAGCAACTCAAATCCGATTATGAATGGGTAGAACTCAGTCATTGCCTGAACAATGACAGCCCGTATTGGTCGGGGATGCCCGAAGGTTCCGTCGAAATCGGGAAAGTCGTCTTTGATTGGGGAAATCCCATGCTGGAATGTTTGATCCAGACCTTCAAATTTCCCGGCCAATTCGGCACGCATATTGATTTCCCTGGCCATTTTGCCAAAGGGACCGCACTGTCTGAAAGCTTCGGCGTACAGTACATGGCATATCCCTTGGTCGTCATCGATGTCAGTGAAAAAGTAGCCCGTGACGTCCATTACGCCGTTACCGTTGACGACATCAAAGCCTATGAAGCGGCTTATGGAGCCATTCTGGAAGGCGCATTTGTCGCACTGCGGACGGACTGGTCGAAGAACTGGCCGGATAACGATAAGCTCTGCGGCTTTGATGAAGAAGGTAATGAAAATGCCCCGGGCTGGTCGTTAGATGCCTTGAAATACATCTACGAAGTCCGTCATGCTGCTGCTAACGGCCATGAAACCTTTGATACCGACGCATCTGCCGTCGCAGCTGAAACAGGAGACCTCATCTGTGAACGCTACGTCCTCAGCCAGGGCCACGTCCAGATCGAACTCTTGGATAACCTCGACAAAGTAGCCCCTGCCGGTGCCATCCTCCTGGCATCCTGGCCCAATATCGAAGGCGCAACCGGACTTCCGGCCCGCGTCGTAGCCATTACACCGAAGTAATATTCACCAGTTCCCACAGTACCAGACGTATGCTAACACGTATCATATCATGAATGATGATACCCATGATATTTTGACGAACCATTTAGAAATGCATTTTATCGAACTCAAGAAAATCCACATCATTATCATTATTCGGACAAGCTGCGCCAAAAACAGGCCATGGAAAAACAGCTGAAAGATTATAATGAAGAACTGCGTAACAAAGAAGATGATATCCAGCGCATCGTAGACGAACTGGCCCAGCAGAATAAAGCTGCCCAGGAAGAATCTAAGAAGATCTACCGTGAAGTCATCAAGGCCAAGAACCAGGAAAAGGTATACTTGGAAAAAGCTGCCGAACTCAAGGAAAACGTCCCGGATTCGGATACTATCCTGTATTCACGGCAGCTGCCGTGAGATGATAGAGCCGG
>OAWS01001685.1_pt1 | contig 9940 bp, 9 predicted proteins | sample 1517141 | NCBI WGS metagenome assembly OAWS01 (sample SAMEA2580173, study PRJEB22360) | human gut metagenome | biome: human gut; feature: human-associated habitat; material: faeces | place: Denmark | collected 2008/2010
TTACAAACTCCCACGAAGTAAACTGTACTCCCTGATCTGAGTGTAAAATCACTTTGGGATAGTTTTCCTTTTTTAGCGCCATTTTAAGCGTGTTTATTGCTAGAGCTGTATTGATATAATCACTGTTTAATGAGGCAACAGCTGACCTGTCATATAAATCAATTATTGAACAGTTGTATCTGAATTTTCCATTTGGCTGGCGCATGTATGTAAAATCTGTACACCATATTTTATTTTTGCAGCCGACTGTAAAGTTCTGGTTTAAGAGATTATCAAATATTTTGTTCTTTTTACCTGCCTTGTATCCAGGCTTGGAATGCATAATTACAGCACATAAATTGAGTTCCTTATTCATGTATTTATGCATAGTTGTACTGCTTATATCATATCCATAGCACTTGATGAAAATACGCATAGCCCTATAGCCTATAACACGATTATTGTTATAATAAATGTATTTTATAAGCTCGAAGATATGGTTCAGACGTTCATGATATTTTTGCTTTGCATCTTTTTTGTAGTTGTAGTAACAATTAGGGCTGATTGCAAATTTTTTACACAGCCATCTTAAACCAAATGTATTTTTATTATCGTCAATGAACCGATATACCACTAATCGATTTCCTTCGCGAAGAATGCCGCTGCTTTTTTTAGGAATGCAATTTCCTTATCCTTTTCGTTAAGAAGCTGGTTTAATCTTCTGAGTTCCTTTGCTTCATTAGATTCAGGTGATGTGCTGGTGGTATAAAGGCATTCTTCCTTGTACTGATTAACCCACTGGCTAACAGTACTCTTGGCAATATTATAATCAGCAGCTATTTGGATGGTGGATTTATCGCCAGCCATATATGCTTTGACTACTTCTTTTTTAAAATCTTCACTGTAACGTATTGACATAACAATGTCCTCCTTATTTGAATAATATTATAATATATTATTCGAACAAGGTGTTACAAATTTAGTTTACCATTACAGAGTATGTTGGAGAATGAAAAATACAAAGGTGATACATTGCTGCAGAAAAGCTATACGGTGGATTTCCTTACCAAGAAGCGGACGCAGAACAAAGGGGAAATCCAGATGTTTTATGTGGAAGATGACCACGATGCCATCATTTCAAAGCGGATTTGGGAATGTGTACAGCTTGAAATAAAACGCAGGAAAAAGTATCTGGAGGAGCATGGGACAAACTACTATTCCCACCGACCGGAAAGCAATCCATTTGCATCCAAGATAATTTGCGGAGACTGTAATAAGGTGTTTGCACGGAAAGGCTGGCGGAGCAGCACGGGCGTTGACCGTAAGGTATGGCAATGTAGTGAACGATACAAGGTCAAAGGAGTTATGGGATGTGCCAACCACCACGTAGAGGAAGAAACGCTGATAAAGGCTTATCTGATGGCTTGGAACGCATTGGTGGAGAATCGAGAGGATTTCATGGAGCAGTGGACAGAACAGCTGCAGAGCGAGAACCTCTTGGAAAGTTATCGGGCGGAGAAGTTTATAGAATATACCGATGGAGCAAAGCCTTTGACGGAGATGGATACGGACTTCATGCTGAAAACACTGGACCACATCAAGGTTTTTGAAGATGGAACATTGTTGGTGGTCTTCCTGGATGGAACGGAGATTGAATGTAAAAATGAAGAGGAGTAAGAAAAGATGCCGATTGGGAGTTGTGATTCCTGGTCGGCCTTTTTTCTTGCTCTTTTGCGGATGGTAAAAGGTGGAGTTTTATGGTAAAATATTATAATAGCGAGTAGAGATATTGATGAAAAGAACGTGTTATTATGTGCTTTATTTGGTTTTGTGGAGGTACTGCTTAATATGGTTAACAGAATTTTCGATAAAAAGAATGTAATATTACTGAAAGTTAACGAAGATGATTTGAATACCTTTTTAGTTGATATGGATATTGATGATGAAGGAAATCCCAAATATTGCTTGGATGATTTTACCAAAGCCATATGTAATACAATTCCAGAATATGTTTTTGCACAATATGAAGATCCCAATATTCCTCAAAATGACATTGTTGAAAAGTTAAGAGAAGCGGCTCATTGTATTTATAAAATCAAAGATTTTCAATTAATGAAACAGTGGTGTGTAGATAAAGATATTAATGCATATAACGAATTAAAAAGGTCTAGTACAGCAAAAAGAGGAGAATTTGGTGAGTTGTTGTTGCATTTGATATTAAGGGAATTTAAGCATACAATACCACTAATTTCTAAAGTTTATTTCAAAGATAGTGCGAGTGTGCCTGCACATGGATTTGATGCGGTACATGTTTCCACGAATGAAAAAATTTTATGGCTTGGTGAAAGTAAGCTTTATGATGATAGTAAAGAGGGGATAAAAGCATTAGTGAAAGATTTGAATGAACATATTAATACAGACTATTTAAATGACCAGTTTGTGATAATTAAAAAGAATCTGGATAATAATTCTATACCTGGCAGAGAGGAATGGATTGATACAATAACGAATTGTACAAAGCTAAGCGACAAACTTAATATTATAAACATACCAATGCTTTGTACTTATACACATGACATTTACAAAAAGTTTTCTGATATGAATGATCCTAATGCAATAGCCTACCACGAATTAAATGTCAGAGAGTTAAAAGAGTATTTTGATAAACAGAACAAAATGCCACTAAAAGACAGAGTTAATATTATACTTATGCTATTTCCTGTAAATGACAAAAATGAATTAGTCATTAATTTGCATAAACGTCTTTGGCATATGCAGAATATTTGAGGTGAAATATGGACAAGACAACCGAAATCATATTAGAAATTGAAAATGCAGAAAGAATCTCTTTTGAACAGTGTTTTAAAATTGTTTCATATTGCACACAATTGTTGTCACAACATTCAGCGGAAGCAGGATTATCCGCGAGAAAGATAGTAATACATGTTCTGAATAATTGGGGAAAAATTGATAAAAATTTATATGTAGTGTGGGCGGATTTGATTGAAACGTTAGGATTTTATCCGTATATTCAAAAAAATAGTTCTGATTTGAAAATTATGTCTTTTGCAGACGATGTGCGAATGAGTTATTTTAAGTCAGATTTTTTAAAGAATACATATCTACATAAAGAGCAAAAGAAAATTTCTAATTATCTTTTGTCAGGGAAAAATATAATTGCTAGTGCGCCAACAAGCTTTGGAAAAAGTTTGCTTATAGAAGAAATCGTAGCTTCAAAAAAATATAAAAACATAGTTATCATACAGCCAACATTAGCATTGTTAGATGAAACTCGATTAAAATTGAAGAAATATGCCGATGATTACAAAATTATAGTGAGAACTTCGCAACCATATTCTGAAGACAAGAGAAATCTTTTTCTGTTAACAGCGGAAAGGGTAATGGAGTATGAGCCTCTACCTCAAATAGATTTTCTTATTATAGATGAATTCTACAAATTGAGCCTCAGAAGAAAGGATGACCGGGCAGATACCTTAAACAATGCGTTTTTGAAGGTGGTAAATAAATTTCATCCCAGATTTTACTTCTTAGGCCCCAATATTGATGGAATAACAGATGGATTTGCAGAAAAATATGATGCAATATTTTATAAGTCAGATTTTTCTTTAGTAGATTGTAATGTAATAGATAAGAGTAATTTAATTAACTGGAGTAACAGCAATAAACAGATTGATAAGGAAAAAATCACAATTTTGTGTGAACTGTTAGATGAGTTGCGAAATGAACAAACGCTTATTTATTGTTCAACTCCTGCACGAGCAAGGCGTATGGCCAAAGTATATTTAGAATATTTGCAAAGAATAGAACGAGAAAAGAATAATCAACTTCCATTAATAGAATGGATTAATAAAAATGTCTCGCCGGAATGGAGTTTAGCTAAGGAATTACAATACGGTGTGGCAATTCATGATGGCTCTTTACAAAAGCATATAGGAGCTTCAATTATTAAGTATTTTAATGAGGGACGGTTAAACTGTATTTTTTGTACCTCTACGATAATTGAAGGTGTCAATACTAGTGCTAAAAATGTAATTTTGTTCGATGAAAAAAAGGGAGGAAATGAAATAGATTTTTTTGACTACAGTAATATTAAGGGTCGTTCTGGAAGGATGATGGAACATTATGTGGGAAGAATATTTAATTTTTGTCACGTTCCGGTGCAGAAGTCTATTGTAATAGATATCCCATTTTATGAACAAGATCCAGAAATATTGACAAATGAAATACTTATTAACATAAAAAAGAATGATGTAAAGCAAGAGGTCAGAAATCGTTATGATCAGATTAATGCGCTTCCCGCTGATTTATTAAGTATTATTAAACAAAATGGCGTTTCTGTAAATGGACAAATCAGGATTTATAACAAATTAATTAGTGACTTGAAATCAAAAAGTGTATTACAAAATATTCAGTGGAGCCAATTACCTACATGGGATCAAATGTACTATGTTTTAGAACTGGCAGAAAATAATCTATTTAACTTTGATAGCAAAAGGGGCGTGTTTTCAGTAAAGCAGCTTGCAAGATATTTGAATATGTACAGAACGAAAAAGAATATTATTGATATTGTTAATGATATTTATAATAGTAAAATTGCGACTGTAAAGACTTTGACAGATGAGAGAAAAGCAAGATATTATGATGAAGCTGTAGAAACAGCATTTCATATCTACAGACATTGGTTTCAATTTACTGTGCCGAAGGCGTTTAGAGTTGTAGATAGTATCCAACGTCTGATATGTGAAACGAGAAACATTAAACCAGGGTCTTATAGCTTTTTCGTACAACAATTGGAAAATGATTTTATACGTGAGAATTTATCGATTCTGGTCGAATTTGGGATACCAAGTAACGCTGTAAGAAGATTGGAGAATGTAATTCCGTCTAATCTGTCAGAGGATGAAGTCATTGACTTTATTAAGAAAAATCGCAGCAATATAAAAAAATATTTGTTGCCATATGAAAGTGAGCGGTTAGAACAGTGTATATAGAAATAAGTAGAAGAATGCTTATTGTTCCTTAAAATAATGTTTTAGATGAAAGAAGAGAATGTATGGGGAAGAAAATTGGAAGAAATGATCCATGTCCATGTGGAAGTGGAAAAAAATATAAATTGTGTTGCATCAATAAGATGTCGGAGGAAGAAATACAAGCATTGTATTTAGAGCAATTTGAATTGACCAAAGGGCTGAATGAGGCAAATAAGTGTCACAAAATATTAGATATAGGAAAAAGGATAATCGAACATCAACAAAATAGTATATGTGCCACAGGAACATATGTAAATATGGCACTCGCTAAAAGGGTATTATATTTATTAAATCATAATCAGTTAGATTTAGAGGAAGCAAAAGATTTTTGTTCACGTGCTCTTGAGTTGAAACATAATAATCAAGTGGCATTGAGAATGCTGTATGGTATTTGTTTAGATTTAAAACAATACGGAGATGCGAACAAAGCATTAGCGCAATATGAAGATACTAATATATTTAGTCCTATGAGTGTACAGATTGTAGAAGAATATCAAAATGCAATAGAATGGTCTAACAGAGAAGAGTATAGAGAAGATAATAAAAAAGGATTAGATGAAATAACCAATACATTATTTGAGAAATTTGGTATGAATGCAGGTTTATGTGCAGTTGCTATTTCATATTATTTAGGGGTTGGCAATGATGCACTTAAAGCGTATGAACTTGGCAAAAGAAGTGTTGAGGAATATCCAAATTCGGTGACTTATAATAGTTTAGGCTGGGTATGTTTAACACCAGAAATTAATAGGAAGGATATTGCAGTTGGATTTTTTGAGAAAGCAATAGAATTAGCAGAAGATGAAGAATTGAAAAAAGATATTACTGGAAATTATTTTATTGCTTTGCTGGAGAACGAACAATTTAAAGAGGCTGAAAAAGTTATGTGTGATTTGATTGAGGAATATCCATGTAATCAAAATTTTTCAAATTATGCAGAACTGTTGAAACGGCAAGGGAAATTAGAAGATGCATTGGAATGGGGAAAAAAAGCGCTTTTTATTGTAGAGGATGATACAACGTTATTAGTTGTTGCTGATATTTATAAGAAAATGAAGCAATATGAGAATGCAGTTTTTATGTATCAAAAATGCCTTGAACATATTAGTGTGGATGAGAATGTTTATCAGTTTCAAGATATAAATGGAAAGAAATTGTATTCAATAGCATCTAACAATAGTCTTGGCGTGATAATGTTTGAAGCTTTAAAAGGAATTATTTCAGCATATAGTTTTTTGAGAGAGTATGAGCAAGCAAAAGCATATTTATTAATTGCGAAAGAAAGAATGCCTCAAAAAAGTGAGTGGGAAATATGGGAACAAACCTTACCAGAGATAGAAAGTGCAAATCAGCGTTATATAGAAATTAAGGAACAACTTAGTCAAAACAGTAAAAAAGCTGTAGAGCAGAAACGTTCTGTTCGCCAGTGGGCGCTTCAATTGATACAGCTTCAGAATAATTCTGGACAATTAAATCTGGATGAAAACGATGATTGGGATAAATATTTAGAAAAAATGGACGAGGTTCTCAATCAAATGGTCCAGGCGGTAAATAAAGATAGTATCATATATCAAAATAGCCGGAATTGGGTTAATTCAACATATACACATCTTGATGCAGATGCAAAGGAATTTTTAATTACAGCAGAAACTCTTTATGAAATACATAAAATTAGCATTATCGATTTTGCACCTATAATAGTGGAATATTGTAAGGTTGTTGAAAAGCAATTAAGGGTACTGTTGGGAAGTCAAATACCTAGCAGTATGCACATGTTAGGACAGATAATCGGTGTGATTTCGACAAATAATATACATCCTTATACCTTATATTTGTCAGATTTACGAGCTGTAAATCAATTGCGTAGAAATAGTGCACATACAGGATTATTAGTAAGAAATGATGCAGACACGATAAGAAATATTCTTTATGTAAATAATTTACTTAATAATCTTGTTTGATTTATATGCCATAATCGGGGCGCAAGCTATCCTATCCCCCTAAGTGGGGGATGAACCTTTTCGCAAAAGGTGACGGTTTCGCTATTTAGTATAAGAAGTAACTTTCACCGCATGTGGAGACAGTGGTAGGACTACACAGAAAGGATATGTAGAAATCCTTGAATTTACACACTTTGCAGAGTTTTTTAGCTTCAACAGGATTGCTGAAAATCACAAGGAAAAAGAGCTTGTGAGGAAGGTGACGGTTGTTGTAGCGTTAGACCTCGGCTGTGGGAATACAAAGAATTCTGAATATGAAAGTAAATAGAGAACTATCAGATATGTTGATAGAACGTAGGGATACTTGAAAGAGTGTCCCTATTTTTTATATTATGGCATTCCATTAGGAGTGCCTTTTTCAATTCAATTTCAGAAGGAGGTTCACTATGAACAACACAGCGTTAGGAGCAGTAAGTAACAAGAAAGAGAACATTCGCTTTATTAGCGAAGCACATGAGAAATTCTACTATGAAAAATTAAAGGAAGTGCGCTATGTGGATGTATATCACAAAGCACTTTGCTATTGTCTTGGCATCAGCGATGATACGAGAAAAAATATCAACAGAATTTATGACTTTAAGACTAGCTGCGTAAAACCAGAGTGCTTGCACGATGGCTGGCAGACCAGTGGAAGCGAAAAGGTTGTCAGAATGGCGTTCAATTTGTATTGCAATGGTACACCGAGTGTAGATGATGAGCAGGACGCAGAGGAGCAGATTGATGAGTGTAGGAGATATTCGGCAGAGGATTTGTTCTGTTGTTGCTATGCACCGTTTTTCTGGCAGGCAATACAGATCAGGTATCCAGAATATGCCAATTATAATCATGCTTTGTATGCAATGTTTGGAGGAAATGATTAATGTTAAAAGTAAGATTGATGGGAACAAAGAATGATATTACATGGTTTAAGAAAATTATGCAGAGACACCCAAAGATAGAGGTCCTAGAGCTATCAGACCTCTATCCCAATAAAGGAACAGATAAATATTACAGAGCTTATGCGGAAGTAAAAAAGAGAAATATAAAAGAAAAATGGTAGAATTTGGAGGAATTTCATCATGTGTAGAGTGATAGTAATCGGAAACCAGAAAGGCGGAGTCGGCAAGACTACCACAACGAGTAATTTAGGAATAGGACTGGCAAAACAAGGAAAGCGAGTGCTTCTTATTGATGCAGATGCACAGGGCAGTCTGACAGCAAGTTTAGGTTTTCAGGAGCCGGATAAGCTGGATGTATCTCTTGCAACTGTTATGGCAAATATCATCAATGAAGAAGATATGGAGCCGGATTATGGTATATTGAAGCATGATGAGGGTGTAGACCTTATGCCGGGCAATATAGAGTTATCGGGACTGGAAGTATCACTGGTAAATGTCCTGAGCAGGGAGCTTGTGCTTCGTACATACATAGAACAGCAGAAAGACAGATATGATTACATTCTTATTGATTGTATGCCTTCTCTTGGAATGATTACCATAAATGCCTTTACCTGTGCGGACAGTATCTTAATTCCGGTACAGGCGGCATATCTGCCAGTAAAAGGTCTGGAACAGCTTATTAAAACCATTGGAAAGGTAAAGCGGCAGATCAATCCGAAGCTGGAGATTGATGGGATTTTGCTTACAATGGTTGATAACCGTACCAATTATGCCAGGGACATCAGCAATCTGCTAATTGAAAACTATGGAAGCAGAGTGCGGATATTTGAAAACAGTATTCCAATGTCGGTAAGAGCTGCGGAAATTTCTGCGGAGGGTGTCAGCATTTATAAGCATGATCCGAATGGAAAAGTGGCAAGTGCGTACCAGTCATTGACAGAGGAGGTGCTTGCAGATGAATAAGGTGGGAAGTGCAGCTAAAGTAAAGCCGAATAGTTTTGATGATTTATTTGGAGTAGAACAGCCACAGGCAGGAACAGAACAGGTGCAGGAAGTTTTGTAATGGTAAACTAAATTTGTAACACCTTGTTCGAATAATATATTATAATATTATTCAAATAAGGAGGACATTGTTATGTCAATACGTTACAGTGAAGATTTTAAAAAAGAAGTAGTCAAAGCATATATGGCTGGCGATAAATCCACCATCCAAATAGCTGCTGATTATAATATTGCCAAGAGTACTGTTAGCCAGTGGGTTAATCAGTACAAGGAAGAATGCCTTTATACCACCAGCACATCACCTGAATCTAATGAAGCAAAGGAACTCAGAAGATTAAACCAGCTTCTTAACGAAAAGGATAAGGAAATTGCATTCCTAAAAAAAGCAGCGGCATTCTTCGCGAAGGAAATCGATTAGTGGTATATCGGTTCATTGACGATAATAAAAATACATTTGGTTTAAGATGGCTGTGTAAAAAATTTGCAATCAGCCCTAATTGTTACTACAACTACAAAAAAGATGCAAAGCAAAAATATCATGAACGTCTGAACCATATCTTCGAGCTTATAAAATACATTTATTATAACAATAATCGTGTTATAGGCTATAGGGCTATGCGTATTTTCATCAAGTGCTATGGATATGATATAAGCAGTACAACTATGCATAAATACATGAATAAGGAACTCAATTTATGTGCTGTAATTATGCATTCCAAGCCTGGATACAAGGCAGGTAAAAAGAACAAAATATTTGATAATCTCTTAAACCAGAACTTTACAGTCGGCTGCAAAAATAAAATATGGTGTACAGATTTTACATACATGCGCCAGCCAAATGGAAAATTCAGATACAACTGTTCAATAATTGATTTATATGACAGGTCAGCTGTTGCCTCATTAAACAGTGATTATATCAATACAGCTCTAGCAATAAACACGCTTAAAATGGCGCTAAAAAAGGAAAACTATCCCAAAGTGATTTTACACTCAGATCAGGGAGTACAGTTTACTTCGTGGGAGTTTGTAA
>OAWS01001686.1_pt1 | contig 9934 bp, 10 predicted proteins | sample 1517141 | NCBI WGS metagenome assembly OAWS01 (sample SAMEA2580173, study PRJEB22360) | human gut metagenome | biome: human gut; feature: human-associated habitat; material: faeces | place: Denmark | collected 2008/2010
GGCGGGGGCGGTGCAGGTCAGATAGCTGCCGTCCACGCTTGTGTCGGCCTGCTGCCAGCCTGCGTCGGTCCTGACCCACAGCACGGTGTTCTCCGTCGTCTCCGGCGGCATATAGCGCAGCGTGTGGCCGGTGTCGGCGGGCAGCTCCAGGCCCCACGCCTCCACCAGCGTGCCGGGGGTATCGGGCGCGTCGTCCACCTCATGGAGCATCAGCTCGTCGGTGGTGTCGAAGCTGCCCTCCACCAGCACAAGGGAGCGTTCACCGCGCTTTTCCTGGCTCTGGCGGACCGTGTTTATGTCGCTGTACTCGGCGTGGATCGTCGCGTCAAACGTCATGCCGGTCAGATCCACATCCTCCCAGCTGCCGTACTGGCCCTGGTGGTTGGGAACCGGCGGCAGCTGATCCGTCGGGAAGTCGCTGCCGTACGGGATGTGGTATTCCTGGACCAGCGAATCCTCGTCGGTCACAAAGCGGACACAGATGCTGCCGAAATCGCCGGGCAGATTTTCCTGCGCGACGAAATCCTCGTAGGGCAGCGGTTCGGCAATGCCCTGGTAGCTGACGCTGTCGATGCCCGCGACACCCCCGTCCACGAAGGTGTTGCCGGTCACGCTGCCGTCCAGCGGGTCGTCCACGATACCGGCAATCGCTCCGATCCGTTCGGCAGCGTTGTCGATCATGACCATGGCGCGGCAGTTTTCGATGGTGGCACCGCTGCCGACAATGCCGCCGACCTGCTTTGCACCGGACAGGCGGCCCTTGGCGCAGCTCTCGCGGATCGTGGACTTGCTGATACCGGCCACGCCGCCGACGCCGGTGGCGTCCTCGGCATCGAGGGTGCCAAAGCCCCTGCAGTCGATGACAGAGCCCATCTCGGCGTCGCCGACGATGCCACCCGCGTTCTGCTTTTTGGCGCTGACCGTGCCGTAGTTTGTGCAGTCACGGGTGACGACGCGGGTCTTGAAGGTAAAGTTCAGCGACTCGCTGCCCGCGGTGGTGTAGTCGTCCTCGGGGTCCAGATCGTTCTCGCGGGCCATTGCACCGGTAATGCCGCCGGCGTTGAGGTCGGCATTGACCGTGCCGCTGTTGATGCAGTTCGTGACCTTGGCCTCGACGTCGTCATCGGTGTCGTCATCGGAAACATCGTCCACGATGTCGTCTGCATCCCGGTTGACATTCTCGCTGGCACCGGACAGCGTCTGGCCGATCTTGTTGATCTGCTTCGAGATCGCCTTCACGTCGTTGATCAGCGCCTGGCTGTTGCTGCTGGCGTTGTTGTTCAGGCTGCTGACGATGTCGCCCATGCTGGTCAGGCTGCTGCTCAGATCATTGCGGCTGGCCGTGATGGCGTCGCGGTTCGTCAGCTCGACCTTTGGAATTTCGACGTCCACGGAGTCCGGCAATGCATCCGAAATGTCATTGAGCACATCCTTTGTGTCGGGCAGGTCGTCAAGATCCTCGGTGATGTGCGTATAGTCCGGGTCGATCGGATAGCGCTCGTCCGGCTTTGTGGCAGTGCCGTCGTCCTCGCTGACAACGGTGCTGTCAGCGGAATCGTCAACGGCTTCGGGGCCGGGCTGCCCGTGGGGGGTGCGGTCCGCCTCGCCGCCCTCTGCAGCGGGCTCCTGTGCGGGGGATGTCTCCTCACTCTGCGCCGTGGCGGGTTCCTGTGCGGGGGCAGTGTCCTGCGCTGCCGTACTGCTTTCGTCAGGCGTGGAGAGGTCAGCACTCTGCGCGGGCTCCTCCGAGGGGGACAGCGTGTAATTCGGATCGACAGGGTCGGTGTCAGACGGAGGCGTCGCTTCGCTGTAGTCGATGACTGTGTCCGAGTCCGCGGCATGGTCTCCGTCGTCCGCGCCGGGCAGGTTGGTATTCTTGAGGTCCTGCTTGAACTGACTCAAGTCGGTCTTGATGGTCTGGGAACCGATGGACACGCCGTTTTCGGCCTGCTTCAGCAGATTCTCAATGGCATTGCGGGAGCTGGTCACGTTGTTCTTCAGCGCTTCGAGCTGGTTGGAAAGGTCGCTGCTGGCGGCGCTGGCGTCATCGCAGGCGCGGTTGACCAGCGTCTGCAGCGTGCTCATCTCGTCGGAAAGCTCCTGCAGCGTGTCCTTTGTGTATTCCAGCGTGCTGCTCGGCTCCATCTGGCCGACGATGCCGCCGCCCTCCTTGCGGGCGTAGACAGTGCCGTAGTTGACGCAGCCCTCAATGTAGCCGGTCTGGCTGCCCGCGATGCCGCCGACGTTGTAGCCCATGTGCTGGTAGCCCACGGTGCCGCGGTTCATGCAGGCGCGGATGACACCGCCGGACTGGCCCGCAATGCCGCCGATGTCGGTGATGTCGGCGACGTTCTCGGTGCCGATCAGGTCGTTCAGCGTCAGCGAGGAAAGGTCGATGTCGTTTTGCTCCACCGTCGTGTTGACGCTGGAGGTGTTCGTGCAGTTGGCAATGATGCCGTGATTTTCACCGGCGATGCCGCCGGTGAAGTGCGCGGCACCGTCCGGCTGTGGATGACGCCGGCGGCGATATTTGTGCCCGCGATGCCGCCGACAACGGACGCGCCGGAGGACACGCCCTCAAAGCGGCAGTTGTGCAGCGTACCGGCGTTGCTGCCTGCAATGCCGCCCACGGTGGAGCGGCTGCCGGTGGGCATCGAGCGGCCCCGGATGACGAGGTCGCGGACGTTGGCCCCCTGCTGCACATAGCGGAAGAAGCCGATGACCGAGCCGTCATCTACAAGGCTCAGGCCGGAGATCGTGTGGCCCTGCCCCTCAAACACGCCGCTGAAGGACGGGATGCCCGCAAAGGCGCTGCCGGTCAGCTCCAGATCGGCGTCCAGATAGACGGTGCGGTTTTTGCTCCAGCTGTCCAGGCGGCAGGAATCGGCCAGCTGCAAAAGGTCATCGACGGTGCCGATGTGGAAGGTCTCCTTTTCGGCGGTGTCGGCGGTCTCGCTCTCCCCTTCCGCAAAAACGGGCAGGGTCAGCGCCAGCACAAGGCAGAGCGCCAGCAGCGCAGCCCAGAGGCGGCGCGTCAGGTCAGAAATGCGGTTCATTCAGCGTCGCCTCCCTTCGTGTCAGTGTCGGGCGTATCGGGTGTGCCTGGTTCGGGGGCACCGTCCTCGGATTCGTGGATGTTCTTCTCCGACAGGTACATGTCGGGCTTGTCAACGGTAAATTCGGTGCCGGTGGCAATGTTCGCACTGAACTGGCCGTGCAGCACGCCCTTGATTTCAGCATCTACGACGCCGTTGATGTAGCCGCGCACGCGGCCATTGACGTGCATTGTGCCGCTGGCCGTGCGGGCCATACCGGCAACGCCCTTCATCTCAAAGCTCGTGCGCTCGATGATGGTGTCGCCCAGGATCAGGATTTGCGGCAGGACAAACAGAACCAGAACGATGGAAACGATCGTGCCGCGGCCCAGGCAGGTGCCGATGGCGGAGATAACGGGGTTCGTGGTCAGGACGCTGATCAGAATACCCGCGGATGCCAGAATGGAGCCGGAGGTGAAGATGGTCGGGAACGACTCGTTCAAGGCTGTGACGATGGCCTCCCGCGGGCGCATGACCTTCTTCAGGTCGGTGTAGTGGCTGGAGATAACGATGGCGTAGTCGATGTTTGCACCCATCTGAATGGAGTTGACGATCAGGTAGCCGAGGAAGTACAGCGGGGTGTGCTGCAGGTACGGCACCGAGAAGTTGATCCAGATACTGCCCTGAATGACGATGATCAGCAGCACGGGCAGACCCGCGGACTTGAATGTGAACAGCAGGACCAGGATAACGAACAGCGCGGACAGCACACTGATCAGCAGGTTATCCTCGCCGAAGGAGCTGGACAGGTCCATGGCGCTCGTCGTATTGCCGACAACGTAGAACGAATCGGTGGCGTAGTATTTGCCGATGATGTCGTGCATCTTGTTGACGAAGGCGAACGTCTCGTCGGTCTCCTCGGGCAGGTTCAGATAGACGACCATACGGCTGTAATCGTCGCTCTGCAGCTGCTTCTGGGCTTCATCGAGCTGGTCGAACAGGTCGTCCAGCGTGTCCTGCACATCGCCCGAGAGCGTGATGTTGCCGTCGTGCATCTCCTGTTCCAGGAACCTGAACATGTCGTAGATCGGCACTTTATAATCGTCCAGGCCGTTGATGATCTCGCCGTACTCGTCATGGTCGACGGCGTAGGCGCCGTACAGTGCCTTGGCGACCTCGAAGTCGAGGTCGGCCATCTCGGCCAACTGGCGCGGTGTCACAGCGTCGGTCAGCATATAGCCGTCCATCGCTTCAATGTTGGCCAGACCCATCGTGGATTTGACCTCGGCGCAGGCGTCCAGCTCGTCGAGGATCCTGCCCTCGGACTCATAGTCGCCCGACGGCACAATGGCGGCCACCATGTTGCTGGAACCGAAGGTGTTTTTGATTTTCTGGTAGGCGATCTGGCGCTCGCTCTGCTTGGCGGTGACCAGGTCGGTGTAGGTGTAGCAGTAGGGGCACAGGTTGGCAAAGACCGCCGCCGCCACGATGATGACGCCGAAGATCGGCGGGATGATAAAGCGGGTCTTGATGTCGAACTTGCCGACGGCGGTAATCTTGGGAATCAGGTTTTTGTGGCGGGTTTTGTCGATCAGCTTGCTGAACAGCACCAGCAGGCCGGGCATCAGCGTAAAGACACAGAGCATACTGAACAGGATAGCCTTGATCAGGACCGTAGCCAGGTCGCGGCCAATGCCGAAGTGCATGAACGCCAGCGCGGCCAGGCCGCTGATCGTCGTGAGCGAGGAGGAAGAAATCTCCGGGATAGCCTTGGAAAGCGCGGCAATGCAGGCCTCGCGGGTGGGCAGCGTCTCATGCTCATCGCTGAAACGGTGGCACAGAATGATGGCGTAGTCGATGGCCAGCGCCAGCTGCAGTATGACGGTGACTGAGTTGGAGATGAAGCTGATCGTGCCGCACAGGAAGTTTGTGCCCATGTTCAGCAGCGCCGCCGCGCCGAAGGTCATGAGGAGGACCGGGACCTCGGCATAGGAGCGGGAGGTCAGCGTCAGCACGACGACGATGATGATGGCCGCAATGATGACGATGACGAGCATTTCCGATTGCAGGTCCGCGGAGGAATCGTAGCCGACCTCGGAATAGATCGAGGTGTCGTAGCTGCCCTCAAGCTCGTCGCGGATCTCCTGCAGGGCGTTCTCGGCGCGCTCGTCCCCTACTTCTGCGTCAAAGCTGACGGAGAACAGCGCCGACGCATTTGTGTAATGCTCGTCGGTGTCGTCAAATTCGACGGTGGTGACACCCTCGATGTCCTCAAGCCGGGACTGGATGTCCAGCGCAGTATCGTAGGTGATGTTGGACACCATGACGTTGGCCGTGCCGTAGGTGACGAAGTTGTCATTCATCACGGTCAGGCCCTGGCGGGTCTCGGTGGTGTCGGGCAGGTAGGTCGTGATGTCGTCCTCGACCTTGACCCAGCCCGTCGCGATGGCACTGAAAATCAGCGCAAATATGTATAACAGGAAGAACAGGTTGCGTTTATCAACGATAAACGAAGCCAGCTTTTCCATCCCGCCGCCTTTTGGCTTTTCGTTCTCCAAGAGTATACAGCCTCACTTTCCCATTTTATTCGATACAAAAAGGATACATCAATATTATACGAAATGCAAGGCCCATGCAACACGGTCAAATTCAGAGGAATGTACAAAGAAGCGAGGAAGTTTTTGTTAAGGTACACAAAACAAAAACACCGTGCGGTGTTAAACCACACGGTGTTGAAAGCTATTTGGTAAGCTAAATTACTTCAGCTCGACCTTAGCGCCGACCTCGGCCAGCTTCTTCTGGATGTCCTCGGCGTCAGCCTTGGAAGCCTGCTCCTTCAGCTTGGCGTTCGGGGTCTCAACCAGCTTCTTGGCCTCCATCAGGGAAGCGCCGGTCAGCTCCTTAACGGTCTTGATGACCTGCATCTTGTTGGCGCCAACGTCAGCCAGGATGACGTCAAACTCGGTCTTCTCCTCCTCAGCGGGAGCAGCAGCGCCGGCGGCAGCGGGAGCGGCAGCAGCAACAGCAGAAACGCCGAACTCCTCGCAGATGGTGTCAACGAGCTCTTTCAGCTCCAGAACAGTCATAGTCTTGACAGACTCGACAATGGCAGTGATCTTCTCAGAAGCCATGGTAGTTACCTCCATAAATTTTATAGTTTTAAGCGGCGCGGTTTGTATTCAAGGAGCGCTGCGCCGGTGCGCTCAACCTGCTAAACCTAAACTCAGGCAGCAGTCTCGTCCTGCTTGTCGACGATACCCTGCAGGGCAACAGCCAGACCGCCAACGATACCGTTGAGGGAGCCAGCCAGCATGGAGAGCAGGCCTTCGCGGTTGGGCATGGTAGACAGGCTCTTGATACCTGCAGCGTCCATGACCTGACCATCGCAGAAACCGCCCTTAACGACGAAGCGCTTGGACTTGTCGGCGTCAGCAAACTTGCACAGGATGCGAGCAGCAGCAGCCGGATCCTCCGGAGACAGAGCGATAGCCGTGTCACCCTTGAAGTACTCGGTCAGACCCTCGTACTGGGTGCCCTTGACGGCCAGGCGCAGCATGGTGTTCTTGACGACCATGTAGTGCACGCCAGCCTCACGCAGCTCCTTACGCAGCTTGGTGTCATCAGCAACGCTGATGCCGTTGTAAGCAACGACAACACCGGCCAGAGAGCCTGCGATCTTCTCGTTCAGATCAGCAACAAGAGCCTTCTTAGCTTCCAGAATCTTTGCACTGGGCATTTGAAATTCACCTCATTCCACTTACAGATTGGTTTCGGTAAGCGGCTTTTTATGTGATATACAGAAAAAAGCCCCTTCCCGTCGCCGGGAAAGGGCTTGAAAGCATTGCAATCAAACGCACGTTTCTCGGCAGGGGGGTAAAACCCGTTATGCCTTGCGGCACCTGCTGTCTCAAAAACAGCTTAATTAGTATAGCACGCGAACGTGCGTTTGTCAAGCGTTTTTTAGCTCAAAGCTGAAAAACTTATACGCCGTACTTATTGGTAGCAACGCGGACGCCGGGGCCCATGGTGGTGGCGATGGTAGCGCTCTTGAAGTACTGGCCCTTGGCAGCGGCGGGCTTAGCCTTGGCGATGGCATCCAGGACGGTGTCCAGGTTGGTCATCAGCTTCTCGGCGCCGAAAGAGGCCTTGCCGATGGGCACATGGATGATGTTCTGCTTGTCCAGACGGTACTCGATCTTACCGGCCTTAGCGTCGGTAACAGCCTTGCCGACGTCGGGGGTAACGGTGCCGGCCTTCGGGTTGGGCATCAGACCACGGGGGCCCAGGACCTTACCGAGACGGCCAACGCGGCCCATCATGTCGGGGGTGGTGACCAGAACGTCGAAGTCCAGGTAGCCGCCGGCGATCTTGGCGATCAGATCGTCATCACCGACCTCCTGCGCACCGGCAGCCTCAGCGGCCTTGGCGGCGTCGCCCTTGGCGATGGCGATAACGCGGACGTTCTTACCGGTGCCGTTGGGCAGGACAACAGCGCCGCGGACCTGCTGGTCGGCGTGACGGCTGTCAACGCCCAGGCGGACGTGCAGCTCAACGGTCTCGTCGAACTTAGCGGTAGCGGTCTTGCAGCACAGCTCCAGGGCCTCGTTGGGATCGTAAGTCTTGTTGTTCTCGATCAGCTTAGCAGCGTCGATATACTTCTTGCCGTGTTTCATTGCGTATTACCCTCCTATTCAGCCCTCAACGGTAACGCCCATGCTGCGGGCGGTGCCCTTGATCATGCTGACAGCGGCCTCCAGGGAAGCAGCGTTCAGGTCGGGCATCTTGGTCTTGGCGATCTCCTCGGCCTGAGCCAGCGTGATGGAGCCAACCTTGTTCTTGTTGGGCACGCCGGAAGCAGTGTCGATGCCGGCAGCCTTCTTGATCAGAACGGGCGCCGGAGGAGTCTTGGTGATGAAGGAGAAGGAGCGGTCAGCGTAGACCGTGATGACGACGGGGATGATCATGCCCATCTGGTTCTTGGTACGCTCGTTGAACTCCTTGGTGAACGCCATGATGTTGACGCCCTTCTGACCCAGAGCAGGACCAACAGGGGGAGCCGGAGTTGCCTTGCCGGCGGGGATTTGCAGCTTGATGTAGCCAGTGATTTTCTGTGCCATAATACTTGCACCTCCAAATTTTGTGGTGAGTTGCGGCCTGCGGTGCAGACCTCCCACGGGCGCACGACCTCCGCGCGCCCTATAAAAACCGTACCCCGGGCACAGGCCCGTTCGCGGTCTTTACCGGAAACTAGGGTGTCCTGAGAAAAACTCAGAACAGCTTGACCTGATGCAGCTCCAGCTCTGCCGGAAGCTCGCGGCCAAACATGGTGATCCTTACGCGCACCTTGCGCGCAGGAATGTCGATCTCGTCGACGGTGCCGACAGAGCCTTCCATCGGACCGGCGGTGATCTCAACCGTATCACCGACCTTGTACTCGACCTCAAGGTCAACGGTGGTTTCGACGCCCATCTTGGCAACCTCCGCCTCGGTCAGGGGCTCGGGCTTGGACTCCGGGCCGACAAAGCCGGTGCAGCCGCGCGTGTTGCGCACGATGTACCAGGTGTTGTCGTTCATGACCATTTTAATAAAGACGTAGCCGGGGTAGAGTTTCGACTGAACCTCTTTCTCGCCGGTCTTGTTGCCGCGCTTGTCAAAAACTTCTTCGATGCGGGTCTCGGTGGGAACCTTGACGTCGCAGATCAGATCCTGCAGGTGGCGGTTCTCCACCATCGTCATCAGATCGGTTGCGACCTTGTTCTCATAGCCGGAATAGGTATGTGCCACATACCAATTTGCTTGCTCAGCCATTGTCTTTGCCTCCGCTCAACGCGCTCAGGCGCCGATCAACAGGTGGATGGCGCCGCCAAAGATGAGGTCCAGCAGGATCAGCACGACAGCTGCGACCAGCACGACCACGATAACGGTGATCGTATTGGTTTTGACGTCGTTCTTGCTGGGCCACACGACCTTTTTCAGCTCGCTCTTCGTATCTTTGAAATACTTGCCGATCCCTTTGAAAAAGTTCTTGACCTTGTCGAAGAAGGAAACCTTCTTCTTGCCGTCGTTCTTTTTGGGCTTGTCGCTTTGAGTCTGGGCTGCAGCGGTGGCTGCTTTATTGTCTGCCATCTCTAAGCTCCTATCCTCACTTGGTTTCGCGGTGAAGGGTATGCTTCTTGCAGAAACGGCAATACTTCTTCATCTCAAGACGGTCCGGAGAGTTCTTCTTGTTCTTCTCCTTGTTGTAGTTGCGCTGCTTGCACTCCGTGCAGGCCAGGGTGATCTTGACAGTCATTGTTCGGCACCTCCATTATCGGTTAATAAGCCTCCCTCGCGCTTGCAGGCGCCCTTGAAAAAGGGCATAAAAAATAAACCCGCAAAAGAGGTGCTATCATAATAACACGACTGCGGGTCTACGTCAAGCGGTTTTGCAAAAATTCTTGTAAAATTTTGACGGCCTTGCGCCGAACGCAGAAGCGGAAGCTCCGCGGGCGGGCATAGCCGCGTTCCCCCGTCACAGCAGGAGGGCGCAAACGGCTGCCATCCCCTCCTCCGTCAGCTGCACGCCGCCCCGGGCAGTGGCCACGGCGGCGGTGGTGTAGTCAATCGTCAGGGCGGTGCGGGCACTTAAATAGGCCAGTGTCTCGCCCAGGGCGTTCAGGTCTGCGGCCAGCAGGTCGGTCAGCAGCCGGGCACTGCGGCTGCGCAGACCGTCGGGCAGACCGGCCAGCAGCGCCGGGTCCTGCCGCAGGAACGCCGCCCAGACGGCAGCGCGGGCCATGCAGCCCGCCCCTGCCCCGGGCAGCGCCGCCTGCAATTGGGCAATCAGCTCCGACGCCTGCGCGGCGGTACACACGGCGATGGGGTCCTCGCCGTAGCCCAGGCGCGTGCGAGACGGTCAC
>OAWS01001687.1_pt1 | contig 9922 bp, 9 predicted proteins | sample 1517141 | NCBI WGS metagenome assembly OAWS01 (sample SAMEA2580173, study PRJEB22360) | human gut metagenome | biome: human gut; feature: human-associated habitat; material: faeces | place: Denmark | collected 2008/2010
AGTCCTTATACCGTACGATCGTCCGTTTATCCCCGGCGGTGAAATGCTGGTCTTCGCCCGCCATCCGGAACAAATGCCGCTTGTCATACAAATAAGTTTCACCTTCGGGCGTGACGAAAAATGCACGGTTGAAATATTTCCCACCTTCTTTTGCAATGAAACTACCTGCCACAGCAAGCTTATATTTCTTCGCCCACCCCTTTATAGTAGGGATAGTAGGCCCGTCCATCGTGTCGGCCAGCTTTTCCACATCCATAGAAAAACCCGTTGTAAACGTTTCCGGCAAAACGGCTATGTCCGTCTTACCGCTGACCCGTCGGAGCAGTTCTCCATAATAACCCAGATTTTCATCTCTGTCCTCCCAAATAATATGAGACTGGACCATACTGATACGCAAATTGTCTGCCATGATATTAAATTTGAACAAAGTTTTCCGGGTGACAAGCTGTCACTCCTCTGTAATGCTCACGGATATCACGGATATCTTTATCCGCATCACCCGTAGGATAGAATACCCCTTTAAAACCGGCCTCTTTCTTTTTGTAATCGAAATAAGCCATCAGGATAGGCACGTTGGCTTTCTGTGCGATATAGTAAAATCCCTTCTTCCAGTCATTCACCCGTTTGCGTGTACCTTCAGGAGTTACGGCCAGCTGGAATTCTTTCCGCCGATTGAACTGGCCAACCATCTGGTCCGTCACCGAAGTCCGCTTACTGCGGTCAACAGGCACTCCGCCCAACCAGTCAAACAACAGGTTGAACGGAAAAAAGAACCATTCCTTTTTAATCAGGAAACTGGCGTTACGGCCAATCGAGGTATAAAACAGTTTTCCTACGATAAAATCCCAATTGCTGGTATGCGGAGCCACACATATCACACATTTAGGCACATCCTCCACTACCGGCCCAAGTTTCCAGCCGGCCAAGCGAAGAAGTGCCTTACTTATAGCTTTCTTCATTCTTTACTTTCTATTTGCTCAACTCTCCGATTTCAGTTGCTATTGCATTTATTTCCGTTTGCAGGTCCGCCCGCAATTTACAATAATATTCTTTCACCCGTTTCTTGTTTTCTTTTCCGTCCGGACGGTTGGCACGGCGAATAAATTCATCTTGCATATCAAGTACTCTCGCCATCACCACGTCGGCTTTCTCCGAATTGACACCCGGAAGATACAGCTTACAAAACAAAGCTTCCGAAAACAAATCGCCAGCCACATAGCTGATGTCTCTCTTTAAAATTCTTCTTTTAGCCATAGTTGTTTACATTAAAATATCTACAAATCTACATAATTCATTCATTAAACAAACCCTATAGTTGAAAAAAAGACAAAAATTCGTATCTTTGTCACCCTAAAATATCTGATTATAAACAAAATCGTTTATGGATAATACAACAACAACGCCAGAATATCTTTTCGAGAGCAGTTGGGAAGTATGTAATAAAGTTGGCGGTATCTATACCGTCCTTTCAACAAAAGCGCATACGTTGCAACGATCGTTTAAAGATAAGCTGATCTTTATAGGACCCGATGTGTGGACCGATACAAACGCTCCCGACTTTATTGAAGATGATGTTCTGTTTGCTGACTGGAAAACTTATACGAAGACCACAGAAAATCTGAAAGTGAAAGTAGGCCGATGGAATGTCCCGGGGACACCTCCCGTAATCTTAGTGGATTTCAAACCTTTCTTCAAAGAAAAAGATTCCTTTTTCTTCTCGATGTGGGAAAGTTTCCGAGTGGATTCGATCCATGCATACGGTGACTACGACGAGTCTTGTATCTTCGCTTACGCGGTAGGTAAGGTCATCGAAAGTTTTTATCATTTTTACAAGCTGGAAAACAAAAAGGTTGCCGCTCTGTTCAATGAATGGATGCTGGGAATGGGTGCGCTCTACATCAAAAAACAACTCCCCGCCGTCGCAACGCTCTTCACGACACACGCCACATCTATCGGCCGTTCCATCGCCGGAAACAACAAAGCCCTGTATGCTTATATGGATGGCTACAACGGCGACCAGATGGCCGGGGAGCTGAATATGGAGGCGAAACATTCGTTGGAAAAACAGACAGCCTTGCATGTGGACTGCTTTACTACCGTGAGCGACATCACTGCCCGCGAGTGTAAACAATTGCTGGACAAAGCACCGGACATCGTCACGCCGAACGGCTTCGAGCCCAACTTCGTCCCGTCCGACAAAGAATACGACAAGAAGCGTATGGCAGCCCGCCGCGACCTGCTCAACGTCGCAGAGAAACTGCTCGGATGCCCCATCTCACCGGATGCTTTCCTGGTTTCAACCAGCGGTCGCTACGAATACCGCAATAAAGGTATCGACGTCTTTATCGAAGCAATGAACCGGGTACGCACTTCCGGCAGACTCCAGCGCGAAGTCGTCGCCTTCATCATGGTTCCGGCTTGGGTACGCGATGCACGTGCAGACCTGAAAGAAGTCATCGACAAGAACATACGCACCACCTCCCCCATGCAAATGCCATTCGTCACGCATTGGCTGAATCAGATGGAACAGGACAAGGTGCTGAACTATATCTCCCATGCCGGCTTCACCAATTCAGCGACCGACAAGCTGAAGATCATTTTTGTTCCTTGCTACCTGGACGGACACGACGGTATCCTCAACAAACCCTACTACGATCTGCTGATCGGTATGGATGCGACCGTCTATCCCTCCTACTACGAACCCTGGGGATACACTCCGCTGGAAAGTATCGCATTCGGGATTCCGACCATTACCACCGATCTTGCAGGTTTCGGTCTATGGGCTAAGAAGCATGTGACAGGCAACAACATCAGTGAAGGCGTAGCCGTCGTGAACCGTGACGATTTTAATTATTTCGAAGTAGCAGATGCCATCACGTCTTCGATCCTGGCACTTGCAGGAAAGGACAAAAAGGAAACGGCAGAGATCCGGAAACGCAGTTTCTGCCTGGCTGCAAAAGCAGAATGGAGCAAATTCATTGTCTACTATGAAGAGGCTTTCAGAATCGCTTTGGAGCATGCAAGCAAAAGAAATAATTAAAATACGCTCATAATTAAACAGATAATCTCTATCTTTGCAACGTTTTAGGCAAAAAAGAGATGATACAATATTAAAATATAAATTGAAACATTTTAAACTTCACAATAATGAAAATCAAAGCGAATAACGCAAACAGCCCGATTTGGAAAGATGTTTATTCTCATTCTATGCTTCCCGAACAATTACAGCCGTTATACGAAATGGCTACAAACCTATGGTGGGTATGGAACCATGAAGGAGCCAAATTATTCGGTAAGATCGATTCTGAACTTTGGGCATCAACTGAAGGTAACCCAGTACTTTTACTTCAAAGTTTATCCTACAAACGTATTGAGGAAATCCTGGCAGATGATGTCCTGATGGCCGAAATCAAAGCTGTTTACTCAATATTCAAGGATTATGTAAATGTTAAGCCGGATCAGACAAAACCATCTGTTGCCTATTTCAGCATGGAATATGGTTTGACCAACGTGTTGAAAATCTATTCCGGCGGCCTGGGTGTACTGGCTGGTGACTATTTGAAAGAAGCCAGCGACAGCAACATCGACCTGACAGCAGTAGGTTTCTTGTATCGCTACGGTTACTTTACCCAGTCTCTGTCTATGGACGGACAACAGATTGCCAATTACGAACCGCAAAACTTCAACGCACTGCCCCTTACTCAGGTGATGCAGGCTAACGGCGAACCGATGGTATTGGAGGTTCCTTACCCCGGCCGCACCGTTTATGCGCACATCTGGAAAGTAAGCGTCGGACGCGTTCCTCTATATTTGATGGATACAGATATTCCCCAGAACAGCGAATGGGATCGCTCCATCACTCACCAGCTGTATGGCGGCGATTGGGAAAACCGTATGAAACAGGAATATCTGCTGGGTATCGGTGGTATCTTGATGCTGAACAAATTAGGAATCAAGAAACAGATTTATCACTGCAACGAAGGACACGCCGCACTGATCAACGCGCAGCGTCTGGTAGACTTCATCCAGAACGACGGTCTGTCATTCAACCAAGCATTGGAAGTCGTACGCGCTTCCGCCCTATACACCGTCCACACACCGGTTCCGGCTGGTCACGACTACTTCGATGAAGGCCTGTTCGGCCGTTATATGGGTGAATTCCCCGGCAAGTTAGGTATCAGCTGGCAGGAATTTATCGACATGGGACGTGAAAATCCAGGTTCCAACGAGAAGTTCTCCATGAGTGTATTCGCTTTGAACACTTGCCAAGAAGCAAACGGCGTAAGCTGGTTGCATGGAAAAGTATCCCAGCGCATGTTCGCTCCGGTATGGAAAGGCTACTTCCCCGATGAGCTGCACGTAGGATATGTGACCAACGGCGTACATATGCCGACTTGGGCTTCTACCGAATGGAAACGTTTCTTTGCAGAACATTTCGACAAGAAGTTCTTCAAAGACCAGTCCAACAAGAAATACTGGGAAGCGATCCAGAATGTTGCCGACGAAGAAATTTGGTCTATCCGCAAGACATTGAAGAACAAACTGATTACATATATCAAGAATCAATACAAGACAAACTGGCTGAAAAACCAAGGAGATCCTGCAAAGGTTGTCTCTATCCTGGACAAAATCAACCCGAACGCCCTGCTGATCGGTTTCGGCCGCCGTTTCGCAACTTACAAACGTGCCCACTTGCTGTTCACAGATCTGGACCGTCTGGCCAAGATCGTAAACAACGAACAATATCCGATCCAGTTCGTATTCACCGGTAAAGCCCACCCGGCCGATGGTGGCGGACAGGGCTTGATCAAACATATTGTCGAGATTTCCCGCCGTCCGGAATTCTTAGGAAAGATCATCTTCCTGGAAAACTACGATATGCGTCTGGCTCGTCACCTGATCGCAGGTGTCGATGTTTGGTTGAACACTCCGACCCGTCCTCTGGAAGCATCCGGTACATCCGGCGAAAAAGCAGAGATGAACGGTGTCTTGAACTTCTCCGTATTGGACGGATGGTGGTATGAAGGTTACAAACAGGGTGCAGGTTGGGCATTGACCGACAAGCGTACTTACGAAAACCAGCAGTATCAGGATCAGCTGGATGCCGCTACTATCTACCACATACTGGAAACAGAGATTATCCCGACTTACTATGCAAGAAACAGCAAGGGCTACTCTCCCGAATGGATCCAGTACATCAAGAATTCGATGTCCGAAATCGCTCCCGACTATACGATGAAACGTATGTTGGACGACTATATCGACCGCTTCTACAACAAGTTGGCAACCCGTTCCGCTCACTTGCACGAAAACGGTTTTGCCGAAGCCAAAGCAATCGCTGCCTGGAAAGAAGAAGTGGCAGAACATTGGGATAGCTTCCAGGTAGAATCGTTTACATGCAGCCAGGACTTGGCTATCGACGGTCCGGTTGTCGGCAAAGAATATAACTTCAATCTGGTTATCGACCGCCATGAACTGAAAGGTATGTTGGGAGTAGAAATGGTTGTCACGAAAGAAAATCCGGATAACCATCAGTTGGAATTACTGGCAACAGAACAATTCAAGCTGATAAAAGAAGAAGGTTCCAAACTGTTCTTCGAACTGAAAACAGCTTCAAGCGAAGCAGGCCTTCACAAGATGGGCTTCCGCGTTTACCCTGTGAACAAAGAATTGCCTCATCGCATGGACTTCGCTTTCGTCCGCTGGATCCAGTTGTAATCAAGACAAGCAAAACAATAATTAAGAAAGAGGGTGTGCATGACACATCCTCTTTTTTTATGCAGATACTAAAGCTATGCTTTACAGTGGCTAACCCTATGAGTTACGAGCACTAACCAATAGGGTTACGGACACCGACCAATAGGGCCCCATACTGTCCGCTTGAAAGACAGAAAATCAAAAAAGGGAAGTCGCACGACAGGCAACTTCCCTTTTCAAGCTGATATAGATTTTTTTTAGGTTTAGAAAGCGTAATCCAAACTTAAGCCAAACACTTTATTGGTACGGCTATAGACATTCGTACCGGGGAGATTTGTACCGCAATAATTCTCCGATTTCTTTGTATAATCATGATAATTTGTCCACATATACCCCACATTCAATGCCATCTTTTCGCTCAGCATCACCTTAGCACCAAAGCCCAACGAATAAGAGTCACAGGAGAAACTAACATCGCTTTGGAAATTATCAGACAAACCATAATCCGTAATTTGAGCGCCACCACTAATGGTCAATCTCTTGATCACGTCCCATTCAATACCAAATAGATACTCATTCGTACCTCTTTCCAATTCTTTCTGTTTTCCACCGGCCATGCCTGCTTTCTTGTCATCAAAGAAATGATACTCTACAGAAGCCTTCAACATGGGTAAAAACTGATAAGAGGCTGCCACCGAAAGCATGGAAGGAATATCGTTCGGCGTATTCACACCGTGCTTGTAAGGGCCGATCAAGTCTTCCGCACTATCAGGATAATCCAACTTCTTGGTATTGTTTTCGATGTTCAAGTTCGTCTTAAACTCATATTTAGCCCCGAAATTGAATTTACCGTATTTAACATCAACCCCCAAAACCGGTGTCAGCCCCCAACCTGTCTGATCGCAATCCAAAGCCAAATTCATCAAGTCTGTTCCACCAAAATCCTTTTTCAGCTTCGCATCCAGATACCCGTCATAGTTTCCTGAAAAATAGTTCATCCGGCCTCCGGCAAAGGCAGAAAGCCAATCCGTGATCTTATATGACAAGCCAAGTTGCAGAGAATAAATATACTGTTTTCCGTCCATCGCACTGTTAATAGTATACATATCCGGCGTAACGATGGGACTTTTACCGCCCGTCTTTATATACTTCCCCAGACTTTCCTGGAATATACCAGCCATAGCTGCCGATTCGAACATCGGCAGGCCCCCCCCAAACGACGCCTTCCTGCCCGACGGTTTCCGGCAGGCCATCGTCAAACGATGCCTTACCGCCCCCACCCGTAATGGCAAAGAAACCGGAGATGGTCCAATCACCTTTTTTGTAAGCCGCAAAAACACTCGGAATCACAGGAGCGGCCGCCTTTCCTTTGTAATATTTTTTATAGGGAACATCGCTTACTGTCGGCACTTTATTTACCGGGTCGAAACCATTATATGTACCAAAAGAGGCATCTATATCCCTAGTCTGGAAAGCACTTTGGATACTCACACCGACACGGAAACCGTCTGTCGGCAAGAAAGAAAGACCCGCCGGGTTAGACAAAGCACCATCTATATCAATTGCAGCACCTCGCGAAAGTGACCTTAAAAAGGCTGCATGCTGATTCGTATTCGTCAAATATCCACCAGCGAAAGAAACCAAAGGCATCATCATCAATGCCGCACCTACTACTACTTTTTTCTTCATGTTTTACTTTTCTTAATTACAAAACGGCGGCAAAGATAAATACTTTTTTCAAACATTGCACACTTTTAATGAAAATGTGCCGCACAAAATCACACATATTGTGCAATATATATTCTTCCCAATTGTCAACAATCAATTGTCAATTGTCAACAAAAAAGGTATCTTTGCACCCGAAAAGGAATGTCTCCTTTTCCGTGTGCTTGCTAAACCACGTACTAAAAACAAGAAAGATATGAAACATAAAAAAGAAGCCGCTTTGGTATGCTTCTCTGGTGGACAAGATTCCACGACCTGCCTGTTCTGGGCCAAGAAGCACTTTTCTCGCGTAGAAGCCGTATGTTTTACATACGGGCAAAAACATTCCCTGGAAATAGAGGTTGCACGAAAAATTGCAGCCGATGCCGACGTCCCCTTCCAACTGTTGGACGTGTCGTTGATCAGCCAGCTCGACCCGAACTGTTCGCTGACAAACACCGGCATTTCAATGGATCAGGAAAAACCGGCAGACAGCTACCCGAACACCTTCGTTCCGGGACGTAACATGGTATTCCTGACCTTCGCAGCGATCCTGGCACGCAGCAAAGGAATCTTCAACTTGGTAACCGGAGTGTCGGAAGCCGATTTCAGCGGTTATCCCGATTGCCGCGATACATTCGTCCGCTCCCTCAACGTCACCCTGAACCTGGCGATGGACGAACGGTTCGTGATCCACACACCCCTGATGGACCGGGACAAAAGCGAAGTGTGGGAACTTGCGGACGAATTAGGAGTCTTCGACCTTGTACGGACCCAGACCCTCACCTGCTACAACGGCATCATGGCAGAAGGCTGCGGGCATTGCCCCGCCTGCAAACTGCGCCGCGAAGGTTTGGAGAAATATTTAAAAAGACGCCGATAAATCATCGTTTACAACGAATAACAAAAAGACATCATGGATACAAGAAAAGATGAAAACGAATTGCATCTGTTAGGCGGTTCAACCGTATACAAACAGGATTATGCCCCGGAAGTACTGGAAGCGTTTACAAACAAGCATCCGGAAAATGATTACTGGGTACGCTTCAACTGTCCGGAATTTACAAGCCTCTGTCCGATCACCGGCCAGCCGGACTTTGCAACCATCTACATCGATTATATTCCCGATGTAAAAATGGTGGAAAGCAAGAGCTTGAAATTATATCTGTTCAGTTTCCGCAACCACGGGGCTTTCCATGAGGATTGTGTCAATATCATCATGAAAGACCTTATCCGCCTGATGAACCCCAAATACATCGAAGTAACCGGTATCTTCACTCCGCGCGGCGGAATCAGCATTTACCCGTATTGCAATTACGGCCGGCCGGGCACTAAATATGAGAAGCTGGCAGAACAACGGCTTTTCAACCATCATGCGAAATAAAAAAGCACGCACAGCTTTTCCATTAACCAGCCAATTAGATGTAAGCGTATTTTATCCTCGACAACGCCGGGAACCGAATACACTTACATCTATTTTTTATTTCTTAATTTCCTGTTTTCGATTTTATAGTCTTAATTAATCCATTACCTTTGCAAGCAATAAATTCTAAACCTATATATAAAACAATTTAGACCATGAACAAAAGCATTACAATGAAGACTGCTTTGGCAGCATTGGCTTGTACAGCTTGTGTCAGTGCAAGCGCGCAAAAACAGTACCCCGAACAGGAAAAAATGAAACCGGGAATGTCTGAATACTGGACTCCGCAACCGAAAGTAGTCACTCCGGGTGACATCAAGACAAACAGCGCCCCTTCCGATGCCATCGTCCTGTTTGACGGAAAAGACCTTTCCGCTTGGCAAAACGCTAAGGGCGGCCCCGCCGAATGGATCGTAAAAGACGGCGTTTTCACTGTAGACAAGAAGAAAGGCGACATCCTGACAAAACAGAAATTCGAGAACTTCCAGTTGCATATCGAATGGTGCGTACCGGAAAACATCACCGGCACAAGCCAAGGACGCGGCAACAGCGGCATCTTCCTGCAAGACATGTATGAAATCCAGGTGCTGGATTGCTATAACAACGAGACATACGTGAACGGACAGACCGGCAGCGTCTACAAACAAACGCCTCCTCTGGCAAATGCCATGCGCAAGCCGGGTGAATGGAATGTTTACGATATTATCTATTCCGCTCCTATCTTCAAGGAAGACGGTACTTATCGTGTTCCGCCGCGTGTTACGGTTATCCAGAATGGCATCGTATTGCAGAATAACACGACTATCCTGGGTACAACGGAATATATCGGTTTCCCGAAAGTCGTAAAACACGGAGCAGGCCCAATCCGTTTGCAGTCTCATGGCGACCCCAGCGAACCGATCAGCTTCCGTAATATTTGGATCAGGGAAATGTAAATTCAAGTGAAAGGTGAAAGTTGAAAGTTAAAAAGAAATATAAATCAAACTTTCAACTTTCACCTTTCAACTATTTAGTCGAGTGTCAGATTAAACTCATCCTTCAACTTTGCCAAAACCGGATTTATGTTCAGTAGGTGTTCATACTTCTCTGCCGACGTAT
>OAWS01001688.1_pt1 | contig 9914 bp, 7 predicted proteins | sample 1517141 | NCBI WGS metagenome assembly OAWS01 (sample SAMEA2580173, study PRJEB22360) | human gut metagenome | biome: human gut; feature: human-associated habitat; material: faeces | place: Denmark | collected 2008/2010
CTGGCTGCCCGTGCAGCTGGGCCGCCTGGCACTGCCCGCCAGCCTTTGCCGCGTGACGACCTGGGAGCAGCTGCCGGACACGGTGCAGTATTCCGAGGCTGCCGCCGCCGCACTGGCCCTGCGCGCCTGCCGCGCCGCGCTGCTGGCCGAGTTCCCGGATGCGGTCATCGAGGCAGAGCAGCGCGAAATTTCCGCGCAGGAAGGCGCAGAAACGGCAGCTGTGACCTATATTTTCACCGCCAACATCGCCGCACCGCCGTGATTCGACATATTTTGCTTAGTATGACGAAATGGCTGATAAAATTTTGTGCAATATTCATAGTTTCTTTTGCGAAAAACTGTGATATAATCTAAATGTATAGCTATGTGCTACACCATGGAACCGGGAGGATGAAAATTTGGCAGAACGATCTTTGGAACTGGACAGCATTGAACTGGCAGCAGCCATCTTTGGCAGCGGCGACCAGAATATCCACCTGCTGGAAAAGGAATTTCGCGTCACGGCGGTCTGCCGCGGCTCGGTGCTGCGCTTTACCGGTGAGCAGAAGGATGTGGACGCCGCCGCCCGCGCCGTGGACGGCATGGTCACCCTGATGGAAAACCACACCCCGCTTGAGGAGCAGACCGTGCGCTACTGCATCAGCCTGGCCCACGGGGGCGAGGAAAAGCGTCTGCGGGAGCTGACCGACGATTTCGTCGCAGTCACGGCCAAGGGTCGTCCCATCCACCCCAAGACGCTGGGCCAGAAGGAATATCTCGCCGCCATCCGCAAAAATGCCATCACGTTCGGTGTCGGACCTGCGGGCACCGGCAAGACGTATCTGGCTGTGGCAATGGCGGTCAAGGCGTTCAAGTCCAAGGATGTCAGCCGCATCATCCTGACCCGCCCTGCCGTCGAGGCGGGGGAGAAGCTCGGCTTTCTGCCGGGCGACCTGCAAAACAAGGTTGATCCGTATCTGCGCCCGCTCTACGACGGGCTGTTTGATCTGCTGGGGGCCGAGACGTTCCAGAAGCTGTTTGAAAAGCAGGTCATTGAGGTCGCACCGCTCGCCTATATGCGCGGGCGCACGCTGGATGATGCTTTCATCATCCTGGATGAGGCCCAGAACACCACGCCCGAGCAGATGAAGATGTTCCTGACGCGCATGGGCGTCGGCAGCAAGGTTGTGGTCACCGGCGACGTGACCCAGATCGACCTGCCGGATAAGGTGCACAGCGGCCTCATTGATGCCCTGCATGTCCTGCGGGACGTCGAGGGCATCGCGCAGGTTCGCCTGACAGAGAAGGACGTCGTGCGCCACCGCCTGGTGCAGCAGATCGTAAAAGCGTATGAAAAGGCCGCCGAGGAGAAGGCTCCCGGCAGCCACAACCATAAACAAACAATGGAGGTCGATTAACGTGTCCAATAAGGTGTTGATTACGAACGATCAAAACGTGGTCAAGGTCCCTTCCGGGCTGCGCATCCTGATCCGCCGCAGCTGCAACGCGGTGCTGGATTTCGAGCATTTTGACGGTCCGGCGGAGATCAGCGTGACCTTCGTGGATAACAACCGCATCCACGAGCTGAACAAGGAGTACCGCGACAAGGATTCCGCCACCGACGTTCTGAGCTTCCCGCTCGGTGAAAACGGCGAGTATGACATTGACGAGGACAACGGCTGCAAGCTGCTGGGCGACATCGTCATCTCGATGGAGCGCGCCATGGAGCAGGCCGAGCTGTACGGCCATTCTTTGCAGCGTGAGGTCGCGTATCTGACGGTACATTCGATGCTGCACCTGCTGGGCTACGACCATGAGGCCGGCGGCCTGGAGGCCGTGCGTATGCGCGAGAAGGAGGAGGCTGTGCTCATCCAGCTCGGCCTGCCGCGCACTGTTTCCTATACCAGCGATGAAATTTGAGCAGCTGACCCGCTTTGCGCGGGGCTTTGTCTATGCCTACAACGGCATACGCGCCGCTGTGCAGGAGGAACGCAACTTCCGGTTTCACCTTTGCGCGGCGTTCTATGCCTTTGTGGCGGCATTCTGGGCGGAGCTTGACCCCGTGGAGACCGCGCTTATCGCACTCTGCGTGGCGGCGGTGTTGGCGCTGGAGCTTGTCAACTCCGCGATTGAGCGCGCCGTGGACAAGCCCGACACCACCCACTGGTGGAGCGCAGGCGCGGCTAAAGATATGGCGGCAGGTGCGGTGCTTGTCATGGCCATCGGCACGGTCATTGTGGCGGTATGCCTGTTCTGGCCGCGGCTGAACATTCTGTGGGCAACCTTTACCGCGCGGCCGACACGCCCGCTGTGGCTTCTGCTCACGCTGATTGTATTTTACAAATTCATTTTCCGTTCTTCCAACTCAACAGAGAAAGGCAAACAACCGAATGGCAAAACCGATTCCTGAAATGCCGTCCAGCGTCTTTGTGGCGCTGGTCGGCCGCCCCAATGTGGGCAAATCCAGCCTGACGAACTACCTTGTGGGCGAAAAGGTCGCTATTGTGACCAAAAAGCCCCAGACGACCCGCAGCCGCATTACCGGCGTCATCACCAAGGGCCCCGTGCAATATGTGCTGATGGACACCCCCGGCATCCACGCCGCCCGCAACAAGCTGGACGCCCGCATGACCCAGACCGCCGCCGCCAGCCTCAAGGATGTTGATGTGACGATGATGCTGTTTGAACCGGCAGGGGAGTTCACCGACGCCGAGCTGACGATGGTCAAGGCGCTGCAAAAGGGCGGCCCGGCCATTGCCGTTATCAACAAGGTGGACCTGCTGGATAACTTTGCCGCGCTGGAAGCCCGCAAGAAGCAGCTGGAGGAGTTCGGCTGCTTTGACCACATCGTCACGATCTCGGCCAAGGACGGCACGGGCTGCGATGAACTGTTTGCCATGCTCAAGCCCTACGGCAACGAGGGCCCGCACTATTTCGATGATGACGCCTTCACCGATATGCCGGAGAAGGAGCTTGTCGCAGAGCTTGTGCGCGAGAAGGCACTGCTTTTCCTGCGTGAGGAGGTCCCTCACGGCATTGCCGTTGTGGTCGAGCACTTTAAGGAGCGCCCTGACAAGGACCTCATCGACATTGATGTGGACATCTACTGCGAACGCAAGAGCCACAAGGGCATGATCATCGGCAAGGGCGGCCAGATGCTGAAAAAAATTGCCTCCGCCGCCCGCATGGACATTGAGGAACTGCTCGGCGTCAAGGTCAACCTTCAATGCTGGGTCAAGGTCCGCGAGGACTGGCGCGATAACGAACTGCAGCTGAACTCGCTGGGATTTGCCAAGCCGTAACGATGCTGCACGTCGTAGGGGCGGGGTATGCCCCGCCCGCAGCCTACCCGTTATAGAGCATTATCCGTAAGGCCGCGGGCCGGACATGTCCGGCCCCTACAGCAACCGCAAATTTATTTTATTCCCCATTCCGCCAACATCCCCGCGCCCCCTCTGCTACACTGTAGCCATGGGGGGTGAATGGCATGGACAAAACGGCGGACGACTGGCGGCGCTTTGCGCAGACAGGCAGCATTTACGACTATCTGACGTACAAAAATCAACAAAACACAGCACGGGAGGACGTATATGCAGGTGGCAACAACGGGCCTTGTGCTGCGGCAGGTCAAGGTGGGCGAGGCAGACCGGATCCTGACGATCCTGACGCCTGACCTAGGCGTGGTGTCGGCGTCGGCCCGCGGCAGTCTGCGGATGAAGAGCGCCCTGTTCAGTGCAACAGGGCTGTTCTGCTACTCGGAATTCACGCTCACCAGCGGGCGCAGCCACTATTTTGTGGACACTGCGCAGGTCAAAAAGGTGTTCCACGGCATCTCTGCGTCCATTGAGGGTATGGCTTTGGCCAGCTACATGGCGGAGATCGCGGCGGAGCTTTCCCCCGCGCCGCCCGAGGCCGACGCTCAGCTGCGCCTGCTTCTCAACTGCCTGTATATGATCAGTGAGCGCCACTATCCCTGCGCGCAGCTCAAAGCCATCTATGAGCTGCGCGCCCTGACGCTGGCGGGCTATATGCCGGACGTGCTGGCCTGCGCAGGCTGCGGTAAATACGACGGGGGAGAGTTTTACCTTGACCCTGTCGAGGGCCGTCTGCTCTGCGCCGACTGTGCCGAAAAAGCGCGCCATATCACGAATCTGGACAACGGCGCGCTGTACGCCCTGCGCCATATCTGCCTGGCCGAGGATAAAAAGCTGTTCGGGTTCAAAATCTCGCCCGAGAGCTTACAGGAGCTTTCCCGCACCAGCGAGCAGTACACGCTGGCGCATCTGGAGCATGGGCTGAAAAGCCTGGATTTTCTCAAATCTGTACTTGAATAAGGAGACCTAAACCCTGTTATGGATACCGCCTATAAAACAACACTGGAGCTGGACAAGGTCCTGAACCGCGCTGTGCAGCTCTGCGCCTGCCAAGAAACGAAAGAAATGATGCAGGCGCTGGAGCCGGCCCCCACGATTGAGGATGAGCGCTACGACCTGACCCAGACCAACGCCATCAACGCGCTGCTCATCAAGAACGGCAGTCCCCGCTTCGGCAGCGTGCGCGAGGTGCGCCGCATCGTCGCCCACGCCCGCAAGGGGGGCATCCTCTCGATGGGTGAGCTGCTGGAAATTGCCGCGACCCTGCGCAATTTCTCGGGCCTGTCCCAGTGGTACGGCCTGAGCGAGCATGAGATGCTGCCCACCGACGACCTGTTTTTTGCGCTGGCCCCGCAGCCGGTGCTGGAAAAGCAGATTTCGGAGAGCATTATTTCTCCCGAGGAGATGGCCGACACTGCCAGTGTGACCCTCCACGATCTGCGCCGCAAAATCCGCCAGACCGAGGATTCCATCCGCACCAAGCTCGATAACATCATCCGCAACTCCACCACCAATAAATTTTTGCAGGATGCCGTCGTTTCCCTGCGCAATGGCCGCTACGTTGTGCCCGTCCGCGCCGAGTACCGCGGTGAGGTCGGCGGCGTCATCCATGACGTTTCGTCCACCGGCGCAACGGTCTTTGTAGAGCCTACCGCCGTCGTCGAGGCCAACGCCCGCATCATGCAGCTGCGTGCGCAGGAGCAGGAGGAAATCACCCGCATCCTGACCTCGTTCTCGACGCAGGTCGGCTCGCTGGAGCCGCAGTTCACCTACAGCTATGACGCGATGCTCAAAATCGACCTGCTGCTGGCAAAGGCCCGACTGGCTGTGGAGCAGAACGCCTTTATGCCCGCCGTCAGCGACACGGTGCACTTCAAGCTGAACAAGGCCCGCCACCCGCTCATCGACAAGAAAAAGGTCGTGCCTGTGGACATCGAGCTGGGCAGCGAGTACGACACCCTCGTTATCACCGGCCCGAACACCGGCGGCAAGACCGTTTCGCTCAAAACCGCGGGCCTTCTCAACGCTATGGCCCAGTACGGCTTCCTGATCCCCGCGCACGAGAGCAGCATCGTCTGCCATTTTGACGAGTACCTTGTGGACATCGGCGACGAGCAGAGCATTGAGCAGAGCCTGTCCACCTTCTCCGGCCACATGAAGCGCATCAGCGTTATTCTCGACCTGGCGGGCCACGCCACGCTGACCCTGCTTGACGAGCTGGGCGCGGGCACCGACCCTGCCGAGGGCGCGGCGCTGGCCGTCAGCATTCTCGAGCAGCTGCGCCGCCAGGGCAGTCTGCTCATGGCTACGACCCACTACGCTGAGCTGAAGGTCTACGCGCTGGAAACGCCCGGCGTCGTCAACGCCAGCTGCGAGTTCAACGTCGAAACGCTGATGCCCACTTATAAATTGAGCGTCGGCGTGCCGGGCAAATCGAACGCCTTCCTCATCAGCGCCAAGCTCGGCATCCCGCAGGAAATTATCGACGCCGCACGCAATCACATGTCGAACGACGATAAGCGCCTCGACAGCGTGCTGTCCCAGCTGGATGACCTGAAGGTCCAGCTGAAGGACGCCCAGGCCGAGGCCGAGCAGGCCCGGTATGAGGCGGAACACGCGCTGGAAAGTGCCGAGAAGAAACGCGACGACCTGATCAAAAAGGGTGAGGAAGAACTCGAAAATGCCCGCCGCCAGGCCCATGACCTGATGCAGCAGGTGCAGAACGAGGCCTACAGCCTGACCGACGAGCTGCGCCGCATCCAGAAGGATGAAAAGACCAGCGCTGCCCAGCGTGCTGTCCGCGCCCGGGAAATTGCCCGCAGGGATACCGAGACACTGCTGAAAAAGACCGACGCCAAGCCGCAGCCCGTAAAGGAGTTTGTGCCTTTGAAGGAGGTACAAATCGGGCAGGAGGTCGTTATCGCAGACCTTGGCCAGACGGCCACTGTCACCGCACGGCCTGACCGCAACGGCATGGTCGAGGTACGCGCCGGCATCATGAAAACGAAGGTGCCGCTGACGAACCTGCGCGCGCCCGATAAGATGGAGAAGCGCAAGCCGACCGAACCGCGCCGCTCGACCCGCGTGCAGCTCGACAAGAGCCGCAAGACCAGTATGGAGCTGAACCTGCTGGGCTACACCGTGGACGAGGCCCTGAACGAGGTGGACAAGTTCCTGGACAGTGGTATGCTGCGCGGGCAGTCCACGCTCTATATCATCCACGGCAACGGCACCGGCGCGCTGCGCACGGCCATCCAGAAGCATCTGCGCACCCACAAGGCCGTCAAGAGCTTCCGCCTGGGCCGCTACGGCGAGGGCGAGAGCGGCGTGACCGTTGTGGAATTAAAGTGAAAATCAAAACAATCCGCGTGTTTTGTCTATGGCAATCGTTCACCGCGTTTGCTATGCTAACAGTATTATGATAATCATTTCAATACTAAATTAACAAGAGAGCGAGTGAACGCTTTGGCTATGGATTACAACAGCACACGCAGCTTTACCATGACGCTGGCACACCGCGCTGTGGGGGACATCCGCCGCGGCGGCTTCCGCCAGCTGCGCAACTATGTGGATATGTGTGCCACACTGGCTAAAAATCAACAGCAGAAGGACTTTTTTGCCTACGCGCAGAAGGCTCTGCAGCGCACGGACAGCTGCTATTACAGCCTTATCCACCGTCTGTTGGATTCCGTGGATGAGGATCGCATCTGCACCGTCGGCGTCAATATGGGCTTTGGCGGGTTGATTTACGGTGCCAGTGAGCTGAAAAAGCAGGCTGACCTCGAAGGTCAGCCCATTGCCTGGATCACGCGGGGGTCAGTGGCACACACCGCGGCGGCCCGCTGCGGCGACGAGCGCCTGAGCGAGCTGGTGCCAAAGGCCGCCAGGCACGGCAGCTTTGTCTGGCTGCTGGATGCGACGGATACCGACCCCGCGCAGGTCGTGCTGCTGGCTAAGGCCAACCCGCAGAGCGCCTTCGGTCTGCTGGCTGACCCGTCCGCACTGACCGAGGACTGCGTCAAGACGCTTGCGGCATGCCGCAATCTGGTGGTCATGCCGCTGCTGCAGACGCCGGAGCTGACCCCCGAGGTCTGCCGCGCCGCCCGCCGCCTGAAAGCCCAAAAGATGTTCTATGTGCTGACGGTTCTCATCGATGACGAGACCGCGGGCGAGGTCATGCAGGACGACTGGCTCGAGAGCATGGCGCAGGAGACGCTTTGCTGCATGTGTGCCCGCAAGCCCGGCACATCGGACGAAACCGCCCGGAAGCTGCGCCGCAGCATCGTGAACGGACGCCTTGAGACCGGCAAGCCCGTGCTGCTGCTCGACTGGGACGGCGATGTGCGCTATCTGAACAACCGTATTTCGGAGTATATGACCTTCGGCAGCGTCCTGCCGGAGGGCAGCACCTTCCCTTTGCAGTTGGGCTGACTTCTTGGCCCCCTCTGCGAGGGGGCTCCCGCCGCAGCGGGTGGGGGAGAGAACCTTACGCCAGCTCGAAATACTTCGGGTTATGGCAAAATTCGCTCCCTCCGGCCCTTCGGGCTGCCTCCCTCGCCGAGGGAGGCAAGTACTGCCGCATAAAATGACAAAAACCGACCCCGTACCGATGCTATGATCGGATACGGGGTCGGTTTATTTTTGCGTTTATTGCGGATCGCCGCGCAGCAGCTTCTGCATGATCTCGTGGTTGAACACCGGGATCGACAGCTCCGACATGTTGGACAGGGCGTTGCTCTTCATGCCGCTGAGCACCCACGGAATTAGGATACCCATCATCGCACCGGCAAAGAACTGCCCGATCTTGCGGGTATCCTCGGCGCTGGCATCGGGGCTCAGCTCCCGCACGTTCTGCTCAAAGATGGAGCGCAGATAATCGAACATATATTGCTGCAGGCTGTTCTGCCCGTTATAGGCAAGGGCATTGCAGTAGAACACCTTGTTTTCCAGAAAATAGGTCTCCAGCGCCGCCAGCAGGGCATTCCAGCTGGAATAGGCGCTGAGCTCCACCAGAAACCGGGTGATGCCGCTCTGGAAATACCAGTTTACCAGATCGTACTTATCCTCAAAATGGTAATAGAAGGTGTTGCGGCCCACATTGGCGTGATCGACAATGTCGTTGACAGAAATTTTCTCCAGCGGAGTCGTGGCCATCAGCTCCTGCAGACTCTGGGCCAGCAGCTGCTTGGTTTGATTGGAACGAGGCATAGCAATCCTCCTGTACGGTAGGTGGTAAAATTACATACCTGCATTATAACACAAATTCGACATAAAGTGCAATGCTTTGTGGGAAGAACAAAAGAAGAACAAAAGGCAAGACCACGCAGATGTTGTATGACAATTTGCGCGGAGTGTTTGGTTTTGCCCGCAGCAGCAGGGTTTCCGGGCTGTCAAGTTGAACATTCCACGGCTTTTGTCTATGTACACTAAGCCGAAAATAAGCATAAAATAGTGCCATACCAAATGAGTGTCCCAAACGGAGAGAAAAAGGAGAGCAATCTATCATGCCGATGAATAAAGTGGTTCATGCCGCTCAGCGCGCTGCATTCAGCGCTGCCATTGATTCTGCCATCAAGGCCGTGCGCGGCAAAGGCCCTGAAAATATGGCCGAGCAGGCCGTCAAGCTTGTCAACCTGGCCCAGCCTCTGCTGGCCCACCGTTACCCCGATGCCGACTGGGACAAAGTTCGCGCCTTTGTGTCCGACCCCGGCAGCAAGTGGATGGAGTACGCCTACAAGGCTATCAACGAGATCGACCCCCACATCCTCAAGATGAACACCCTGAACCTTGTGTATGAGGGTATGTTCGCGGGCTATAACTACGTCATGGAGCTGCGCAGGAAGTATGACTGCAACATGCCGTGGATCCTGCTGTTCGACCCGACCTCCGCCTGCAACCTGCACTGCAAGGGCTGTTGGGCTGCCGAGTACGGCAACCGCCTGAACCTGAGCTTTGAGGATATGGATCGCATCGTCACGGAAGGCGAGGCGCTGGGCATCCACTGGTACATGTGCACCGGCGGTGAGCCGACCTGCCGCAAGGAGGATCTGTTCAAGCTGGCCGCCAAGCACCAGAACTCCGTGTTCCACCTGTTCACCAACGGTACGCTGATCGACCAGGCTTTCTGTGATCGCGTCAAGGAAGTCGGCAACATGGCCTTCTTCATCTCCATCGAGGGCATCGGCGATGCCACCGATGACCGCCGCGGCGAGGGCGTCTATGACCGCGTCATGCACGCCATGGACCTGATGAAGGAGAACGGCCTGCTGTTCGGCACCTCCATCTGCTACACCAGCGCCAACTACAAGGCCGTCACGAGTGATGAGTTCATGGATATGCTCATCAGCCACGGTGTACGCTTCAACTGGTACTTCCACTATATGCCCATCGGTGACGGTGCAAACGTTGACCTGATGCTGAACGCCGAGCAGCGCGAGTATATGATCCACCGCGTGCGAGAGATCCGCGGCTACACCGGCGGCAAGCCGATTTTCTGCATCGACTTCCAGAACGACGGCGAGTACATCGACGGCTGCATTGCCGGCGGCCGCCAGTATGCCC
>OAWS01001698.1_pt1 | contig 9861 bp, 7 predicted proteins | sample 1517141 | NCBI WGS metagenome assembly OAWS01 (sample SAMEA2580173, study PRJEB22360) | human gut metagenome | biome: human gut; feature: human-associated habitat; material: faeces | place: Denmark | collected 2008/2010
CGCAGCGTAATAGCTGCGGCCCGCTTTTATCCCCCGCCTTACTGCCGAACCGAAAAGACCGATTCGCTCCTTCGAAAATCGTCTTTCGCAGAACTCCGACCGGGCAAAAGGAGTCCCCCGGACACGGATATTTCGCAGCAACGCTGCCTTCGGTTACTTCCGTTCCTTGATCTGGCCGCTGCGATAAGCCGCCAGCAGGTTCTTCAGGTCGTCGATCTGCACCTGCAACTCCTTGCCGATAGTCGTATCACGCACTGTGATCCGATCGGTCGTCGCCTCGACGATCACCTTCGTAGAGATGATGTCCTGTCCCTCCTCGACGGCCTTGACCGCCGACTCGAAAGGCTCGTGCTGCACCAGTTGCAGCCCGTGCGAATTGTAAATCAACGTGTAACCGGCGATGCCCGTTTCGGAATGGTACGCCTTGGAAAATCCGCCGTCGATCATCAGCAGCTTGCCGCCGGCCTTGATGGGACTTTCGCCCTTGCAGGTCTTCACGGGCACGTGTCCCGAAATGATATGGGATTTCTCGGGATCGAGTCCGAAAGCCGAAAGAATCATACTACACATCTTCGTATCATCCAAGTGCTTGTAATAAGCTCCCTTCTCCTCGTGGTGCGTCTTCTTGTCCTCGATCAGATAACGCTCCAGCGTCGCCATCTTGGCCTTATCGAAGAACGGGGATTCGGGGCCGCACCACAAGTACCACATGTAATCGAGCGCCATCTGCTGACTCTTGGCCCCGTTGCCACCGAAATAGGCCTCCCGGGTCAGGCGGTCCAGTTTGTCCAGCAGACTCCGTCCGGCATAGGGTTTTCCGTCCACGATGACTGTTTTGAACTCCCCTTCGTCGGTCATCGGAATCGAAGCGTGGTACATCAGGTTCGAATTGACGATCAGGTACATACTACCCTTCGAAAAGAGCAGCCGGATATGTTTCTGCAACTTGTCGCTGTTCAGGAACGAGGCCTGCAACGTACGAATAAGCTGATCTTCGCCCGGAGTCAGCTTATAAGGATCCCGGGGATCGACCGTCGGAAAGTCGGCGTCCTTCAAGGGATAATCCTTGCCGTCGATCTCGATGGTTCCCTTCTCGTAGTCGATTTTCTCCAACAAAGCCCGCCCCTCCATCTTGTATTCGGGATGGCGCTTGATCATCTGTCCCTCGATCTTGAACTGGATCACCGAAATCGCCTTGTGCATCTGGGCCATCAGCAGTACATCGCGCTCCGTAACGCCCGAATTCTGCATCACTTTGGGCTGGTAAGGCTTGCAGGGTGAGTTCTCATAAACTTCCATGGCGAAGCGGGCCAGCGGCAGCAGGTTGATGCCATAGCCGTCCTCCAACACATCGAGATTATCATAGCGGGCCGACACACGGATCACATTGGCGATCGAAGCTAAATTTCCCGCCGCAGCGCCCATCCAAAGAATGTCGTGATTACCCCACTGGATATCGTACATCTTGTACTGGGCCAGCGTATCGAAAATGAAGTGCGGACCGGGCCCCCGATCGAAAATATCGCCGATGATGTGCAGACGGTCGATCGTCAGGCACTGGATCACATTGCTCATGGCGATAATGAAAGCATCCGCCCGTCCGATCGAGATGATCGAATTAAGAATCCCGTTGAAATAACTCTGTTTGGGCGATCCCGGCGAATCGGATTCGTGGAGAAGCTCCTGAATGACATAGGAAAAATCCGGAGGCAGCATCTTGCGCACCTTCGAGCGGGTGTATTTGACCGAAACGGCCCGGCAGACCTCTGTCAGCTGGTTGAGCGTAACCTTATACCAGTCGTCCAGATTCGATTCCTTCTGCTTGATGAGTTGCAGCTTCTCGGCGGGATAGTAGATCAGCGTACAAAGCTCCGTCATTTCGGATTCGCGCAAAGTATTGTTGAAAACCTCGTGCACCTTTTGCCGGATCACGCCCGAAGCGTTCTTCAGCACGTGGCGGAAAGCCTCGTATTCACCGTGAAGGTCCGTAAGGAAATGCTCGGTACCTTTGGGAAGGTTCAGAATAGCCTCCAGGTTGATGATTTCAGTCGTAGCGTCGGCAATGGTCGGGAATTTCTCCGAAAGCAAATTGAGGAATTTCAAATCGGCCGCCGAATATGTCTTGTTCACAGATACACTCATTGCAATAAACATTTTGGGCAATTATATATTTCAATGTACCATCATCCGAGATCGCAGCATCGCAAGGGTCGCCTATTCGCAGCTTGTGGCTGCGTCTGTAATGCAATTCTCCCCGACATTCCCTCCTCGGAGGGACTTGGCGCTACATTCCCAAAGAGATCCACCAAAGTATATCATTGCGATATTTTTTACTAAATTAAATACTTTTCCACAAAGTGCCAAATATTTCGGACTAAATTTCTGAAATTTCCTCCGAACTACTCCTTCCCCGGCTCCGAAAGACACAAAAAAAGATTCCCGAAATTACTTCGGGAATCTTCGGTTTCGGTCAGCGGCCGAATTACAACACGCTAACGATTTTCATCGAATTTACGGTCTTCGGACACATCTTGCCCACCGAGCTGAAAGCTACGGAAGAAATTCCGCTCTTCGACATAGTCTCGGGGAAAAGTTCCTCCACCGGACTGAGGTTAGCCTTGCTCACCTCGAACGGTTCACATCGGTAAATATTACCATACTCTCCGGCCTCGTTCTGTGCTACGATATAAGCGTAAACCATAAGGCCCTCAGGAAGCTTGACTATATCCATCATAGAAGTATCTGCATCAAAGCCCATACTCATAATGTAAGACAAAACCACGTCGTCAGACTCACCCGAAAAATCCACATCGGTCACCAGCATATTCCAAACCTCGGCACACTCTTCGGAGAACTGGGGTACGTATCGCAAGAAATAGGCACCTCCGTAATCATCGGGCTTATACGTAGTCGGATCAATGGACGAAGCCTCCTCACCGTCATACAGACGGACATCCACGCTCTCCACCGTAGCATCCGAAGCGACATATTCCAACGTTTCAAAGTCCTTCACGCTGACATCCGTCGTCGGACGACCGTACTCATCCATACCGCACACGAATACGACATACCCCGTTTTAGGCAGCAAACCAGTAAAAGTGAACTCCTCCAAATCACCCGTCATCCGCTGTTTCTCCATAAACTCGGAAACAGACATCTGGTAAGCCTTGGCCAAGTTAGCGATAAAAGAAGGGAGCAGCTCTTTCAGTATCGCGGGGTCGTTTTGACATTCCGAACTATACTCTTCAGCTGTCAGCGCATAGAAGAAATAGGGCACCTTCTTATCGGAAGGAGTAAAACTCATTGTTACAGACGTCGATTTAGGCTCAACCGTCCATTCGAAAGTACAATTCTCCTCCTCCAGGCCGGGCAATGTCTTCGTCGTAAACTCGGCAACGATTCCGTTAGCGACAATTTCAAGGTTCTCGTTGATACCGGCAACGACAACCGAGTAGGATGTACCCGCCGACAAACCGGGGACATCCAACTCCAAAGGAGTTACACTACCATGCAACTGCCCCTGCAGAGTAATCTCATTGTAAATATCAGCAACAGTGGCTCCCTGCGACATATATTCCGCCTTATAATAGTTGATGACACCTTTCGCAATATCATTATCCGTAATTCCGGGAATTTGCTGCTCCAGGAACGCCGTCTCAAACACCACAGCCATAAAAGACTGGGACTTGGCATTCTCTGTAATCGCCTCGAACGTAGCAACCGAACTGTAATAAGACGTGTCGGAGAACGTCACCTTATATTCGCTCTCGACAGGATCTCCTCCCGTTCCGTTATTGCCACCGTCACCGTTGGTTTTGTTTTCGTCGTCGCTACAACCAGCGAACAAGGTCGCAAATGCTGCCAAAGCAGCAAACATAAATGTTTTGATTTTCATACGCATTAAAAAATTATTAGGTTTGTTTATGGAAATTTCTTCGTTCCTGCAACTCATTTACTCAAAGAATACATCGTAAATATAAGAAATTTTCTCCCGCGAAGCCCGCCCCACCATCTTATATTCGGGATGGCGCTTGATCATCTCCCCCTCGATCTTGAACTGGATCACCGAAATAGCCTTGTGCATCTGGACCATCAGCAGTACATCGCGCTCCGTAACACCCGAATTCTGCATCACTTTGGGCTGGTAAGGCTTGCAGGATGAGTTCTCATAAATCTCCATAGCGAAGCGGGCCAGCGTATCTAAAATGAAGTGCGGACCGGGACCTCGATCGAAAATATCGCCGATAATGTGCAGACGGTCGATCGTCAGGCATTGGATCACATTGCTCATTACAATAAACATTTTAGACAATTATATATTTAATGTACCATCATCCGAGATCGCAGCATCGCAAGGGTCGCCTATTCGCAGCTTGTGGCTGCGTCTGTAATGCAATTCTCCCCGACATTCCCTCCTCGGAGGGACTTGGCGCTACATTCCCAAAGAGATCCACCAAAGTATATCATTGCGATATTTTTTACTAAATTAAATACTTTTCCACAAAGTGCCAAATATTTCGGACTAAATTTCTGAAATTTCCTCCGAACTACTCCTTCCCCGGCTCCGAAAGACACAAAAAAAGATTCCCGAAATTACTTCGGGAATCTTCGGTTTCGGTCAGCGGCCGAATTACAACACGCTAACGATTTTCATCGAATTTACAGCCTTCGGACACATCTTGCCCACCGAACTGAGGGCTACGGAAGCAGTTCCATTCTTCGCCTCAACATCAGGGAAGAGATCGTCCATCGAACCGAGATTAGACTCTTTCACCTCGAATCCGGGGCATCGGAAAATATTACCCGGCTCTCCATCTTCAGTCTGCGCAAAAATATAAGCATAGAACGTAGAATTCTGCGGAACTTGAGGTACAGCAACCGGGTTCATATTAACCTGATTACCCTGAGACATAATTTCAATCAGAACCTCACCATCAGACTTCTGTGAAAAATCTTCATCCGTCACCAAAATCATCCAAACATCACTGCACTCCTCGGAGAATACGGGAGAATAACGGAGGAACCAGCCACCAGCGAAAGTTTCAGGCGGATACATCGCTGAATTAATAGTCGAAGCTGCATCGCCATCGAACAACTCGACTTTCACACTCTCCGTCGTAGCCGCCGAAGGAACAAACTTCTCAGACGTAAACTCTTTCACGCTGACTTCTGTCGTCGCACGGCCATACTCATCCATACCACATACGAACACAATATAATCCGTTTCAGGCATAAGACCAGTAAACGTAAAGTCCGTATCACCTTCGAGTCTCATCTGCCTCATAAGTTCAGGCACTGACATTTGATAAGCCTGAGCAAGCTGAGTAATATAGGAAGTCATCTTCTCTTTCAGTTGCTCAGGACTGCTGCTAAACATTTGAGCATAATCCGAACTAGTCATAACATAAGAGAAGAAAGGAACCTCCTTGTCGGAAGGAATAAACTCTAACTTTATGGATGTAGACTTTATATCCTTAAGCGACCACTCGAAGGTACAATCTTGTGCTTCAAAATCAGGAAGCGCTTCCGTCCTAAATTTAGCTACAATACCATTTGCATTGATTTCACACTTGTCGTTTATACCGGCAACAACAATTGAGTACTCTGTATCCGGAGTCAATTCACTTACAGGAAAAGTCTGAGGAGTAAGACCGTACAATTGACCATTCAACGTCAACATATTGTAAATATCTTCTATAGTAGCCCCCTGAGACTGATAATTCAGCACATAATAATTGACAATACCTTTCGCAATATCATTAGGCGTATTACCCGGAATCTCGGACTCCAAGAGATCCGACTCCCAAAGCGAGGCCATGTAATATTTCCACTTGGCATTTTCGGTAATCGTCTTAATCGTCACCGTTGTGCTGTAATAAGACGTAGACTTGAACTCCACCTCATATTCGCTCAGAGCAGGATCAGTTCCGGGACCTTCACCGGTATTGCCACCACCCTTATTTTCGTCGTCGCTACAACCGGCCAACGTCGCGAATGCTGCCAAAGCAGCAAACATAAACATTTTGATTTTCATACGTATTAAAAAATTATTGGGTTTATTTATGCAAATTTCTTCGTTCCTGCACCTCAATTTACTCAAATGAAATGGTTGCAAATATACGAATTTATTTCGAATCGGCCTGAAAAATCGGATAAAAAAACAACATTTCCTCCGCTTTGCGAGCGATTCCGGCATACTCGCAGACTTTATTCACGAATAGAACGGAATAAAGGTCGCTCTTCGTATAAAAGAGATGGCTTTCTTTGAATACGGGACAACCCGATATCCTCCCGCCACCGGTTGCGGATCTCCTCCGCAGCATATCCCTCGACAATCATCCGGCACACATATTCCACCCCGCCTCGTATCGTTCTTCGAGAATCGGTCCGCCGATGAGCATTCCGTTAAGATTGGGCCGATCCGGACCAATGGCTTCCCGCTCGAAACCTACGCAGGCATCCAATCGCTCTATATAATTTTAGGTATAACACGCCCGCATCCAACCTGTTCACGCCACCTCAAACGAGTGCATCGCCTCGTCGGAAGGCCTCCGCGTGTTCCCGTCGCAGAGCGACCGGATCGGAATACCCGTCGCCGCATCGACGGAACCTCCCATGTGCTCTCCGGGATCGGCCGTTCCCCGGAATCCGTGCTCCGGAGCGAAGATTGCAGTCACATCGAATCCCCTCGCGTGAAGAATATCGATCAAATGCCGTTCGCCGATCATCGAAGTATGATTCGCAAGTAGTGTCACACGCTTCCCTGCGAGCCGGGGATAATACATCGCCGTATCGGTCGTACCGACCCGTACGGACTCCATCGGAACCGGGCTGATCGCATCCGACAGTAAATTCCGCACTGCGACGACATCTGCCGCCTGTTCGGAAGCGACAAATACGAAAAAACGGATAAACCTAAAAATATCAGTCAATCAAAAACAGAAAATTTACTATCTTTGATTAACTGAACTTATACCATATAAAAATGAAAAACCGTCTGATCCAATTTTTGCCGGTATTGCTTATCGCTTTTGTTTCTTTTGCTACACTCGGAATCGTTCAAGCCCAAAACCGTAACCCTTGTGCAGACACTCCAGAAGCAGAGCGACTACTCTCTGAACTCACTACGGCATGCTCCGAGCAGTCTTCGGAAAAAATCGAAAAATTCATCGAAAAATGGGAGCAGGAAAGCCGAACCGCGACGATATACGACACAAACGATAAGCTAACAACAACTGTTTATCAACTTTTGGACTACCTAATGGAAAAAATATTATTTCAATAACAAAGAACTCGCCCCGAACAAACAGGGACGGATCGTCAACGGCAACATGGTTTTTCCGGGAGAAGTTCCCGTCTATATTTTAAGTGACGAAGAATACCTCGATTGTTTCCGTCCTGAAGACTTATCGTCGCATCGATGGTTTTCCCAAATGGATTATACACCGCAACGAATCATCAAAGGGTACCGTCCCTGCAATGCGCCTCAACAAATTCGGTTCTTAAAACTCATTCCATCTTACAAAAAAGCCATTGACAGTTTTATCGACTCCGAAGTCAAAAAGTCGAAAAGCTTTATTTATTCACAACATGCTCTCAACTTTTATACAAGTAAATTTCCCGTGTGCTATTCATCCTTTTTACATTATCCGAATCCACGATCATCACCCTACTTCAGCTATATCGTAATAAACACTTCACTCACGGAAGCTATCATCCAATGCGACTACGGATTCTGGGGTGAAACGGACGCCCTGCAAAAAAAGAATGGAAAATGGGGACCCGCAGCAGGAAATACGATTTCGATCCATTCGATCGAATAAGACAAACTTAAAACAAGGGGGGGGGAGAAAATAAAATTTTCGCCCCTGCAATATTCTCACATCCCCACGCTTACGCCTGTCCGCCGAACTCCATCAGGTAGGCCTTGATGAATTCGTCCAGGTCGCCGTCCATCACCCCCTCGACATCCGAGGTCTGGACTCCCGTGCGATGATCCTTCACCCGTCGGTCGTCGAAGACATAGGAGCGGATCTGCGAACCCCATTCGATGCGTTTTTTCGTAGCTTCGAGCGCCTGCTGCGTGGCCATGCGCTTGTCCAGCTCCCGCTGGTAGGGTTTCGACTTGGGGATGCGCATGGCATTTTCGCGGTTCATCAACTGCGAGCGGGTTTCCATATTCTCGATCAGATACTCGATCGGCTCGCCCGTATCGGCATCCTTGCCGTGATAGCGCAACCGGACCGCCGTTTCGACCTTATTGACGTTCTGGCCGCCCGCACCGCTCGACCGGAAGGTGTCCCACTCGATGTCCGCAGGATTGACCGTGATTTCGATCGTGTCGTCGATCGCCGGCGACACGAACACCGACGCGAAAGTCGTCTGCCGCTTGTTATTGGCGTTGAACGGCGACAGGCGCACCATGCGGTGCACGCCGTTTTCGCTCTTGAGGTAGCCGTAGGCGTATTCGCCCTCGAATTCGAGCGTGCAGGACTTTACACCTACCTCCTCGCCAGCCTGATAGTCGAGCACCTTGACCTTGTATCCGTGCGCCTCGCCCCAGCGGGTGTACATGCGCAGCAGCATCCCTGCCCAATCGAGTGCTTCCGTGCCGCCCGCACCGGAGTTGATGTCCATGATAGCGCCCATACGGTCCTCGTCGCGACGCAGCATGTTGCGCAGTTCGAGTTCCTCGATGCGGTGCATCGCACGCGCGTACTGCTCGTCGAGCTCCTGCTCGGTCACCACGCCCTCCTTGACGAATTCCGGCATCAGCCGCAGGTCCTCGACCTCCTTGACCACAGCATCGTACTCCTCGACCCACGCCTTGATTCCCGCCACGCGGCGCAACTGTTCGCGGGCCTTGTCGGGATTATCCCAAAAGCCCGGAACCTGCGTCTTCTCCTCCTCGTTCTGGAGTTCTATTCTTCGCTGGTCGATGTCAAAGACACCTCCCCAACGTATCCTGACGTCTTATAGCCTCTTTAATCTGTTCTGCAAGTACCATATTTTCCGATTGATTTTTACAGGCCGGAATCGTGCAGGCTCTTCCGCAAGAATCACCGTCCCGCCTGTTTTTTCCAACAAATGTAAATAAAATTTCCGGTTTTCGGAAATAGAAACCGGGCTCGTCGCCAATAAAAACGATCCCGCCCCGGACGGCTCTGTTCGAAAAAAGCCGGACGCCCAAACCCTTCCACCGAAAAGATCGCCTCGGGCGACGGGCTACCGAACGTTATCACAACCCACCGATCGAAAACAGGCTCCATCACACCGGCACTGACCGTCCGAAAACCGTTTCCTTCATCTCTTCCCAAAACCGTCCGGCGCATCCCTACGATTATGCCGAACACGCTCGAAGCCGCCGACTATCGCCCGGACAGGTTCATCTTCAGTTTACGCTCCGCGAACTCCCGGATAAAGTCGGCCGTACCTTCGATCCCCAGCACTGAGGAATCGATACAGAGATGGTAGGTCGCGGCTTCGCCCCACTTGCCGCTGCTGAAATAGTCGTAATAGGAAGCCCTGCGGGCATCCGTACGCTCCATCTGCGCTTCGGCCTCTTCGGGCGTTACGTTCTCCTGCTCGCAAAGGCGGCGCACCCGATCTTCCGGGGCCCCCGTAACGAAAACATTCACCGCGCGGGGATGATCCCGCAGGATATAGTCGGCACAACGGCCCACGAAAATACACGATTCCCGCGAGGCGATGTCACGGATCACGTCGCTCTGTATCTTGAACAGCGCCTCGCTGCTCAGCACATCGGTCACACTCCCCTCTTCACTTGCAAAAGGCATGCGCAGATAACCGATCAGCGAGGAAAAGAGGCTCCTCGACTTCTTCTCGTCGGCCTGCTCGAAA
>OAWS01001701.1_pt1 | contig 9775 bp, 9 predicted proteins | sample 1517141 | NCBI WGS metagenome assembly OAWS01 (sample SAMEA2580173, study PRJEB22360) | human gut metagenome | biome: human gut; feature: human-associated habitat; material: faeces | place: Denmark | collected 2008/2010
TTAAATTATTCTTTATAAGATCCTCATTAAGTTGTATAATATTACCAGACATGGTCTATTTCCTCCTTACGAATTTTGTGTGGTAACTTAATTGTACTAGCGGCAATAGACTATGTCTATTTTTTATGAAATTAAATTTGCGAAATATATTTTACCTTATCAAAACTTCAAACCGGGCACGATTGCAAAAATGGGCTTCTCTTATGAAGAAGTTAAAAAATTGAATCCTAATATTATCTTTGCTTCTATTTCTGGATTTGGACAAACTGGGCCGTATCGCTTATTACCTGGATATGACGTTATTGCTCAAGCTTTAAGCGGGATGATGAGTGTTACTGGTTGGCCTGATTCGCCGCCGACTCGTACCGGTACTGCTATTGGGGATGTATTAGGTGGGTTAAACTGTTGCATTGGGATTTTAGCAGCATTGCAGGGACGAAATACCCAGCATCACGGCGAATATGTTGATGTTGGCCTTGTTGATTGCTCTGTCAGTGCAATGGAAACCATTACTGAAATTTACATGGTAGAAGGACGTATTCCTAAACGAGCAGGCAATCGTTATGAATTTATTTATCCATATGATTCTTTTGAAGCTTCGGATAAATGGATTGTCATAGGAGTTGGCAATGATGCTATCTGGAAGCGTTTTTGCGAAGCTACAGAACATGCTGATTGGTTTGCTGATGAACGCTTTAAGTTGAATAAAGATCGGGCAAATCAAAAAGATGAATTGAATGCGATGGTTACGAGTTGGACAAAACAGCATACGGCTAAAGAGATCATTACATTACTTCGAGCTCATGGAGTTCCCTGTGCACCGATTCATGACGTAGCAGATGTCGTTAATGACGAACATATTGCTAAAGCTCGTCAGATGATTTGTGAAATAGATCATCCTGTTGAAGGCAAGATGCGCGTTACTGGGAACCCTGTTAAAATGACTGAAGCTGATCCTTATACTTATAAGAAGGCACCGACATTAGGGAAAGATACGGGTGATGTATTGACGAACCTCCTTCATTTAAGTCCTGAAGATGTTTCGTACTTTACGAAGGCAACTACTGACTGATATTCTGGATTACCATGATTCCCGGACTCTTTTTTAAGAGTCCGGCTGAATCAGGATAAGGAGGTTTAAGATGTTAGCAATTGTTGGACTAATTACGATTTTACTCGTCTTAGCATCGATTATGACAAAAAAACTGTCGACAATGTCGGCTTTAATTGCAATACCTATCGTTGCATGTCTTTTTTTAGGGCAAGGTAGTGACCTGGGAAAATATATGCTTGCTGGGATTAAGAATGTAGCTCCGACTGGGGCCATGTTCATTTTTGCAGTTTTATTTTTTACTATTCTAGGCGATGCAGGCGTATTTGAAAAAATTGTTAATAAAATTGTAGGTATTGTGGGTTCCAATCCTGTTAAGGTTTGTATTGGGACCTATGTCATTACTATGCTTGCTCATCTAGATGGTTCAGGTGCGGCTACCTTTTTGATTGTTATACCGGCATTACTTCCTATTTATGAGAAACTAAAAATGAATCGCCGGATTTTAGCTACTATCGTTGCTTTAGGTGCCGGCACTATGAATATGTTACCCTGGGGTGGGCCGACTATACGTGCGGCAACATCATTGGATATTCCTGTTATGGAATTATTTAATCCTATGATTATTCCACAGATTGCAGGGATAGCATGTGGGATTGCAATTGCTGCCTTTTTTGGAATGAAGGAAAAGCATAGGTTGGGAACTGAGTTAGCCAATATCAGTATAGCTCCAGCCGTATTATCAGCAGATGAGCAGGCGTTACGCAGACCAAAACTTTTTTGGTTTAATCTCATTTTAATTATTGCGACTGTTGCCCTTATGGTTGAAGGTACTTTGCCTCCTGTAGGTTGTTTCATGGCTGCCTTGGTTGTTATGCTTATTGTTAATTATCCAAATGTAAAATTGCAAGGGCAACTGATTGATGCTCATGCAAAAGAAGCATTAATGATGGCAAGTGTCTTATTTGCGGCAGGGATTTTTACAGGAATCATGAAGGGTTCAGGTATGATTAGTGCGATGGCAAATGGCCTGGTCGAGATTATGCCAGAATCATTAGCTCCACATTTTGCCGTTATTATTGGGGTTATTTCAATGCCAGCTAGTCTTTTGTTCGATCCGGATAGTTTTTATTTTGCCGTTTTGCCAGTTTTGGCACAAGCCGCAGATGCTGTTGGCCTAGCCGGAGTAGACTTAGGCCGGGCGGCTATTGCGGGGGAAATGACATTGGGATTTCCTATTTCCCCACTTACACCGGCAACATTCTTATTGATTGGGCTCACTGGAATTGATTTAGGCGAACATCAAAAACATACTTTTTTGTGGGCATGGCTTGTATCGCTGGTAATTCTCTTTACGGCAATTATTATTGGTACCATTCCGTTATAATAGTTCTGGAAATGCTAAATATCGAAAACAATACCCTAATCACTAGCTACTAACAACTCAAAAAGGGCTTGTCACATAACGACAAGCCCTTTTTTCACGCCCAGACGAATCCGGTCATAGCCATGGATCCCAGGGTGCAGGTGTTATTGAATGGCGTAGCTTTGTCCGTTCCGGCTGCGCCCAGGCAATAGAACGGGGGCAGGTAGTGTTCCGGTGTCGGCACGGCGTAGGCCGCGTGTTCGTGGTTTTCGTAGTGGATGACAGCGTCGAGGTTGCCCTTTGTGACGTTATCGACGATGTCTTGGTTGAAATGTTTGGCCGCTTCAGAGCCGCCGCGCTTGTTCCATTCGACGCGGCGCAAGTTGTGGACGATGTTGCCGCTGGCCCAGATGAAGTAGCCTTCTTCACGGAGCGGGGCGAGTTTCTGGCCGAGTGCGAAGCATTGGTCCGGCGTAAACAGGCTGTTTACGGAAAGCTGGACGACTGGGATGGGCGCGTTAGGAAACATATGGACCATAACACTCCATGTTCCGTGGTCGATGCCCCCAGGAATCGTCGATGGAAACGGCGTTGCCCAAAAGCTGGCAGACGTCCTGGGTCAGTTTCGGGCAGCCCTTGGCCGGGTATTGGAGCTGATAGAGTTCTTCCGGAAAGCCGTACATGTCGTAGATTTGCCGCGGCTTTTCGGCACTTTGGATGTACGTGCCCGGGACATACCAGTGGGCCGAGATGGCCAGGATGGCTTTGGGATTGTCTTCGCTGGTTAGAACGTCTGCGCCGACGCGCTGCATTTCACGCGTCAAATCGTTTTCATCGATAGCCAGCATCGGACTGCCGTGACCGGTGAAGATAACAGGCGTTTTTTTCATTATGATGAATCCCCCTTTGCATAGAACCATAAAGATAAAACCATCTTTAGTATATCATGAAGTTACTTTACGTCAACAAACTGCTGTTTTTCACTAGTATAGTCGTTGGATTTTCGCGTACTTGTGAGAACATCCTTCTTTTGCTATAATAAACGGGTAACGTACAGGTTACGGACTTGATGTTTAGAGATAACGACTGTGCGTCCTTTTGGGCGCCTTCGTTATCTCTTTTTTTGTTGGGAGGAATTAGCATGGAAGTTCGTCATTATCATTGGAAAGATGGAAAATCTTTGACTGTCGGGGAACGGACACTGGTCATGGGCGTCCTCAATTATACGCCTGATTCTTTTTCGGATGGCGGGAAGTGGAATAACGCCGATGTGGCCTTGAAGCATATGGAAGAGATGGTAGCTGACGGCGCCGATATCATCGACATCGGTGCTGAATCGTCGCGTCCCGGCTTTACGCCGATTTCGGCAGCTGAAGAAATCGCCCGGCTGGAAACGATTTTGCCGCGCCTCGTCGAAGCCTGCCCGGTCCCTATCTCCGTCGATACGTATAAAGCGGAAACAGCGGACTATGCCATGCGTACGGGCGCTCATATCATGAATGATATCTGGGGTCTCCAATATGGGCCGGAACCGGGCCAGATGGCAGCAGTAGCCGCGAAATACGGTGTCCCTGTCGTCGTCATGCATAACCAGGACGGTAGGGAATACAGTGACATCATCGAGGATATGAAGCGCTTTTTCATCCGTTCGGCCATCATTGCCGACCGGGCCGGCATGAGCCAGGACCAGATTATCACCGACCCGGGCATCGGCTTTGGTAAGGATTTTGACCAGAATGTCTATGTCATGAAACATTTACGGGATCTGACGGCCCTGCCGTATCCTATGTTACTGGGGACGAGCCGCAAAGGCTTTATCGGCAAAATTCTCGACTTGCCGGTTACAGAACGGATGGAAGGGACTGGGACGACCTGTGTAGCCGGCGTTTTGGCAGGCTGCACCATTGTCCGGGTCCACGATGTCAAACCCATCGTCCGCATGTGCAAGATGGCCGACGCCCTGCGTCCGGAAAAGTAGTTGAGTAAAACCTTTTACCGTATAAATATGACGAAACTTCCTTGACCACCGTGGCCTGACGGCGGTATAATGGCTCAAATGTATATAAGCTGATAGGGAGGTTTCTACATGGAAAATAAAAGTCTGCGCGGTCTCGTCGTATGCCGCAATTTTTTACAGGATCCCGTCATCAAGGCGCTGCTGGCTGTCCAGGAACAGGGGGATAATCCCTTTGGCAAGCATGAAGCGGCAGCGGTCCTCTTGGAACGGGCGGAACAGCTGGGCCTGAGCGGCAATATCCTGCGCCAATATTTCCTCTATCTCTTGGGGGAAGGCGATACGGTCGCTGCCGAAGCCATTGAACGGTCGGGCAAGGCCGGCACGGGCATGACCAAGGCCCTGCTCTTGGATATGACCCTGCTCTGGCCGTATCTGCAAAAGGCCGCTTCCGACTTCCTCGGCGTCGATTTCCTCGACAACTACGAACCGGCTGTCCCCAAAGTCTACGGCTATGTCCAGACTTTGGAAACGGCCCTCATGGCGGCGTCGACGCCAGAAGAAGCGACGAAAGTCTTGCTGCATCATTATGCAGTATACGGCCGGGGCAAGCTGGCACAGTTCATGGCCTTCCGCATCGGTGAAGCCGGGGACCTCGTAGGCATCGAGAATTTCCCCCATCTCGCCTGGGATGACCTCATCGGCTATGCGGCCCAGAAAGAAAAGCTCCTGGCCAATACGACGGCCTTTCTGGCGGACCGGGCGGCCAATAACGTCCTCCTGACGGGTTCCCGCGGGACGGGCAAGTCGACGGCTGTCAAAGCCCTGGTCTGCCGCTACCATGAACAGGGCCTGCGTCTCATCCAGGTCCAGCGCGGCCAGCTCCATAATTTGCAGCAGCTCATGGAACGGCTCGGCGACATTGGCAGCAAGAAGTTCATCCTCTTCCTCGACGACCTGTCCTTTGATGAAAATGAAAAAGAGTATAAATATCTCAAATCGGCCATCGACGGCGGCGTCACACCGCAGCCGAAGAACGTCCTCATCTATGCGACGTCCAACCGCCGCCACCTCTTGAAGGAAACGTGGCGTGACCGCAATGATGAACTGGATGAAGTCTATCGCGACGACAGCACGAACGAATCCATTTCCCTGTCGGACCGCTTCGGCCTCATCCTCCATTACTCGGCACCGACACAGGACGAATACTTGCAGATCATCGCCCATGAATTGAAAAAAGCCGGGATTACCTTGGATCCGGAAGAACTGCGCGTCGAAGGCGTCCGCTGGGAAATGGAACACTCCGGCCGCAATGGCCGCATTGCCCAGCAGTTTGTGAAATGGTATCTTGGCAATCGTCGGGCTTAATGATTTTAGGTAGAAAAACGTTTAACCAAACTTTTTTCGGAAAATTTCCCCAAAGCCATTGACAAACGGCGCAGGTTTTTGTAGAATGTGTTCAAGCTTTTCAAACGGGCCGCAACGATAACGGCTCGCAGAAGCATATAGTGAAATCTGATGACGGGAAAGAGTAGTTCGTCCGGACATTCCCAGAGAACCGGCGGCTGGTGCGAGCCGGTAATGAATGGCGATTGAAAATCATCCCCGAAGAGAAGTGCTGAAGCAAGATTAAGCACTGACGATTTTTCCACGTTATAGGAAACGCGTATGTTGGTACGTTGTAGAGAGCCTGGTTGCAGCAATGCACCGGGAATCAGGGTGGTATCGCGGAATAGTACTCCGTCCCTCAGTGAGGGGCGGAGTTTTTTTGTTGGCCTCTTTCGACGAATCTCTAAATCCCAACGAGATAAATTATTTTATACTCAAGGAGAGATGTTATTATGGCAAAAGTATTTTATGATCAGGACGTAAATTGGGACGTTATGAAAGGCAAAAAAGTGGCTGTCGTTGGTTATGGCAGCCAGGGTCATGCTCATGCCTTGAACCTCAAAGACAGCGGCGTCGACGTTGTCGTTGGCTTGTATGAAGGCAGCAAATCGGCAGCTAAAGCCAGAGAAGCCGGCCTCGAAGTCAAGACCGTTGCCGAAGCTGTCAAAGATGCTGACGTCACGATGGTCCTCATTCCGGACGAAAAACAGGCTGACGTATATGCAACGGAAATCGCTCCGAACTTGAAATCCGGCAGTGCCCTCGCTTTTGCACACGGCTTCAACGTTCACTTCAAACAGATTGTTCCGCCGGCTGATGTCGACGTCTTCATGGTCGCTCCGAAGGGCCCGGGCCATCTCGTCCGCCGTACATTCGTAGAAGGCGGCGGCGTCCCCGACGTATTCGCTGTTGAACAGGATGCTTCTGGAAAATGCTTCGACCTCGCCCTGGCTTATGCCCGTGGCATCGGCGGTACGCGTGCCGGCGTCATCCAGACGACCTTCCAGGAAGAAACGGAAACGGACCTCTTCGGTGAACAGGCAGTCCTCTGCGGCGGTATCTGCCAGCTCATCACCAACGGTTTCGAAACCCTCTGCGAAGCTGGTTATCAGCCGGAAATCGCTTACTTTGAAACCTTCCATGAAATGAAATTGATCGTCGACCTCATGTATGAAGGCGGCATGGCTAAGATGCGCAAATCCATCAGCGACACCGCTGAATATGGCGATTACACCGCTGGTCCGCGTGTCGTAACCCAGGAATCGAAGAAAGCCATGAAAGAAGTCTTGAACGACATCCAGTCCGGCGCCTTCGCCAAAGATTGGCTCCTCGAAAACAAAGCCGGCGGCCGCGCTCACTTCCTCGCTATGCGCCGTCAGCACGCTGAACATCCGCTCGAACAGGTCGGCGAAAAACTTCGTGCTATGATGCCGTGGCTCCACAACAACGACCAGAACGACTAAAAGATAGTTTTAAGTTTGATGTTTGGTGTTTGAAGTTGGATATAACTTTTAACATCAAACATCAGACATCAAACCCAAGAAGCGGGTTGAGTGAAGAATAGCTTCTTTGTAAGTATGCGTTATGTTTTATGATGAGGTGAATGAGATGAAAATGACCGGAGCACAAGCAGTGATCGAATGCTTGAAACGTGAACAGGTACAAGTCGTCTTCGGCTATCCCGGCGGGGCTGTCCTGACGTTATATGATGAATTATATAAAGCCCAATTTCCCCATATCCTGACAGGACACGAACAGGGAGCTGTCCACGCCGCTGACGGCTATGCCCGTGCCACGGGCAAGCCCGGTGTCTGCTTTGCTACGTCCGGCCCTGGCGTCTGCAACATGGTTACCGGCATTGCCACGGCCAACATGGATTCCATTCCTCTCGTCGTCATCAGCGGCCAGGTGGCTACGCCTCTCATCGGGCGCGACTCCTTCCAGGAAGCTGATATTTCCGGTATTACCACACCGATTACGAAACACAACTATTTAGTAAAGAACGTCAAGGAATTGCCCCGGGTCTTGAAAGAAGCCTTTTACATCGCAACTACAGGCCGGCCCGGGCCGGTCCTTGTCGATATTGCCAAGGATGTATTCGATACACCTTTTGAATTTGAATATCCCGAAGAAGTTCATCTGCGCGGCTATCAAGGTTGTCACGTCGGCCGTGAAGCCGATGTCGACCGCGCTGTCGAAGCCATTGAAAAGGCCAAGCGCCCGGTCATCCTTACCGGTGGCGGCGTCGTCCTTTCCAACATGTCGGATCGGTTGAAACACATTGTCCAGCAGATGCATGTCCCTGTCGTGACGACGCTCATGGGCAAGGGCTGCGTCCCCGACACGTATGACGCCCACTTGGGCATGGTCGGCATGCACGGCTCCTATGCGGCCAACATGGCTGTTACCAAATGCGACCTCTTAGTCGCTATCGGCGCCCGTTTCGACGACCGTGTCACAGGAGACGTCGAAAATTTCGCACCGAACGCGCAGATCGTTCACTTCGATATCGATAAAGTAGAAATCAACAAGATCGTCCACGCCGACATCAGCGTCAACGGTGACCTCCGCTGGTCCCTGCCGCTCCTCGACGAAAAGCTGGCGGCCCATGAAACGCACCTGGCTGACCGCTACGAAGCATGGCGGACTTTCGTCCTCGATATGAAGGCCGCTCATCCCTTCGCCACGCGGGACCTTCCCGATGCCGTTTCACCACAGAAGCTCTTTGAAGAAGTCCAGAAATGGACTGATGATGACACGATTGTCGTCACCGACGTCGGCCAGCACCAGATGTGGGCGGCTCAGTTCTTTGACCTGAACAAGCCCCGCCGCTTCGTTACCTCTGGCGGCTTAGGCACCATGGGCTATGGCCTGCCGGCTGCTATGGGAGCCAAATTAGGCTGTCCCAAGTCGAAAGTCGTCTTATTCACTGGTGATGGCAGTATCATGATGAACTGCCAGGAATTTGCAACCCTCCATAAATATGGCGTCGATGTCAAGACCATCGTCCTCCACAACAATGTCCTGGGCATGGTCAATCAGTGGCAGCGCATGTTCTACAACGGCCACTGTGCCGAATCCGTCATCAACGATAATCCCGATTTGACGGCCGTATCGGCATCCATGGGGGTCCCCGGGACAGCCGTCCATAAGCCGGAAGACCTGGCCAAAGCCGTAGAAACCTTGTTCCAGACAGAAGGTCCGGCACTGCTCGATGTCTTCATTCCGGCCGATGAAAATGTCTATCCCATGGTTCCCGGCGGCAAGCGCCTGGACCAGATGGTGTTGGGAGGTGAAGGGAAATGATGAGACAACATATCGCCATTCTCTGCGACAACAAACCGGGCGTACTGACCCACGTATCCGGCCTAATCAGCCGCAGAGCCATCAATATTGAATGTATCAACGCCGGCTATACTGAAGAAGCCGACGTCACGCGGATCAATATCGTCGTTTCCGTCGAAAACCGCTGGGAACTCGACCAGGCTGTCAACCAGCTGGCCAAGCTCATCGACGTCATCAAAGTCGTCAATCTCGACGACGCGCCTTTCGTCAGCTACGAACTGGCCATGATCAAAGTCAAGAGCCCGACGCCCCAGACCCGCGAAGAATTGACAAATATCGCTCAGCTGTTCAACGCCAAGATTGTCGACGTCCAGCGCCGTTCCCTGGTCCTGCGTCTGACGGGCCGGGAAGACCATATCGAGGCCCTTCTGGAAATGCTGAAAGATTATGATATTCTTGAAATTGCCCGGACCGGCCAGATTTCCCTGTCCCGCGGCGAAGAAGCTGTTAAAGATATGTAAGAGAAAGGATGAATACCATGCGCAGTGATGTTGTTAAAAAGGGCGTTACCCGAACCGCCCATCGTACTTTGTTCCACGCTATGGGCTATAGTGACGAAGATTTACAGAAGCCGTTGATTGGCATCTGCAATGCCTTCAATGAAATCATTCCCGGCCATATCCATTTACGCGATATTGCCGAAGCTGTCAAACTCGGCGTAGCCGCTGCC